>Ga0315280_10001700_pt1 | contig 37186 bp, 34 predicted proteins | sample YL17G06_40_MG_FD_203697 | JGI IMG/M metagenome (GOLD analysis project Ga0315280, IMG submission 203697) | Sediment microbial communities from Yellowstone Lake, YNP, Wyoming, USA - YL17G06_40 | ecosystem: Environmental > Aquatic > Freshwater > Lake > Sediment | place: USA: Wyoming | collected... | reverse complement strand
CAAAGAAACAAGGAGCAAAAAGAAAAATGAAAATTCCTCTTCTTGATTTAAAAGCTCAATATTTGACAATTAAAGACGAAATTAAAATTGCTATAGATGAAGTTTTAGACACGCAGCGTTTCATTTTGGGTCCTAAAGTCGAAGAATTAGAACGAAACATTGCGGCCTATACAGGGACGAAATATGCAATTGGCGTCTCTTCGGGCACAGATGCTCTTCTCGTTTCTCTCATGGCCATAAATATCAAACCTAGCGATGAAATTATTACTTCCCCCTTTACTTTCTTTTCTACAGCGGGTGTCATCGCACGGCTTAACGCTAAACCAGCTTTTGTAGATATTGACCCCATTACTTACAATATAGATCCTCAAAAAATTGAAACCGCCATAACAAATAAAACAAAAGCAATCATTCCCGTGCACCTCTTCGGACAGTGCGCCGATATGGATCCAATTATGGAAATAGCCAAAAAATATAATTTATATGTCATCGAAGACGCTGCTCAATCAATCGGCGCCGAATACAAAGGCAAGAGAGCTGGTACCATGGGAGATTTGGGAATATTTTCATTTTTCCCATCCAAGAATTTAGGGGGTTATGGTGATGGCGGAATGGTTGTAACAAACAATCAAGGGCTTTACGAGAAGGTGAAAATCCTCCGAGTCCATGGTTCGAATCCAAAATATTATCATAAGATAATAGGGGGAAATTTCCGGCTGGATGCCCTTCAGGCGACTATTTTAAATGCCAAATTGAAATATTTAGATCTATGGTCTCAAAAAAGAAGAGAAAATGCGGACTATTATGACCGAAGATTTAAAGAGATGGGGTTTGCTGAAAATGGAACCATAGAAATCCCGGCCGCTGTTTATAAAAGCGGTGGCAATAAGAATTATCACATTTATAACCAGTATACCATTGGCGTGAAACATAGAGATAGCCTCCAAAAATTCCTTAAAGAAAATGGAATTGGAACAGAAATATATTATCCTCTCCCCTTGCATCTCCAGGAATGCTTTAAAGAGTTAGGTTATAAAAAGGGAGATTTTCCACTTTCGGAGGAAACATCCGCAAGTGTATTGTCTCTTCCGATTTACCCTGAATTGAAGTGCGAACAGAAAGAATATATAGCTCAAAAAATATCCGAATTTTATAATAGAGATTATCGCAAGACTTGCCGAGTTTAATGGAGCAATTATCTAGGACTCGAGCAAACTCGAAGGACAGCCAAGGAGAATGCTGGATACATCAAATGCTGAAATTGCATTCGGATTCAAGGCAAAGGTGCCTTTTGATGATGGATTAAAAAATAATTGAATGGCATATAAATAATGATTACACTTAGAGAGAGGATAATATGGAAATAAAGAATAGAAAATTGGAGAACTCAAGAGCTTTCTGGGAAAGAGGAATAAAAGTAATTATGGATGGAACCCAGCTTTACAGCAAAAGCCCGATGATCAACATTTTTGGTGTGGCCCCAATCTATTTGCAACGCGGCCGCGGCGGACATGTATGGGATGTCGATGACAACGAATACATTGATTATACATCCGGAGTCGGCTCAGTCATTCTTGGCTATGGATATCCTGTCGTTAAAGACGCGATAACTAAGCAATTGGAGGATGGGACAAATCTTGGCCTTGTCCATCCTCTGGAAGTCGAAGTGGCCGAACTTTTATGCGATATCATTCCCTGCGCTCAAATGGTACGGTTCATGAAAACTGGCGGTGGCGCCTGCGCCGCAGTAGTGCGGCTCGCCCGGGCGTATACGGGGCGCGATCTGATCATCAAAGGGGAATATCATGGTTGGCACGACTGGGCGATGGCGGCGTCAAAACGGAACGCCGGCATACCTAAGGCACTACATAAAACTGTTTTCTTTGCCGACTATAATGACCTTGAGCGGCATAAAGAGCTATTTAAACAGCACAAAGGCGAAATCGCAGCTGTAATCATAGAGCCTGTCCAGCTCGCGCCGCCGGAAAATGGCTTCTTGGAAAAATTGAGAGATCTAACACACGAAAACGGCGCGCTTTTAATCTTCGATGAGGTCGTCACGGGATTCAGGTTCAGCCTCGGCGGCGCTCAGGAATATTTCGGAGTCACGCCCGATTTGGCATGTCTGGGCAAAGGACTCTCCAACGGCATGCCTTTATCGGCAGCTGTCGGCCGGAAGGAGATCTTCGAGAAAGTCCAGGATCGTATCTTCATATCCACCACATTCGGAGGGGAGATGTTATCGCTCGCCGCCGCGAAGGCCAATATCCTGGAGATCAAGAACAAGCCGGTTTTGGATCGCATCTGGAAGCTGGGGAAGCGGCTTCAAGACGGTGCTAACGCGCTGGCGGAGCGGATCGACGTCAGATTGAAATGCATCGGATATCCGCCGAGGATTCTAATGGTCTCGCCAAAGCCCGACGGTACAGAAGATATTCTTCTGAAATCACTATTCCTCCAGGAAACCGTCAAACGGGGAATTTTGATGGCCTGGCAAATGTTTCCCATGTATATGCATACTGATCATGACATAGAATCTACTTTGGAGGCTTTCGAAGACGCCATGCGTGTCTGCAAGAAAGCTGCCGAAAACGGAAATATCGCCTCGTTCCTGGAGGGACCTCCGATCAGATGGGTCGAGGTCTTGTGACATTCATTTTTCGCCTAGTGAAGGATCTATGGTCAAAATATTAATCACAGGAGCTGGCGGATTCATCGGATCGCATCTAGCCGAGAAATGCGTCGAATCGGGTTACGACGTCCGAGCGTTCGTTCATTATAATTCTAAAAACAGTTGGGGCTGGTTGGAGCACTCCAAATACAAAAATGACATGGAAATCGTGCCGGGAGATATTCGCGACTATGACTCGGTCTCCCGAGCGGCCAAGGGATGCAAGAAAATCTTTCATTTGGCGGCCCTCATCGCGATTCCCTATTCCTACCTTTCCCCCCTGGCCTATATCCAAACAAACATCGTCGGAACATATAATATTCTGGAAGCGGCCCGGGAGCTTCATTATGAAGATGTCCTTGTGACATCGACCAGCGAAACATATGGGAGCGCCCAATATGTCCCGATCGATGAGAACCATCCGATGGTTGGGCAATCCCCTTATTCGGCCACAAAAATCGCCGCGGATCAGCTGGCCGTCAGCTATCACCGCTCCTTTGACCTTCCCGTGAAAATCGTGCGCCCGTTCAACGCGTACGGTCCGAGACAATCTGCGAGAGCCATCATTCCCACGATCATCACCCAGATCACCAGCGGGCGAAAGGAAATCAAACTGGGGAACCTGAATCCGACCCGGGACCTCACATACGTCCAAGACACCGTCCAAGGATTCCTTGAGATCTGCAAGTCAAAGACGCTCTATGGGGAAATCGTCAATATCGGCATGAATGAGGAAATTAATATTGCCGCTTTGGCCGGCATGATCGCAAAGCTGTCGAAAAAAGAAATCACAATCGTCAGGGATTCCTCACGCGTCCGGCCCGCACAGAGCGAAGTGGAACGGCTGAGATGCGATAACAAGAAGATCTTGTCGAAAACGAACTGGAAGCCTCAATACAATTTGGAAAAGGGGTTGAAGGAGACCATCGGTTGGATTACAGAGAATTTGGCCTTTTATAAGCCCGATATCTACAATGTCTGAGTTCATTCCGCTCTCGGTTCCCAGTATCCAAGGAAATGAATGGAAATACGTCAAGGAATGCCTGGACAGTGAGTGGGTTTCATCTGCCGGCCCCTATGTCAATAAATTCGAAGAAAACATCAGCACATTTACGGGCGCGCGTCATGCGATCGCTTGCGTCAACGGCACGTCTGCTCTCCATGTGGCGCTGAAATTGGCAGGGGTTCAGAGAGGCGATGAAGTCATTGTCCCCACGCTGACGTTCATCGCACCCGTCAACGCTATTCGCTATCTCGATGCCGATCCGGTCTTCATGGACTGCGACGATTTTTACAATTTGGATATCGAGAAAACGCTTGAATTTTTAAAAAACCTGACGATTTTCGAAAACGGCTGTTCCTTCAACAAGACGACACGCAAAAAGGTTTGCGCTGTTGTGCCGGTCCATGTGTTCGGGAATGCCGTGAATCTTGAGCCTCTAATCGATGTCTGCCACGAAAGGAATATCGCCGTCGTCGAGGACGCCACGGAAAGCCTGGGGACGTTTTATAAGAGCGGACGATTGGCCGGAAGGCACACAGGAACAATCGGAAAGTCCGGATGTCTGTCTTTTAACGGAAACAAGATTATAACGACGGGCGGCGGAGGCATGATCCTGACAGACGATTCGAAATACGCGGAAAAGGCCAAATATTTCACAACTCAGGCTAGGAATGATGAGGTCCGTTATATCCATGATGACATCGGCTATAATTTCAGGTTGACGAACGTACAGGCGGCGATCGGCATCGCGCAACTTGAAAACCTGAACAAATTTGTGGAAATCAAAAGAGACAATTATCTTAAATATAAACAGGAGATCGATCAAATTCCGGGGCTTCACTTGGCCGAGCCCCCCGGATACGCTAAGAACAACCATTGGATGTATGCCCTTCAAATCGACAAAGGCATCTATGGAAAAGGCCGAGAAGAATTGATGCGCAATCTCTGGGAACTTAAAATCCAGACAAGGCCGGTGTGGCATCTGAATCATTGGCAAAAACCCTACCGGGATTGTCAAACATATAAAATCGAAAAGGCAGGTTTGATGGTCGAAAAGACACTGAATATCCCCTGTTCGACAAACTTAAGTAGACAACAGCGAGAAACTATAATTAAATATCTTCGAAAATGAACAAAATCATCATCATCGGCGGCGGAGGGCATGCCAAAGTTCTCATTTCGATCATTCGAAAAACGAATAAATATTCAATTCTAGGTTATACAGACATCTGCGACAAGGGAGATCTTTTGGGTGTCACCTACTTGGGCACGGATGAAATATTGCAGAGAGAATCGAAATATAGGAAATTCGATCTCGCCTTGGGGATCGGATACGTCAAGACGGCTGAGGTCAGAATACATCTGTTCCATAAAATGAAAGCTGCCAGATTCAACTTTCCCGTCATCATATCTCCCTCAGCGATTGTCAATGAAAACGTTTCCGTTGAAGAAGGGACCGTTATTTTTGATCTTGCCGTCGTAAACAGCGGAAGCAGATTAGGACGAGGAATTATCGTCAATACCAACTCAACAATCGAACATGACTGTCGTATAGGAGATTTTGTGCATGTCTCTCCGGGAGCAACGCTGAGCGGAGGCGTGGAAATCGGTGAAAATACCCTCATCGGGACTGGGGCCAACGTCATTCAGTGTGTGAAAATCGCCAAGAATTGCATAATCGGAGCGGGCTCCACGATTGTTAGAAATTGCCTCGAGAGCGGCACCTATATCGGGAATCCGGCAAAGAAAATAAAATAAATAATGGCCAAAACCTATATCATCGCTGAGGCGGGCGTGAACCATAACGGATCCGTGCTCATCGCAAGAAGGTTGATAGACGCTGCCAAGGAATGTGGCGCAGATGCTGTAAAATTCCAAACATTTAAAGCCGAAAATATAGTTTCCAGGGAAGCGGACAAGGCCGAATATCAAAAAAAGAACACCGCTGCAGACGAATCGCAATATCAGATGATTAAAAAATATGAATTGACTCCAGACGACCACATCGATTTGATCAATTTTTGTAGGGTAAAAGACATTGATTTTCTGTCTTCCCCCTTCGATGAAGAGAGCGCGGATCTCTTGGAACATCTGGGAGTGCGACAATTTAAGATTCCCTCCGGGGAGATCACAAATCATCCCTTCCTTCGATATTTGGCCCAAAAGGGAAGGCCGATGATATTATCGACGGGGATGTCGACCATGGGAGAAATTGAGGAAGCCCTAAACATCATCTCCTCAACCGGAAACTGTCAGATATCCTTGCTTCATTGTGTCACGGAATATCCCGCGCCTTTTGAAGAGATAAATCTAAGGGCCTTAAATACCATGAAGCTTGCGTTTGGCGTTCCCGTCGGCTATTCGGATCATACTCCGGGCATTGAAATCCCCTTGGCGGCCGTGGCCCTAGGAGCGGTAATTATTGAAAAACACATTACTCTCAATAAGACCATGGAAGGCCCGGATCATAAAGCATCTCTTGAGCCGCATGAATTCAAGGAAATGGTTGCCGGCATCCGAAATGTTGAAAGGGCGTTGGGAAACGGCATTAAAAAGCCGGCACCATGCGAGCTGAAAAATATGCTGATCGTTCGGAAGAGCCTCGTCGCCATAAAAAACATAAAAAAAGACGAAATCATTACCAAAGAGGCGATTGCCGTGAAGAGGCCGGGCTTGGGTATATTGCCGAAAGAAATGAATAACATTATTGGTCTTAAAGCCAAGATTGATATTGAAGCGGACGACATAATCACTTGGGATAAATTGAAATGAAAAGGACTATCTGCGTCGTGACCACATCGAGGGCGGATTATGGCTTGCTTTTCTGGCTTCTGAAGGAAATTCAGAATGATCCCGACTTAGAGCTACAAATCATAGCTTCAGGAATGCATCTTTCGCCGGAATTTGGGTTGACTTATCAAGCCATAGAAAACGATCTTTTCAAAATTCAGAAAAAAGTCGAAATGTTGTTCTCCGCGGATACGGAAACGGCGATTATCAAATCCCTCGGAGTAGGGCTGATCGGGTTCGCGGAGGCGCTGAACGAACTTCATCCGAACATCCTGGTTTTATTGGGCGATAGATTCGAGCTTCTGGCCGCTGCCATATCCGCGCTTGTTTTAAAAATCCCAATCGCCCATATCCACGGCGGCGAAACAAGCCAGGGCGCAGTCGACGAAGCCATCCGCCATTCCATCACGAAAATGGCCTCGATTCATTTTCCGACGACCGAAGGATATCGGATGCGAATCATTCAGATGGGTGAAAACCCCGAGGTTGTATTTAACTTCGGAGCCCCCGGCTTGGACAATATCGCGAGACTGAAGTTGATGGACAAAAAGGAACTCTCGCGTTACTTGAATTTTGAGCTCGACGAACCGACGGCGCTCGTAACCTATCATTCCGTGACGTTGGAAAATAATACAGCTAAGGAGCACATTGAAAACATCCTATCAGCCATCCGACAAACCGGCCTGCGCGCGATCTTCACGAAATCCAACGCGGACACGTATGGAAGAATCATCAATAAAAAAATCGAGGAATTTTGCTTTCGTCAACCGGATAAATACCGCTTTGTCGGCAATCTCGGCCAGCTTGGCTACCTGAGCTGCCTCAAGCATTTCGACATTATGATCGGAAATTCCTCGAGCGGATTTATCGAGGCGCCGTCTTTTGAATTGCCCGTGGTTAACATTGGAGATCGGCAAAAAGGCAGAATCAAAGCCGCCAATGTGATCGACACGAATTACACCGTTGATTCAATAAGAAGGGGGATTCAAAAAGCCCTCTCTCCGGAGTTCAAGGCCGGTTTGAAAGACATGATCAATCCATACCAGAAATATGCCGACGGCAACATCTCGCTGAGAATCAAGGAAAAACTCAAGACCATCCCTCTCAATGACCGCCTCATTAAAAAGGAATTCCGCGATCTCTCATCCTATGCTTAAAGAATTCCATTCCATTCTCATCAAAGAGAACGAGTCCGTGAAGTCCGCTATGAAGCAGTTGGACGCCACCGCCGAAAAAATCCTATTCGTCGTGAACAATGAGGCAAAGCTCATCGGGTCTCTCTCGGACGGCGATATCCGAAGATGGATCTTATCTAGCGGAAATTTAGAGGAAACGGTTGGAGAAGCGTGTTTTAAAAAGACCTATTATGTGGAGCAGAATTACGATCTCGACGACGTCAAAAAAGAAATGTTGAAAAGAAAAATCAATTTCGTCCCCGTGATCGACGATAAAATGAGAATCGTCGGATTCCTGAAATGGGACAGGATATTTGGCGAGAAAATCATCAGAAAACCCAAGATAAAGCTGGATACTCCTGTCGTGATCATGGCGGGGGGAATAGGAACCCGTTTGGACCCGTTTACGAAGATCCTGCCGAAAGCGCTCATCCCGATCGGAGAAAAATCCATCATCGAAATCATCATCGAGAAATTCCTCGATTACGGCGTCGATCATTTTTATATCTCGGTGAATTATAAATCTAAAATCTTAAAATCCTATTTCGACGAACTCGATCCTCCCTACTCCATTACGTTCATCAATGAACAGGAGCCGCTCGGGACAGCTGGCAGCCTCAAGTCGCTTCAAGACCATGTTTCTGGGTCCTTTCTTGTGACCAATTGCGATATCATCATCGATACGAATTATAATGAATTGGTCGAATATCATCATCAAAAGGAAAACGACATCACGTTAGTGGCGTCGCTCAAGCATTACAAAATTCCCTATGGACTTTGCGAAATCGGTCCCGATGGAATCTTACTCAGGCTAAATGAAAAGCCCGAATACAATTTTTTTGTGAATGCTGGTATGTATGTGATAAAAGCGGACGTTCTTAAATACATACCAGAGAAAGGCCTTTTTCACATAACGCAACTCATGGAAAGAGTCAAATCAAACGGAGGCAGGGTCCGGGTGTTTCCGATTAGCGAAAATTCCTGGATTGACACGGGAGAATGGACGGAATATAAAAAAGCCGTCGATAAGCTGTTGATTTAGACAGCCGAGCAAAATCATGAGTCACAAAACGTATATCATCGCTGAGATGGCTTGGGGGCACAATGGGAAGCTCGCGAACGCCATAAAAATGCTGGAAGGCGCCAAAGCTTCAGGGGCCCAGGCGATTGGAATTCACCTGACGGATTTAGAAAGCAGCATGACGAGAAATTATAAATGCCTTGCCGGCCAGACGCTCTCGAGCGGCGCAAAGCCCACAACCTCCATTTTTAATTTTCTTTCGAATATCAACCTCACGTCGGAGGATTGGCTCAAATTCGACGCGAAAGCGACCGAACTCGGCATAGACCTCGTGGCCATGTGCAACGACTATGCCAGCTTTTTATTCAGCAAAAACATGAGGATAAGAAAATATGTCATTTCCGCCGCGTCCTTTCTGGAGCTCGATCTCATCAGAGAAATACTCAAGGTTAATCATGACGTTATCCTGAGGATCGGCGGTGCCATTTTGGAAGAGATCGACAAAGTCATTAATTACATTTTCTTAATCGAACCGAAATCAAAAATTACCTTACTCGCAGGGATTCAATTGTATCCCACTCCGATCAGCCAGCTTTACATCAAATCGATATCAGCTCTCGCCGAAAGATACAAGAGCTTCCGGGTGACATTGGGCTTGGCGGACCATATTGACGGGGACAATCTTTATGCGATCTACCTCCCGGCCATGGCTTTGGCCTATGGCGTTGAAGTCATAGAAAAACATATCACGACCCGAAGAGAAGAAAAGTTGGAAGATTACGAGGCCGCATTGGACATCGATCGATTTGCAGATTTCGTGAAATTCATCCGGGCCGCCGAAGAAGCATTAGGCAATGGCGGTTTGGACTATCTCATTAACGATTCCTATGAAAAATACCGAAAGGTCGTCCGGAAAAAAATCGTCGCCGCGAAAGATTTGAGAGAAGGAGACCTCCTAACAAAAGATATGATCCAATTCAAGCGGTCCGACAGCGGTCTGGGACTCGAACATCTGGAGGCGATATTAGGAAAGACGCTCATTAAAGGAAAAAAGAAAGATGACGGCATTAAATTTGAAGATTTAGCGTGAGTAGCGTCATGAAAAGGACATCAACCATGAAAACTGCGATTTTATTATCGATTCGAGAAAAATCGAAGAGATTTCCCAAAAAAGTCTTAAAAGAGCTCTATGGTCAGACGGTGACGGAACACTTGATTGACCGATTGAAACTCGCAGAAGGAATAGATCGCATCATCATCGCTACTTCGGATGATCCCCGCGACAGGGTCTTTGAACAGATCGCGACGAAAAAAAATGTCAATATTTATTATGGAAGTCAGGAAGATAAATTATTTCGATATCTGCAGATTTGTGACCATTTCCATCTGGACGCCGTCATTATTGTCGACGGCGATGATATTTTATGTTTCCCGGAAATCATGACAGAGACGGCCCAAAAATTGAAATCCCGCAAATTTGATGTCATTTTTTGGAAGAATTTGCCGGTGGGAGCCAGATGTTCGGGGTTGACGAAAAAAGCGCTAGAAAAAGTTATGTCCCTCAAGGACGAGTCCGACACGGAAGTGTGGGGCGGATATTTCACGAAAGGTCATTTTAAGGTATCTCTCAATCAGCCTAGAGAAAAGCTTTTTATACATCCCGAGGTCCGGATGACCCTAGATTATCCCGAGGATTTTGATTTTTTTAAAGCCGTCTTCGATGAGCTTTATGAAAAAAATAAAGCTTTCACATCTTCTGATCTCATGAAGCTTCTGATCTACGAAAAACCGGAAATTACGAGAATTAATCAGGAAGCTCAAAAAAAATATGAAAACCATTTGTTATTGTCGGCCCCAGTCAAATTTAAAAAGCAATAAATCTTTACATCTTCCGTAGCATCCGCTAAAATATATTCCGAAATTAACAAAGAAATAAGATACCGACTTATAAGGAATAGAAAACGAGTTTTTTGGTTATTGGTTTAGGATCTATAGGAAAACGGCGTATTCCCGGTCTTCATCGTACCTTCATGCATGATGAAGTTCCATCTTTTCATTAAGGATCTTAAGGAAATCGTCGGCGGCCAAAAGTGCGGTAAAATTACGAATTATTGTTATCACAGAGGTCAATATTTGCCCGATTGGCACCCACGGGAAAGCTTCAAAGACTTTAACGTTTCCCATCGACCGACGGGAGGAGAGCGGGAGATTGTTACTTAAAAATATTTATATCGAGGAAATTCAAACATCCATCATGGCCGTAAAAGGAGAGAAAAAATTTCCCAACATGTTGGAAGACGATATCAGAGTTTTGGAACTGCTCAATCGAATCGAAATCAGCGATGGCGGGTTTTAAAATGAATTTTCATGAGTTTCAACTCTGAGAAAAGCTTTTCTAGTCAAGAAAGACCGCCGTATCGCTCTTTATAAATCCTTTTTTTGATTTCTCCGGTTTTATGTTAAAAGACAAGGTATTTGTGATCACCGGCGGGGCCGGACTCCTAGGAAAGGAATTCGTCAAAGCAATTGTTCAGAATAACGGCTTGGGCGTCATCGCCGATTTCAACAAAGAATTGGGATCAATGGCCAAGCAGGAGATCAACGCAGAATTGAAGACCGCGAACACAAGTTTCCATTTCTTGGATATCACATCGAAGGATTCGATCAACTCGCTCATCAGCGCCTTGCATGAAAAACACAAAAGGATCGACGGTCTCGTCAACAGCGCATATCCCCGGAACCAGAATTACGGCCGGCCATTCGAAGAAGTGGAATATGCCGATTTTTGCAAGAATGTTAACATGCATCTCGGAGGATACTTTCTGACCTCGCAGCAATTTGCAAAATATTTTTGCCAGCAGGGTTTTGGAAATATCGTGAATATTGCTTCAATTTACGGCGTCATCCCTCCGCGATTCGAAATATACGAAGGGACAAATATGACGAATCCTGTGGAATACGCGGTCATCAAGGCCGGAATAATTCATCTTACGAAATATCTCGCTAAATATCTGAAAGGAAAAAATATACGCGTCAATTCCTTAAGTCCTGGAGGGATCCTTGATAAGCAGTCCCGTGTTTTCATCGAGAATTATAATCGGAATTGCTTAAATAAAGGAATGCTAAACAAAAATGATCTTATTGGATCTCTTTTATATTTGTTGTCGGATATGTCAAAGTATCTGAATGGCCAAAATTTGATCGTTGATGACGGGTTCACGCTGTAGCCAATTTGATCAAATTCCGGGGAACATGAAACAAAAAACCAGATTAGGCAAGAGCAAAAAAAGACTCAAATGGGTCTTGGTCGCGGGTGCCCGGCCAAACTTTATGAAAATCGCGCCGCTATTAAGGTCGATTAAACGCTATAACATGCAAGGTCAATGCAAAATAATCCCTTTTCTGGTGCATAGCGGACAGCATTACAGTGAGAGCATGTCTGGACGCTTCTTTAAAGATCTCCTCCTTCCAGAGCCAGATGCGTATTTAGGAGTTGGCTCAGGAACCCATGCCGAACAAACCGGGAAAGTGCTTATTGAGTTCGAAAAAATCCTCCTGAGAGAAACACCAGATTTGGTTATTGTTGTTGGAGACGTAAATTCGACGCTTGCAGGTGCTTTGGCTGCAGCCAAATTGCACATCCCCGTTGCCCATGTAGAGGCGGGACTTCGAAGTTATGATCGCCTGATGCCCGAGGAGATCAATCGGATTGTGACCGATGTTCTCTCCGATTTTCTTTTCACTCCATCTTTGGACGGAAATGTGAATTTAATGAAAGAAGGGATTGATCCTGCGAAAATATTTTTTGTGGGGGACATTATGGTAGACAGCCTTCTCTTTTATAAAGAGAGGGCAAAAAAACTGAATATCGCGAAGCGATTAGGGCTCTTTGATGTCACTTTTTTGAGCCGCTCTTCGGCTAAATCTGCAACGCAACGGAGGAGAGATCGTGAATTTAACACAAGGCCATATGCTGTCCTGACTCTGCACCGTCCTAGCAATGTTGATTACAGGGACTCCTTCTATAAAATTATTCAAGGCCTTTTGAAGATTAGCTCTTGGATTCCCATCATTTTCCCCATCCATCCTAGAACCCGGAAGCAGATTGAAAAGTTCGAATTTCAAGATCATTTTGAAATGCATCCTTCTCTAGATATGCGCCCGCAGGATTATAATGACGGAAACCAGTTAAAAAGGAAGATTCATTGTTTTGATCCCCTTGGATACCTTGAATTTATGAATCTTATGATGAATGCCAAAGTGGTTTTAACGGATTCGGGAGGGATTCAGGAGGAGACGACCGTCCTTAATATCCCCTGTATCACTCTGAGAGATTCCACAGAGCGTCCGATCACGCTCGTTCATGGAACGAACACTCTCGTCCATAATAATCCCCGGCAAATAGTGCGAGCAGTCCAAAAAGTACTCAATGGAGAGATCCAGAAGGTCAAATTCCCCCCCTTTTGGGATGGACGAACCGCGGAACGAGTCGTGAATATCTTGGTGAAAAAATCAAAAAATAATGGTAAGAGGTCTAAATGAAACAGGTGATCATAAAGAGCGGCAAAATAGTTGTCGAAGAATTCCCGATCCCTGTCCTTGAAAATAATTCCGTTCTGGTGGAGGTTGCATATTCTTTGATCAGCACCGGGACAGAGAAAGCCAGCCTTAATGCGGCTGGTGAATCTTTGGTAAAAAAAACGCTGAAAAGGCCGGAAAATATAAAAAAAGCCGTTGAAATGATCAAAAATCACGGAATTTCCAAACTCCTCGATAAAATCAAAAATCAAACTGAAACCTTTTATCCTATAGGGTACAGTTGTGCAGGCCGAGTGGTCGCTGTTGGTGCGAACGTCTTAAATTTCAAAGCAGGAGACCCTGTTGCTTGCGCTGGAGGCGGCTATGCGAGCCATGCTGAATTTGTTTGTGTGCCGAAAAATTTAGTCGTCAAGCTGCCTCACCGACTCGGATTCAAAGAAGCATCATCGGTAACCATTGGTGCCATAGCGTTACAGGGCGTCCGGCGCGCTTCTCCCCAAATTGGGGAATTTGTTGCCGTAATCGGACTCGGGTTGATAGGACAAATCACGGTCCAGATATTGAAGGCCGCTGGCTGCCGAGTCATCGGACTAGATATTGAAAAAAAACGGGTCGAACAGGCGAAAACTATGGGCCTTGATTATGGAATTTCCATTGAGGAAGAGGAACCTGTCTTAGCGGTTATAAAATTCACAAATGGACTCGGTGCGGATTCCACAATCATTACTGCTTCTTCGAAAAGCAACCTGCCCGTCAACCAGGCGATGGAGATGACGAGGAAGAAAGGAAAAGTCGTCTGCGTGGGAGATGTGGGGCTTACTTTAGAGAGAGATGCTTTCTATAAAAAAGAATTGGACTTCCTCATATCCACATCGTATGGACCGGGACGCTATGATGCTGATTATGAAGAAGACGGTATCGATTATCCCTATGCTTATGTCCGCTGGACAGAAAACCGGAACATGCGGGAATATATAGAACTTCTGTCTGATGGGAAAATCAACATTCCGGCCTTTATAAATAAAGAGTATCCTGCAGAAGAGGCGGCTGTTGCCTTTGAGGAATTGAAAAGCGCAGAGAGACCGCTCGGAATTTTTCTCAGATTTCACGGAGCAGATGCTGAAGTTGAAAAAGAGAGAGCGACTAGGCTCGATACTAAAATCCTTCTACATAATCAAACGCCAGACGCACGACCAGGGCGAGAAATATTCAACGTCGGCGTCATCGGGGCAGGCAGTTTCGCGAACGACGTTCATTTGCCGAATCTAAGGAAGCTGGCCGGAAAGTATCGGTTGTATGCCGTCATCGATGCCAATCCGATCAGGGCCAAAGAAGCTGCCAAGCGATTCGGAGCGACATATGCGGCAACTGATTATAAAGATTTTCTTGATGATAAAAATATAGATCTGCTCATGGTTTGCACCCGCCATGATCTCCATGCCGGGCTTGTGATTGAGGCGATTAAAGCCGGGAAGAATATATTTGTCGAAAAACCTCTCTGCCTTGTTCAAAATGAACTAGAAGAAATCAAAAAAGTTTATCATTCCGCTTCCCAGGTGTCCCCTTGGCTTATGGTCGGATTCAATCGCCGTTTTTCGCTGATGATTGTTGAAGTTAAAGACATACTTTCATCGCGGACGAACCCACTCATCGTTAATTATCGCATGAATGCAGGATATATTCCTCCAAGCCATTGGGTTCATTCAAAAGAAGGAGGTGGCCGGAATATCAGCGAAGCCTGTCATATCTATGATCTCTTCAATTATTTAACGGACAGCCAGCCGATTTCTTCAACAGCTTTCTCTGTTGAGCCAAAGACAGATCACTATCGCTCGAATGACAATTTTGTGGCCACTTTTAAATATCGCGATGGCTCTCTCTGCAATCTGATTTACACCGCCCTTGGGAATGATGCCTTTCCCAAAGAACAAATGGAAATTTATTCAGATGGGAAAATCTTGGCTTTAAATAACTATAAAAGGCTGGACATCTTCGGCAAGAAAAAGAAGCATGTGGAATTCAAGAGGCCACAAAAGGGCCATTTCGAGGAATTGGCTGAAATGGCAAAGAGCATACAGGGCGCCAAAAGCGCTCCAATACCATTTGAACAGTTGATCATGGCCACACAAATGAGTTTCGATGTAGAAAAGCAAATCAGAAGTTAAGGCAAAGAAAGGAAACTGATGGGGCTTAAGCAGCTCGCTAAAGAAACGGGGATTTATACTTTCTCGAGCGGAATTGCCAGCCTCATTTCGTTTCTGCTGGTTCCCGTTTTTACCAGGCTTCTTTCAGCGTCAGAATACGGCCTTGTGGCGACAGCCGCTTCGATTCAGGGGGTGTTGCTCGTTCTAATTCTGCTTGGCCTACACTCGGCCGTTGGCCGCGAGTATTTCTCCGGAGACTCTCCCTCTCAGTTTTCAAGATATCTGGCTACAACCATGAATATCGTTCTTCTCTGGGGAGGATTGCTCTTTGGCATGCTTCTTTTAGTCCCTCAAGATATTATTTATGCAGTCTTGATGGTCGATCGCTGGGTAGTGATCGCCGCCTGCATTATGGCCTTCGCGGGAGCAATCAATCTCTTCCGGATGACATTATGGCAAATGGCCCAAAAGCCTTTCCCTTATGGGCTTGTTACGGTCTTGAATGTTCTGGTCGCTGGTATCCTGGGAATAGTGGCCGTGCTTGCCCTTCATATGGGAGCTGCCGGACGCATTTGGGGCATGGCGATCGCATCAGCAGGCATTGCCTTGGTGATCCTTCCCGGGATGTGGAACCGGTTCAGATTATCTTTCGTGATCGATAAAACTTGCGCCAGAAAAGCGTTCTCATTTGGACTGCCTTTAGTGCCACATGATTTGTCCAACTGGGTCATGAGTCTTGCTGATCGGATTCTCCTGGGAAGGCTGGCTAATCTGGCGGTGACGGGAATTTATAGTGTTGGAGTAGCCTTCTGCCAAATCCTGTCGCTGGTCGTGGATGGATTCGGACGGTCATGGGTTCCATTTGTCTATGCTAAATTAGCTGAGAATGCCCCTGAAGCCAAGCGTGAAGTCGTCCAGATCGGGAAATTCTTTGTTCTTTTTGTATCTTTGATAGCCTTGGGGATTTCCGTATTTTCCTATGAAATTGTACGCCTGTTGCTGCGAAAGGATTTTTATGAGAGTGCTGGCATAATCCCTTTAGTAAACCTGGGTTTTGTGGCTAATAGTATTTATAGGGTTTTCGTTATTCCTTTGTTTTATAGTAAAAATACTGCTTATCTTTTGTTGATGTCGGTCACAGGGGCTGTTCTCAACGTAACTCTCAATTTCCTTTTTATTCCCCGTTTTCTTGCCATAGGAGCGGCTTGGGCAGCGTTGGGCGCTACAATTGTTCGAATGGTATTGACCTACTTTTATTCTCAAAAAAAGATTTATCTACCCTGGGGAGTTCGTTTTTTTTCGCCGCTTTTTTTTTCAGCCATTGCCACTCTTTATATTTATCTCACGCCTGAAATCGCTTTTGGAATTCGTCTTCTAGTGTTTTTACTTTTTTTAGGGAGCATGCTGAGTCCAGTCTGTCTTTCTAACGAAGAGAGAAGATTATTGTGCAAATTCATCGCATTGGGCTATCGCAAGTCTTCTCGGCGGATAGGGACCGCTTTCAAAAGATAGCGATGCGATTTCCGTGGTAGACCAAGCAAAAATGAATTCTGTACCCCGTTCATTTTCAAAACTGAGGCATTAATGAAAACTGAATTCAGCTATCTTGAAATTTGGAAGGCAATTTCAAAGCTCGATCAGATTGAAGAATTTTGGAATGTCAGCATTGAAGGAAGCCTTGTTTGGCCGCTGATACGAATAAGAATAGCCACGGATTGGTTTTTTGAAGACTTTGAAATCAAAAAAGATAGAGAGAGGAAAATTCAATTTCTCAAAAAAAGGGTACGAATGGTTCTGGTTTCGCTTCTGGGAAATCTTTATGCTGTTCAAACCTCCAAAAGGCGAGGATTGAATTTGAATAAAGAAAACAAGGTCCTCTGCGTGGCCTATGATGATCTTCGTCGTGATCTAGCGGAGGACGGTCGTTTAAGAGACCCTTATTTTGACTATCTTTTGCCTGCGATACGACATTTGAACCCGATCGTTTATAATACATGGAGAGATAATGCCACTCTGAAAGGAAGGTTTTTCTGGCCTCACAATATTGGTGATCAGGGGGTTATGTTGCGGAGCCTTAAGAGAAAATTCTTCCCTCCGCGACTTGGCGCTCTTCAAGAGAAAATAAGCAGCAGCGTGCAGTGTATTGAAAAATTACTGGAAACTTATTGCGTCCGCGATATGATTCCAGAGCGTGTTCTGAACCGGATGCGGCCCTTTGATCGGCTCATTACCCCTTTCTTGCTTGAAAAACGTTTTTTGAAAGAATTGTTGAAACGCTTGGGTACAAAAATCCTCATTACATTGGGACACAGCAAGTTCCAATGGGAAGACGCGGCCCGGGAGCTCGGGGTAATCTGTATCAGTCTTCAGCAGGGATTGATAAGCGAATTGTCCCCGGCGAACAATATCGATGCGAGCGCAAGAAAGTATAAAAAGATGATGCCACTCCCCAGTATTGTGACGGTCAATGGAAAATATTTTGTCGATCGTCTTATCGCGGGCGGATTCTGGGACGCAGAGGAAATCGTTCCCATTGGCTTTGCGAGGTTGATGCAGCAAATCAAGACATATCCGCCGTTGTCCCCGGCACTAAAATATCCACGAAAGAAGGTCCAAATTCTTGTGACATCAGACCACCATATTTCTGCGAGCATGGCGGACTATATCAATAAAGTGGATGAAGGGCTAGGGCCTGATAAAGGCCTAGTTGAATGGGTCATTAAGGTTCATCCATGGAAAGACGATCTAAAGCCTTATACTCAAGTCAAGGCAAGGCTCAGACTCATTGATGAGGTCAAAGACCGAATCAGTCTCTATGAACTGATGAACGAGTCTGATATCCATTTAACTTCATGGTCGGCAACGACTTTTGAGGCTATTCCTTATGGAGTTCTTACACTTTTCATGAATGCCAATGGTCCAATTCTAATGTCAGAGTTGATTCGAAGGCAGATTGCTATTGACGCGTGCGATCCTAAAATCGCAACTAAAATTATCGGGATGTTCCTTCATGAAGATAAGTACTTTATGATCAATTGGGCTCAAAAAATCATGGATCAGCAAAAATATTTCTTTGAAGAAGATCCGCCTTCTCAATTTAAAAAATTGATCGATAGATGTTTGCAGGCCAAGGCTGGACTTGGACATTAAGCAGTCGAGCAACATAATGCTTAGCTTTTTCAAATTGCCAATAGTCCGTACGATCATGGCGATTTTGCTCATCCTCGGGTTTCTCTTTGTCTTTATGGTCCTATGGAAGGATTCCCTTCAACAAGAATTGACACCGAAAAAATATCTGTTCGCAATTTTTGCTACTTTTGTTCTTGTTGGCCTTTTTTTGATGATCTGGTCCAAACATAATCTTGCTGAGTTTTTATTGGTATTGATGCTCCCCAGCTTTCAATTCTTCAGGTACTTTTTCAATACGGAAAAGCCGATAATGATACCTGAGAATATTCTCTTTTTTTTCATATTGGCCGCGTTTCTCCAAGGCCAGAAATCTGGCATGAAATGGTTTTCATCGCAATATCAGCGGCTTTTCTTAATTTTTGTCTTGTTAGCACTTTTATCTATTCTTAATGTTCCCAAAGATCGGCATTGGCAGCTATTTTATATCGGGTATCTCCTCCCTTTCATTTTTATCTTGTTGTTCCGAGAATGGCTACGTAACCATTTTGATTTCCTATTATTGAGCCTTCCTCTCAGCGTGACTGTGGTTTGTTTTCTGAGCATATATTTCACGACACAATCAAGCCTGGAAATGGGCAGCCTCGGTCAATCGATATACACCAAAAGAGGATTTTGGGGTAATGCGTTGGTGGGCTGGATCGTTATTGTCTTGCCATTGGCGCTTGTGTTCTTGAAGTTCTTTAAAAATTTAAAAATCAGAGTCCTCCTGGTGCTTTCTATAGGCGCCATGATTTTTTCAGTGTTTACGTCTTTATCAAGAGGAATTGTGATATTGATTCCGATGATCGTTTTGATGCTACTGTTTTTCAGGATCATCTCCTTAAAGATGTTTATTGTATTTGGAATCGTAGCTTTCTTCGCCCTGTCCGCCATCAGTTATTTTGATATGCTGACATATCGATTTGAAGGTCTTCCCCTATCTCGAGATCCTCGAATAGAACTCATATCAACTTATTGGGATATGATTAAGACTTCGCCTCTACTCGGAGTTGGCCTAGGAAATTTTTATGGATCGGATCTGTCTTCCAGAATCTCCATCGTCTTTAATTCTCCCAATCATAATCTTTTTACATATATAGCGGCGGAAACAGGCATACCAAGCCTGCTCGTTTTTCTGTGGATGATATTTGTCTTTTTTAAGCAATCCGTAAAATGCATGAAATTCGATAAAGAAAAATCTGGGGCACTTTTGTCGAAAGCTTTGTTTGCTGGGGTGGTGTCATTCTTGTTCTTCGCCAATACCACGGGGGCGGTCCTTCTAGACGAGAACTTCAAGATGACTTCAGCTACCGGGACATATTTATTGCTATCGATAATGTTGGTGCAGGATGAACTCTTTAATAAGATGTCCCGTGAAGCAACGATTTCCAAAACAGCCGAGCCAATTCGAGGAGCCAGTTAAAATGAAAAATGCCTTATTCAAATTCGTGGATTCTCTTCTCTCTCTATGCAGTCATGTACGAGCTGCGATAAGGCGAAGAGTCATTACTTCAACATTTAAAAAGGTCGGAAAAAACTTCATTTTTTCCCCGGATTCTGTCTTTGTTAGGCCTGAGACAATATCTATTGGAGATAATGTCTTCATTGCCAGGAACGCGCATATTTCCTCCCAGGACATATTGATTGGAAATAATGTAATGATCGGGCCCAATATATTGATGGAATGCGATGATCACATTTTTGACCAGGTGGGAGTCCTGATGAGAGAAATCAGTCATCAAAGAAAGGCCGGTCGGATTGAAGTTGAGGATGATGTATGGATTGGTGGCAACGTTACGATACTCAAGGATGTCACAATAGGAACGGGTTCGGTCGTCGGCGCAAATTCATTAGTCACTAAAAGCCTGCCACCCTTTTCTATCTGTGTCGGAATTCCCTGTCGGCCCAAAAAAAAGAGATTTGACGACGATGTTTTAAGGGTACACCTCAAGAAGTTGAATTTTCCTGAAGGCCGAATCAATGATATCATCGAAAAAAGAAACGAATATTTTAAATCCAAGGGATAAGAGGCTCGAAGGTTCGATAACATCACGAAAAGAGAGATGTCAGAAGAAATGAGCAAACCGGAGATTCGTGAGATAAAAGAAATTATCGGCAGACTCGATGGTTGGATCTCTGCAAATGGTTGGGCTGGGTATGATCCCTATTCGGCAAAAGAATTTTCTTTCTTTACGAAGATAAATCGATGGCCGAGAAAGCCGCCTTTTCGTTTAGTGCGATATATATTGTTCAACAGCGTGGAATATTTTCCTCGTCTTTGGCTAGCCGCTTTTAAATGTCCCAAACGGATCAATGCCAAGGCAATGGGATTATTCGCAAAGGCTTATCTAAATTTATATGAGGTAACAGGCGCTGTCAAATATTTAGAAAAAGGGAAAGAATGTTTGGATTGGCTGACACAAAACTCTAATACAAAATATCATGGATACTCGTGGGGGTATCCGTTTGATTGGGATTCCGTGGTGTGGATTCCCCAGGGGACGCCTTCATCGGTTGTGACTTTTACGGTTGCGGATGCATTCTGGAAAGCATATTGCCTCTTGAAGGATACGAAATATCTTAATATCTGCAAGGGAGCCTGTGAATTCTTTTTAAGGGATCTAAATCAGGATACGATCGATTCCGGCTGTGTTTGCTTCAGCTACACTCCCCTAGACCAGATGCATGTCTATAACGCAACATTATTTGTATCCGAATTCTTAATGAGAGTCGGAAATGAGATTAACAATTCCATTTATGTCGAGACCGGAAGAAAAGCCTGTAATTATGTGATCTCAAACCAAAAAGCCAGCGGAGCCTGGAACTATTTTGGCCCTGAGGACAAGATGCCCGATTCAGTAGATCATTTCCACACTGGATTTGTCTTAAGAATGCTGTATGCTATTAACGAGCACGAAAATACGCTCTCTCTTCGTCAAGCTATCAAAAAAGGATTTGATTACTACATCAAGAATCTCTTCGACAAAGATGGTTTGCCAAAATTTACAGAACACAATAAATATCCGATTAACATCCATAGCCTTTCCGAAGCGCTATTGACCATTTCTGTTTATAAGAAAGAATATCATGATGCGTTTGAACATATCCAAAGGATATTGAGTTGGACTCAAAAAAAGATGCAGCATCGGACCGGCTATTTTTATTATATTAAAAACAAATTCATGACTGTTAAAATTCCCTATATTCGATGGAGCCAAGCCTGGATGCTTTTATCTCTATCTGAAATCCTGAAATATTTTTATTCCCTTAATTCTGAGGGAAAAATGCAATTATGAAAAGACAAATGAAAAAAGGCTCTGACGTTAAGAAGAAAATATTGGTTTTGGCTGATAATGGCATCGTGTATGATTCGAGAATTCTGAGGGAAACGAGTGCGCTATTGGAATTAGGAATCGATGTCAAAATCCTGGGGATAGAGGAAGATAGATCCAAAAAGATGAACCAAATTCCCTGTCATTACGAATTTATCCGCATTTGGTCACGCAGAATATTTCCTAAGAACTATTTTGGCTGGTGTCTAAAATATTTGGAATTTTTCATAAAATATTGGTTTTGTATTCTTAAAGAAGATCCAGACATCGTTCATGCGCATGACTTGCCCTGTTTGTTACCGGCATATCTGGCATCAAAACTCCGGGAATTCAAGATTATCTATGATTCTCATGAACTTTACACAGAACAGACTCCCGATAATAATCTCACGACGCGAATCTGGAGAGCAGCAGAACGCTACATACTCCCCCGCGTCAACGCCGTTATCGCGGCCAGCCTCAGCAGGGCCAGGATCATGCTCGAAGAGTACGGCGCAAGGGATCTGCCTACCGTTGTCATGAATATCCCTGATACAGCTAACATTTCAAAATTAGATCTGTTACAAAAATATTTAGCCGAAATGGGGATAGGTCGAAAAAGAATTGTTCTTTATCAAGGAGGAATAGTGCTCCGCCGGAGTTTGGATATTTTAATCAGCTCTGTCTTGGAATGGGAGCACAATGCCGTACTCATCCTTATGGGCCATGGCTCGTCTGAGGGAATTGCGTATTTCAAAAAAATCGTCAGGGATATGAAATTGGAAAATAGGGTATTTTTCCATCCGGCAGTCCTTCCCTCCGATTTGCTGGCCTACACGGCCTCGGCTGACGTGGGTATCGTAATCTATAAAAACGACTGTCGGAACAATTATTATTGCGCTCCCAATAAGCTTTTTGAATATGCCGTGGCCAGGGTAAAGGTTGCCGCATGCGATTTTCCTGAGATTAGATCCATTATTGATGCCTTTAAAATTGGCATAGTATTTGATCCTTCAAACGCTCACTCGATTTCTCAAAGCGTTAATATGGCTCTTGATATGTCTGTACGGGATGAAAACTTCGCTAGGTTATTATCTGAATATAATTGGAGCCGTGAGAAAAGGAAGCTTTATAATTTATATCAATCCATTCTAGAACAGTAAGTATGTGCGGTATACTTGGAGCTTGTTGGAAGAGTTCGCTTAATTCTTCTCAATGGAGTTCCTTCATGGAAGGCCTGAAAACCATGGAGTCGCGCGGGCCTGATGATTGGGGTTGGGCCCTATTTTCTGCTTTCCAGTTGAACTGCTCGGAATCCTTGCGCTGGACAGGCAAAAATACCGATTACCCTGCGTATGCTTCCCAAGCAAATGTTTTTTTAGGGCACCGTCGCCTCTCCATAATCGATTTGTCCGAAGCAGGGCATCAACCGATGTCTTTTGAAAAAGGTCTTTATTGGATCATTTACAACGGTGAGGTATACAATTACCTTGAATTAAGAGAAGAGCTTCGCCGTTTAAAATATGATTTTCACACGGAAACAGATACCGAGGTCATTTTATCCGCATACAACGAGTGGGGGGAAGATTGCTTTCTTCATTTCAATGGTATGTGGGGAATGGCTATTTTTGATTTGCAAAGGCAAGCCATTTTGCTTTCGCGGGACCGATTTGGCGTTAAGCCTCTCTATTACTGTCAAAATAAAAATTCTTTTTATTTCGGCTCTGAAATTAAAGCTGTCTTAATTGCCAGCCAGAAAGATCGAATAGCCTGTGATTCTGTGGTCAGAAACTTTTTAGTACATGGCTTGCAGCCAACAGAGGGCCAGAGCTTTTTTCAGGGAATTCACCAAGTTCCTCCAGGAACGACACTCACCATCCCTCTGCTTTCAAGTGACAAAGAGATGAGACCGAAAAAATGGTGGACCATGACACCCTTTAAAGTTGACAAAAAAGATGCTGTCCAAACATGGCGTGAAATATTTTCAGACGCTGTGCGAATACGACTCCGTTCTGATGTGCCGCTTGGAAGCTGCCTTTCAGGAGGATTGGATTCTTCGGCTATAGTCGGGGCCATGGGCGTCTTGCTCAACAAGGACAGCCGCAGGGTTCATACAATCACATCATGCTATGAGGATCAACATTGCGATGAGCGAGATTATGCAGAGTCTGTTGTGAAATATGTGGACGCCATCGCCACTTGGGTTTATCCATCTCGTGATTATAAGCTCTCGGATGACATTTTTCATTTATCTCTAGTTCAAGAGCAGCCGTTCCCTTCCTTGTCCATTTACAGCCAGTATTGTGTAATGCGTGCTGCACAAAATGTTGGATTGACCGTCCTCTTGGATGGCCAAGGTGGCGATGAACTATTTTTAGGATATGATTCTTGCCAGGCGATTAAGATTATTAATTGGCTTAGGAAGATGCATGTATTAAAAGCCATCCGTGAGGTCTTTTTTCTGAACAAGCATAGCCAGGACCTCCCTTTGGGGAGGCTCCTTTCTCTTCTAAGCTATAATGGATTGCCCTGCCTAAGAGCTAAAAGAAACCGATTGAGAATAGCAAGCATAGTTCAACCAGAACTAATTTCTGAAGAAGAAGTGGCTTTATATCAAGAAACTCATCCTCTCAAAAATACAGATGAAGCAAGGAAGCATTGGATTGAGGTGAATCCGTTGCCTTCTTTGCTTCATTATGAAGATCGAAATTCCATGGCTTTTTCCATCGAGACCCGCCTGCCTTTCTTAGACTATCGATTGGTCAACTTTGCTTTGGGTCTTCCTGAAGAATGCATCAGCCACCAGGGGTGGTCTAAGTATATATGCCGTCAAGGCATGAAAGGGCTGGTCCCGGAAGAAGTAAGATGGCGCAGGAATAAAAAAGGATTTCCAGCCCCTACCAGTAGCTTCCTGCGAGATTTTTTGCCTGTCTTTAAAGAAATACCGACCAATCAATTTCGCAGTGAGAAATATTTGAATTATTCTGCCCTTCTCCGTTCTCTCCATGTTCCCAATCCTCCCGAATTTCTCTGGAGGGCTGTCAGTTTGGAAATCTGGATGAGAGCTATGAATGTAAAGTCGTCTTAATCAATACAGTAAGGAATGAACAAACGATCGACCAAAAAAGCAAATAAGAAGAAAGCAGTTGTTGCCATGATTACATCGGTCCATCCTGATTTTGATTCACGAATCTGGAAAGAGGCGAAATCATTGGCTTTGTCCGGTTTCGAAATCCATCTTGTCTGTCCATGGGAGGTCAGGAATCTTGATGTAATAGACGGAGTCATTTTTCATCCCTTCCGTCATTCCCCAAAGCGATCGAAACGACTTTTTGGGCATTTTTATCTAATGAGAAAATTAATGCCTCTTCTTAAAGGAGTGGAAATCATCCATTTCCATGATATCGACCTCCTTCCCTGGATGGTCGTGTTGTCGTTAATAAAACCAGTCATCTATGATATCCATGAGAATTATGCAGAAGAAATGCTTTTAAAACCATATCTCCCCACTCTATGGCGCCCTTTGATTGCATGGATTGCCAAATGGGGAGAATGGTTATGTGTAAGAATGATCAAGAATCTTGTCGTTGTGGTAGATAGTCTGGAAAAAATTTATGCGCATCCCGGAACACATGTTGTGAAGGTCAGAAACTTCGCCACACTAGAACTAGAGAAAGAAAGAAAAAACGATTATGATCACCGAATTCCCGCCGTCATATTTACAGGCTCTCAGTATATAGCTAATGGCTCACTTCTATTCTTAGAGATCGCCCATAGAGTCCATTTGCTTAGACCCAATGTCAAATTTTACTGCACAGACAGATTCGGAATCTATGAAGACCTACAATTTAAAAAATATTTTTTACTTAAAATGGTAGAATACAAACTACAAAATGTAGTTTTTTTTCTGCCAAATGTGAAGCCTCATTTAATCATGTTACATATTAATCAAGCAACTATTGGTCTCTCACCAAACTTAAATTTAAAAAAACAAAAAATAGCTCTCCCCACAAAGATTTTTGAATATATGGCAGGAGGAATTCCAATTGTAGCTAGCAACCTTCCTTATTTTGGGGAATTTATTGACAAAAATGGAGCAGGCCTGTTGGCCGATCCCGATAATCCTGATCAGTTCGCTGAGAAAGTTATTTATCTCCTGGATCATAAGGACGAGGCAAAAAAAATGGGAGAGAACGGACTAAGAGTATTCTGGGAAAAATATTGTTGGGAAAAGGAAGTTGAAAAATTAATCCAGATGTATCATAAAATATTACATCTAAAGGAAGATAGTCTTCAAAGAGAGTAAATTATGAAGCGATTCATAAAAAAAAATTTGAATGAAATAAGAACTTTTATTCAATTTAAAATTCGTTATCCTTATGTCAAACATGGAAAAAATGTTCATGTGCAGTGGAGTACCAGAATTTGGTCTCCCCATAAGTATATTATTTTTGGGAACAATGTCGGCATCGGTGCTTTGTGTATCTTAGCCTGTGATATAGAAATCGGCAACAATGTTATGATCGGTTCAGGCTCCGGCCTCATTGGTTCAGACGATCACATTTACAACATTGTTGGCAAAACAATGTGGGAAAGCCCGCGAGGAGATAAGAAAAAAATCATCATAGAGGACGATGTCTGGATAGGATATGGCTGCGTCATAATCTCTGGAGTACGGATAGGGAAGGGGTCAATTGTTGCCGCAGGGAGTGTCGTTGTGAAAGACGTCGCCCCTTACAGTATTGTGGCCGGAGTTCCTGCAAAATGTATCAAGATGAGGTTTTCTGAAGAAGAAATAAAAAAGCATGAATCGATCCTTGATCAACAAAGTCATTTGAGCAAATAAATTTGAGAGGAGACATTCCATGCAGCAGATTAAGACGCCGCTTTTTAAAGTCTTTATGCCACGATCCGTCATCGGGGCTCTGGAGCAGACCCTCTTCAGCGGATATATTGCGGAAGGCGAGAAAGTGGCCTTATTCAAAAAGCTTGTATCAGATTATTTGGGTAATTCAAGGGTGGTTCTTGTCAATTCGTGCACGACAGCTATTACCATGGCTTATCATCTCGCCGGAGTTGGCTCTGGCGATGAAGTTATCTCAACGCCTTTGACCTGTGTGGCCAGTAATCAGCCTATCCTCTATTTTGGTGCAAAACCTGTTTGGGTGGATGTGGACCCTGATACAGGAATGGTTGACCCTGCCGATATTGAACATTTAATAACGAAGCGGACAAAAGCAATTTTGGTCTTGCATAAGGAAGGAGATCCCGCCCGCTTGGATGAGATTCTTGCGATCGCAAAAAAGCATAAAATTAAGGTCATTGAAGATGCTGCCCATGCATTTGGATCAAAATATAAAAATGTTAAAATTGGAAACCACGGCGATTTCGTCTGCTTTTCCCTTCAAGCTATAAAGCATATTACAACAGGCGATGGCGGCATTCTAGCCTGTAAGAGCAAAGATGACTGCCTTCGAGCCAGAAAACTGAAATGGTTTGGCGTTGATAGAGAAAACCGGGGAGCTAAGAATCCATGGCTTGAGGATATCCCGGAGTGGGGCTATAAGGCTAACATGAATGATATTGCTGCCACAATAGGAATTGAGCAGATCAAATACATTGATGAGATTATTGAAAAATTCAATAAGAATGGTTTATTATACTCAAAATTGCTAAAGGGCGTTGCAGGAATTAAGTTGATCAAGAGAAACCCTGAGGATTTCTCCACATTCTGGGCTTATTGTCTGTTAGCCGAGAACCGAGAAGGTCTAATTAGAAAACTTGGAGAAAACGGGATCGGAGCTATGCAGATTCATCCTCGGAATGATGTTTATAGTATTTTTATGGAGTCAAGAAGAGAACTGCCTCATTTGGATTATTTTTCAGAAAGAGAATTGTCCATCCCTTGCGGCTGGTGGGTCAATGAGGAGGAGTTGTTGCGTATCTGTAACATTATCAGAAATGGTTGGTAACAGAAGTCAGGAGTAAGAATAATGAAAGTAATGACGATTGTTGGAACGCGGCCTGAAATCATCCGGCTTGCCTGTGTCATAAAGAAATTGGATCAGTATTGCCAACATATTTTAGTCCACACGGGGCAAAATTTCGATTATGAACTCAACAAAGTCTTCTTTGAGGACCTTGAACTTCGCGAACCTGATTATGTCTTGGAAGTCAAAGCCAAGACCCTCTACGAACAACTCGGAAATATCCTTATCAAGACGGGCGCTGTCATGGAAAAGGAGCGACCGGAAGCCGTTCTGGTTCTTGGTGATACAAATTCTGCACTCTCGATTATCAACGCCAAACGCATGAAAATCCCGATTTACCATATGGAAGCTGGAGACAGGTCCTTTGATGAAAACGTCCCTGAGGAAGTCAACAGGAGAATCATTGATCACACGGCCGATATGAATTTGGCCTACACTGAGCACAGCCGCAGAAACCTGTTGAGGGAGGGTATTCATCCCAGCCGCATCTATGTGACGGGAAGTCCAATTCGAGAAGTGTATGAGTATATGAAGGAGAAATTCAAAAAGTCAAAAATATTATCTGAACTAAATCTGACAAAAAGAAAGTTTATCACCGCCAGCATTCATCGGGAAGAGAATGTCGACAAAAAAGGCGGCCTGGATTCTATGGTGAAGACCTATAATGCTCTTGCTTCCAAATATGATATGCCTATCGTCGTTTCCACTCATCCGCGCACACAGCGGCGGCTGGCCTTGTTAGGATTAGATAAAATCAGCGATCCTCGAATTCTCTGGCATAAGCCGTTCGGTCTTATTGACTACATAACCCTGCAAATCAATTCCTTTTGCGTGGTTTCAGATAGCGGCACAATCCATGAAGATTCTAGCATACTGAATTTTCCGGCAGTGGCCATCCGGAAATCTACGGAAAAAGCGGAATCAATTGATGCCGGGCATTGTGTGATTACGGGGCTGGAACCTGAAAGCGTTATGAGGTCTGTGGAAATTATCACCAGGGAACCTGTAGACCTCAGGATATCCCCGATGCCCGTGGAATACACTCCTTTAAATGTTTCAGGAAAAGTAATCCGGATTATTCTTGGAATGACCAAAGTCCTTGATGAGCTGGTTTGGGGAGACCCTGATAAAAAGTATGTCTAAGAAAGATTTGGATCAGGAAATGTCTCCTGCAAAATGGAAAGAGCCGTTTGATGTGCATGACCTCAACAGCCATAAAGATATTCGTGGTTTTTTAATTGAATTATTAAGATTTGTGGATGATGATATCCCTGGTCAAGGCCAACTTTATACATTCTCGATTGAACCCGGGAAACGAAGGGGAGATCATTATCATCTGAGAAAAAGAGAATGGTTTACATGTGTTTTTGGCAAAGCGATCGTCCTTTTAAGTTCGGCAGACGGGAAAACTTCTGCTTGCAAGATTTCGCCGGAAAACCCCAAGATTGTTTATGCTGGCTCTGGGACAGCCCATGCTCTAATCAATAATACAAAAGAAGTTGCAGTGATTGTATCTTATGGCTCAGAACAGCATGATCCGAAGGATGATGACACTTATAGGCAAATTGCTTATAAATCATATGGGAAAACAAGATAAAAAGAGTCGAGTTAGGCAATCCAAGGAGATCACAATATGTTTACGAATAAAACGGTTTTAGTGACGGGTGGAACGGGATCATTTGGCAACACCGTAATTAAAAGGCTCATTGAATCCTATAAATTTAAGGAAATTATTATTTTCAGCCGGGATGAAACGAAGCAGTATGATATGAGGATTACCCTGAATAATCCCAGATTGAAATTTATCATAGGAGACGTGCGCGACCGTGAAAAAATTTTTGAAGCCATGCGAGGTGTTGACCTTGTGTTTCATGCCGCTGCCCTCAAACATGTTCCATCCTGCGAATTTTTCCCAATGGAAGCAGTTAAAACGAATGTCATCGGCACAAATAATGTTTTAGATGCAGCAGAATACCATAAAGTTGAAAAGGTCGTGGTCTTGAGCACAGACAAAGCGGTTTATCCTATTAATGCGATGGGTTTATCCAAGGCTCTTCTGGAAAAGCTAATGATTGCCAAGGCTAGAACCAAGAAATCTTCCACGGTTTTTTGCGGTATCCGCTATGGCAATGTCATGTATTCGAGAGGATCTGTTATCCCCTTGTTTGTCTATCAAATAAAGAGCAGCTATCCCCTAACCGTTACGAATCCTTTCATGACCCGTTTTCTTCTCCCTCTTCCCAAGGCCATCGAATTGGTATTATTCGCCCTCGAGCATTGTAACAATGGCGATATTTTTGTAAGGAAAGCCCCTGCTTCAACAATCGGGGACTTGGCTCAGGCATGTTTGAATATCTTCAATGCCAAAAATAAGATTGTCAATATCGGCATCCGGGAAGGGGAAAAGCTGCATGAGACGCTGACAACTCAGGAAGAGCTCGTGAAGTCAAAGGATTACGGCGATTATTTTCGGATTGTTGCAGAAAAGACTATGGATTATGATGAGTATTTCACCAAAGGTCACATTAACAAATTTCCAACTGAGGGCTATACTTCTCAAAATGCAAAACAGCTGACGATCTCAGAAATTGAAGAACTTCTTCTCTCTTTGGAGGAGATTCAAGGGGAACTAAAGGCTCAAAAGCCCGTTAGATTCAAGACATAAAATTCATCAAAACCATCCCCTTTTTTCTGAGCTTTTTCACTTCGACAGACAGCTGGATGAGGACAACTGTTGGCTGCGGATTGCGGAACTCATTCTGGGGGAGGAGCTGGAAGAAGAATACGGGAAGAATTAAAATCTACTGGAATGTTAAATAATGAAATTACATTAAAGCTAATAGGTTTAATGAAAATATTGATTTCTATTTTCTAATTTTATAGCATATGTCATAGCAAAAAGAAACCAATGAAAGTGCTATTCTTGATGATTTCGTTCACGGATATCCAAAAGAATCCTAACTTATACACCGATCTTGCCTTGGAGTTTCTAAAAAACGGACATGATGTCTATGTCGCCACTGTTATTGAAAAAAAATATAATAGAGAAACTACTCTCCAAAAAGAATCCATGCTCAACGTTTTGCAAGTGAAATGCGGGGACCTGTTTAATGTTGGATTCATACAAAAAGGCATTTCCACAATTACCCTCCCCCACAGATTTATGCATGCCATTAAGAAATATTGGCCTGATATTCCGTTTGATTTGGTGATTTATCCCACCCCGCCTATAACTTTTAACAAAGTTGTCAAATACATCAAAAAGAGGGATCACTGCAGGTCTTATTTAATCCTTAGGGATATTTTCCCTCAAAATGCTAAAGATATGGGCTTAATGAAAAGCCCCTTGCTTTTCAAATATTTCAGAAGAATCGAAAAAAATCTTTATGGTCTCTCCGATTACATTGGATGTATGTCGCAAAAAAATATCGATTACCTTCTGTCTCACAACAATCTGAGTAAAGGCAAGTGTGAGCTTCTTCCAAATTGGAAAAAGATCAATAGAATCCACGCAGAAGAGACGGTCAATTATAAAATAAAATATGGGCTCAATAATAAGTTCATAGCCATTTTTGGTGGGGTTATAGGAATTGCTCAGGAATTGGAATTTCTTCTGGAGCTTGCCAAATATTATAAAAGCCGGGACGATATTGTCTTCTTAATCATTGGAGAAGGCAATCAAAGGGGCAAGTTACAGCAGATTATCAATAAAGAAAAGCTTTCAAATGTCATAATGAAAGAAAGAATCCCCAGCAGTGAATTCGAGGGCTTGGTTCGTCAATGTGATCTTGGGCTAATTAATCTCAGCAGAAATTTTACCATTCCTAATTGCCCCTCTAAAGTACTTGAATATTTTGAAGCGGGCATACCTGTTCTAGCTTCCATAGACAAAAATACAGATTTTGGACAACTCCTTGAAGAGGCCAAGGCTGGCTATTGGTCGCTTACAGGCGATATAGAAACCTATCGCCAACACTTTGAAATATTATTAAATAATAAAGAATTAAGACAAGAACTGGGCAAAAATGGAAGGGATTTTTTGGCCAAGAATTTAACTGTCGAAAAGGCATACAGAACGATCATAAAACACTTTATTTAACTTACCTCCGAACAATGGGCAAAAGAACTCAGGTTGTTCTTAAGCGCGGTTTGGATTTAATCTTAAGTCTTTCCAGCTTAATCCTCTTCTCGGGGATTTTTCTCCTGATAGCCCTTGCGATTAAGCTAAATCTTAAAGGACCCGTGTTTTTTAAGCAGTCCCGTCCAGGAAAAAACGGTAAAATATTTTATATTTACAAATTCAGAACTATGAAGGACCTAAGAGACGAAAGCGGAAATTTTCTCCCCGATGAGGAAAGATTAACAAAATTTGGAAAATTATTACGAAGATTGAGTCTGGATGAACTTCCCGAATTATGGAATGTGCTCAAAGGCGATATGAGCCTTGTCGGCCCTAGGCCATTGCTAATACAATATTTGGGCCGTTATACGCCAGAACAAGCAAGACGCCATGAAGTAAAGCCGGGCATTACAGGCTGGGCTCAAGTGAACGGAAGAAATGCAATCACTTGGGAGCAAAAGTTTGTCCTCGATGTCTGGTATGTAGATCATCGATCAATATGGCTTGACTTGAAGATTATCGCTTTAACGATCTGGAGGATTCTTAAGCGCGAAGGCATTAATCAGCCGGGACAAGCGACAATGGAAGAATTTAGAGGACAATCCGGCCGCTAAACCAAACCCGTATTAATTAAAAGGAGAAATTTATGCCAGTAAAACAAATTGCTATCTATGGAGGAGGAGGCTTTGCACGCGAACTCGCTTGGCTGGTACAGACGTGCAATGAAAAAAGTAAAATTTATCAAGTTGTGTGTTTCATTGATGACAACTTAGAATCACACAACAAAATATTAAATGACATTCCAGTGATGGGCTTGAACGAAACTTATAAGCGATTTCCTAATGCCAGCGTCATAGGAGGAATAGGCACACCGCAAATCCGTCAGCGCCTTATGGAAAAAGCGGCTGCTATGGGTTTTAGTTTTGAGACTATTATTCACCCCAGAACAGAAAAATCCGGATGGATCAAAATTGACGTTGGGACAGTTATTTGTGCGGGAAATATCCTGACTACCAACATTGTATTGGGCAAGCATGTACAAATCAACCTTGATTGTACAGTCGGCCATGATGTCATCATAAAAGACTACGCTACACTAGCTCCCGGAGTTCACATTTCTGGTTGTATTCATTTGGGGGAACGTGTTTATATCGGGACTGGGGCTGTTATAATCAATGGAACACAAGAAAAGCCTATTATTATCGGTGACGATGCTATCATAGGAGCTGGCGCATGTGTAACTAAATCGGTGCCAGCAGGAGAGACCGTCGTTGGAGTCCCGGCAAAACCGCTGATTCGCTCATGAAATGCTTCAGATCTTAGTATCCGAAAGTTTATGCGAATCTTAGCTTAATTAGAGCCATGAAAGGAAAATCGTTTCTAAATATCCCTATGTCGTCGCCTGATCTAACTGAACTTGAAATTGAGGCTGGCACCAATGTTTTGTCTTCTGGCAGGCTGAGTATTGGTCCTCAACTTGAGGCCTTTGAGAAAGCCATTGCCACCTATGTGGGTTCGAAATATGCCATTGGAGTCAGCTCCGGGACTGCGGGACTTCATCTCTCTGTCATCGCAGCTGGAGTAGGTGAAAGAGATCTGGTGATTACAACTCCTTTTTCCTTTATCGCATCAGCAAATGTTATCCTTTATGAACGCGCTATTCCTGTTTTTGTCGATGTGGAGCCAAGGACAGGCAATATAAATCCAGACCTGGTCGCAGACGCTATTCAAGACATCAAAAGTGTACCTGAAAAAACAGATCGTTGGCTTCCTCCTGCATTGCGAGGAGGTCAATCATCAAAAACTCCAATGAAGATCAAAGCTGTTGTGCCTGTTCATGCATACGGACAGCCAGCTGATTTGGACTCCATTCTTGCTATAGCCAGGCAGTTCAACATAATTGTGATCGAGGATGCCTGTGAAGCTGTTGGATCAGAATACAAGCACAGAAAAGTCGGACCGCTGGGCAATTGTGGCGTTTTTGCCTTTTATCCGAACAAGCAGATAACCACAGGCGAGGGAGGAATGATTGTCACAAATGACGATGAATGGGCTAACCTCTTCCGCAGCCTTAGGAATCAAGGTCGTGATAAATTCAATGCGTGGCTGAACCATAGCCGTCTTGGCTATAACTATCGATTAGATGAAATGAGTGCAGCCTTGGGAGCGGTTCAGATGAGCCGGATCGAAGAACTTATAACAAAAAGAGAGAAAGTTGCTTCCTGGTATAATATGCGCCTTAAGGATGTTGAAAATATGGAAATCCCTTATATCACCCCATCTACCACACGAGTATCCTGGTTTGTGTATGTTGTCCAGTTAAACCCTAAGATTAATCGAAGCCAGGCCATGAATGAACTAGAAGCCAGAGGAATTCCTTCTCGTCCCTACTTTTCTCCCATCCATCTGCAGCCTTTTTATATTGAAAAATTCGGATATAAGAGAGGAGACTTCCCTGTCACAGAATATCTGGGCGATGTGTCCTTGGCTTTACCTTTTTCCGGAGTTATGATAGAAGAGCAAGTCGATTACGTCTGCCGCAATTTAATTGAAATAATACTAAAAAAATAATTATATGATACCCAAAAACTTATTGTTCAGAAAAGCAAATCAGTTCTTCATAGATATATTCATCTATATTTTTTCTTATTTTACAGCATTTTTCATCAGGTTCGAGAATATCCCCAGTGGAATATACCTAAGGCAATTGTTAATCCTTTTTCCCTATATCGCACTATTACGATTAATGCTATTCTACATTTTTTCTATCTATTCAATTGCCTGGAGATACATCTCCATAACTGATGTTATCTCGATTGTGAAAGCATGCACACCTGTAACTGTCATATTGTTTCTATGTCGATTATTTCTCCCTATTAAAGTTTCTTTATTAAGACTTCCTCTGAGCGTAATTTCCTTAGAATTTCTTCTTGTCTTAACGGGAACTCTCGGAATCAGGATGGCGAGAAGACTTATCGGTGAACTATCAGAAAGGGGAAAATTCAAAAATAGCAAAGCGCGAATGAAGAATATACGGACATTGCTGATCGGCGCGGGCGACGCCGGCAATATGGTCATCAAAGAATTGAAACAAAGGACAGATTTGGGAATTGATGTGGTTGGCTTTATCGACGATGATCCGAGAAAATTTCATACTGTAATTCAGGGAATAAAAGTTTTAGGTAATACAGCCCAAATTCCAGATATTGTCAAAAAGCTAAAAATCGAAGAAGCAATAATCACTATTGCTAACGCTTCGTCTAAGGATATAAGGCAGATCATTGGTGTTTGTGAAAGAACAAAGATAAAGGTGAAAATCGTCCCTGGATTATTCGAAATATTGGACGATAAAGTAAGAGTCAGCAAAATAAGAGAAATAAATATTGATGACCTCTTAGGAAGGAGTGTTGTCAATTTTAAAAATCACCTTCCTGAAATTATGAATCAATACCAAGATAAAAAAATATTAATCACAGGTGCTGGGGGTTCCATAGGTTCTGAGCTTTGCAGGCAATTGGTTAATTTTAAGCCTAAAGAGTTAATTCTAGTTGATAAGGATGAGAATAGCATTTATGAAATAGATCTGGAGCTAAATTCTCAGCATGTTGAATTCAAAGTAACTCCGTTAATAGCTAATATCAGAAATTTTAAGAGACTAAAATACATCTTCGAAAAATATCAACCAGAGATCGTATTCCATGCAGCAGCGCACAAACATGTGCCTCTTATGGAATTTAATATTTCAGAAGCTATTTTAAATAATATTCTAGGAACGAGAAATATCTCCAGATTAGCGGATGAACATCAAGTTGAAAAATTCATTTATATTTCTACTGATAAAGCTGTTAATCCGGCAAGTGTGATGGGAGCCACCAAGAAGATAGGAGAAATCATTATTCAGAAAGATGCTTCTAAGAGCAGCACAAGATACTCATGCATACGTTTTGGGAATGTTTTAGGAAGCCGGGGAAGCGTCGTTCCCTTGTTCCAAAAGCAAATAGCCCGGGGCGGACCTCTCACGATAACTCATCCTGAAGTAAAAAGGTATTTTATGTCGATCTCAGAAGCTGTCCAACTCATTATCCAGGCTGGAACTCTCGGAAACAAAGGCGAAGTTTTTGTTCTCGATATGGGAGAGCCGATAAAAATTCAAGAACTCGCAAGAGATTTATTAAAATTATCCGGGCTTGCGGAAGAGGGTATCGAAATTAAATACGTAGGCCTGAGGCCCGGAGAAAAATTATACGAAGAAATTTTAATCGATGAAGAAAAAACCAATGCAACCAAGTTCGAGAAGATTTTTATAACTCCTCCTATTGAAATTGATAAAGACGAATTTTCAAATAACCTGAACAAGCTAATAAAAGCAGCTCACGCGTGTGATGAAAACAAAGTTATAGAATGTCTGAAAGAAATAGGGATTGCGTATAATTCCCAAGCATAAGGGGACCACTATTTTTTCGGTTTTAGATTGACAACTTCAGGCAAATGGGGACTTGTCATTCTTTATATAATTGGGATATTTGCCCTCACCCCATATCTTCCTGCTCTTATCCAATTCGCTTCTTCCCGCTGGTCAAAAACAACAGTATCTCATTTCGTCTTAGGGGTGGAAATATTTTTGGCCTTACTGGTTTTAATTTGTGTAATTATTTTCCTGAAATTTAGAAGAAATAAATCTTTTTATTTTCTTTTATCCTATGGAGGTATTCTCCTCCTCTCATTCTTTATCTATCAATTTCTTCCCAACCCTTACGAATTTACCCATCTTCCTGAATATGCCGTCCTTAGTGTCCTCCTCATGAATGCGTTAGAAAAAAAAGAGAAAAAATCCTATGCGATAAAAAAACTCTATCTCTTTAGCGCCTCGATGACTGGTGTCATCGGAATAATAGATGAAATATATCAGCATTTTCTGCCCAGACGATACTGCACTGTTTATGATATATTTTTAAATATCTTAGGGGGAATATTAGGACTGCTGGTTTTCTGGGGGATAAGAAGGCAATAATTGCAAAATTATTGCGCAGAAAATAATGAGATCGCCACGTCACTTCGTTCCTCGCGATGACATGTGTCTTTCCGTCATTGCGAACGCCAGTGAAGCAATCTCTGTAATTTTCTCCGTTCGCGGGTGAAGCTTGCGTCACGAGCAATTAGCTGGATAATATAAATAGAGGCTATAATGGTCAAGAATAGAAAAGCAAATTTAATTTTCGCTCTGGTTATTGTCATTTATACCATTGGTCTCTAT
>Ga0315280_10001699_pt1 | contig 37191 bp, 39 predicted proteins | sample YL17G06_40_MG_FD_203697 | JGI IMG/M metagenome (GOLD analysis project Ga0315280, IMG submission 203697) | Sediment microbial communities from Yellowstone Lake, YNP, Wyoming, USA - YL17G06_40 | ecosystem: Environmental > Aquatic > Freshwater > Lake > Sediment | place: USA: Wyoming | collected... | reverse complement strand
TCTACGTCTATAGTGGCGTTCCGTTCTTAGACAGGTTACCAGCAGTAGCGTTTCACGCAGCCGGCACATCGATCGTAGGGTATGGTGTCTACAGGCGCGAAACGGTCAGGTACTTTGCGCTTGCCGTATCGTTGCATTTCTTGAATAATCTCTTCGGTAGTTTGGGTTTGTTGTGGCTTGTTGGAGGCTTGGGAGCTACATTGGCATCGTACTATTTCGCTTGGGCCTTCTTCAAGCGGGTTTCAAAAGACCTACATTAGGATGCGATTCTCCGCGACTCTACGTCGACCAGACCGCCGTTGAATTTGCGATCTGTCAAAATCCATGCCACATGGCTAGATCTGAGAGAAACCGAGTTACAAACATCTACAGATATTGCTGCTACACACTCCTCTCTCGGTGGCAGAGCGGCGGTTTACCTGCTGAAGATTGCACGGAAAAGAAGGCGTAACCACATCAAAGACAGAATCTTAAGCAGGCCTCGCCACGACCACTTACGTTATGAAGAGAAGCTTATGGCGTTACATGAACATGCCTCTCAGGTTTCCTCTGCGACTAGTATCGATGAGATAGTTTCGTGTACATTGGACGCAATGGAATTCGGGGTGAGCTTCGACTACGCCAATGTCAACATGATCGAAGGAAATCGGTTACTCTGCAAGGGAACGAGGGGAATGGCGGAGTATGCGAAGCCAGATCTCCCACTTAATCGACCAAGAGCGATGACGAGGGCGGTAAAAGGGGCAACCACAATTCGAGTCGCAGACACCAGGAACGAAGAAAGCTACCTCGATCCAACAGGAAACCCAGACAGAAAAAATCCCGCAATGCTCTCAGAACTTGCGGTCCCAGTAATCGTGGACAGGAAACCTGTCGCTGTTCTGAATGTAGAGAGCACGCGTCTGAACGCGTTCACTGATGAAGATCAAAGACTTCTGGAAACTTTAGCAAGCCACGTTGCCTCCGAACTGAAGCGCTTGGAGCAAACAGCTTACACAAACGGACCACTGGAACAATTGAGCGACAGCGAAGAACGGCACCGACCCCCACTCCACGTGCGAAAAGTCGTCTTGAATATCGTCGACAACATCTTTGACACTATGCTCAGTGGGGCCGAACTTACTATAAGTGCCAAAGAATCAAATTTCGAAATCAAGTTTACACATACAGCGACCGGCATTACGCCGGAGGATCTAGCGAACAGGGGGATTGAGTTAGGATTGGCAAACTGCAGACGAGCGGTCGAAGCCCACGGCGGATCGGTCCGCGTCGAGAGGACGATTGGAGGAGGAACCACGTTAACGGTAAACCTTCCCGTAAATGCAGAGATAATGGAATGATGGAGAAATGAGCGAAAAAGTGAGAATCATAATTGTCGATGACGACGAGACCATAAGGAAATCGATCGCGACGGTACTCGAAGGCGCCGGGTACTTGGTTGACACTGCAAAGAGCGGTAAAGAGGCAATTGAGAAAACTGACAGCAAATTCTACAATTTGGCATTAATCGACATACGCCTCCCTGACATGGAAGGGACACAGCTCTTGACGGCAATGAAAGAAACTACACCGCAAATGGTCAAGATCATGTTGACCGGATTTCCGAGCATGCAGAATGCCGTGGATGCCGTGAACAAAGGAGCTGACGGTTACATTGTGAAACCAGCAAGAATGGATGAAGTTCTCAGAGTGGTTAAGGAACACTTGAGGAAACAACTTGAAGCGAAAGAGTACAGCGAGAACAAGGTCAAGGAATTCATCGAGACACGCGTGAAGGAGCTCGAAAATAAGGAAAGACCCACTTAGACAGATAAGCAGTGATTTGTTAGTGATTTAATGGCGTGTAAGGTCCGCGATAAGTTTCCTGTATGATATTTCCGCCATCGATGACTATATGCCGCCCTGTCAGGTATTTCGATTCATCTGATGCCAGGAATGCGACCAGCTCTCCCACCTCCTCTGGAGTCCCGAGTCTGCACATTGGAATTGTGCTACCAAGCCGTTCCACATCCTTGTCAGGATAGCCAGGTTCAGAGGTCTGTTCTCTTCCTCCTGGAGTGTCGATGTGCCCGGGACATATGCAGTTGACGTTTACCCCGTATTGCGCCACCTCTAACGCTAATGCCGTCGTGAAACCCAAGACTGCAGCTTTCGAGGCCGCGTAGGCGGTCTGCCTGCCAGTCGGGTCGGCGACAAATGGCCCGGTAACGGAAGACATGTTCACTATCTTCCCATACTTCTGTTTCATCATGATCGGAAGAACTGCTCTCGCGCATCTGAACATTCCATAAACGTTGACATCGAACATTGTGCGCAGAAAAACATCCGACATATCGATCAAGTTGCATCTTGGATAGATTCCTGCGTTGTTGACGAGTATGTCTACCCTCCCGAACTTAGTCCAAGCTTCTTGGACCACGCGATTGACTTGATCTGTGTCCGAGACATTCATTTTGAAGGCTATCGCGCTATGGCCAGCATTCGAAATTTCCTGCGCCGTCTCTTGAACGGCCTCTGATAGGTCTGTGAGTATGACCTTCGCTCCTTCCCTCGCGAGGACTTGAGCAATACCTGCTCCTATTCCTCTCCATGCACCTGTAACTATCGCGACTTTGTTGGTTAGCTTGTTCATTTCCTATCACTCGTCTTTCTTAGATAAGCTCTCCAAGTCATCGCCCATCTTGCTGGATCATGAGAGGGACTTTGATCTACTCTCGATATGGCGGCGTTGTGAGGCGCTGTCTTGATGATCTCAGGATTCGTGTAGGCCTCTTGGGAGATCTGACGCAGGACTTCAGTAAATCTATCGAGGTCTTCCTTAGGCGTTGTTTCGGGTGGCTCTGGCGTGAAAGGTTCTGGAACGATCCAAGGCTCGTGACTCGTCTCCATGTCTTGAAGACCGAAATCGATCATTCTATGGTTGACATCCTCGACACCAATCCCTGTATCTTCCTTCAGCTTTTGAAGGCTAAATCTGGCTTCCTGCAACCTTATTGGGTGGGCTTTCTGCCACGGCAGGCTTACTCCACGAATTTCCAGCAATTTCTTGATCAGGTAGTTGTTGTTAATGACAGCCACTTCTGAGACCTCCCTTAATCCATCGGCACCCATCGCCAACAGCCATGCGTAGGCTCTAACCACGTTGCCTATGACACCGTAGAATTCTCCTACCTTCCCCACGCTCTGTGGCCTCTCGTAATCGAGATAGTACTTGTTTCCATCCGACCGTACGAGCGGAATGGGGAGGAACTTACTGAGTTCCTTGCTCGCTCCGACTGCGGCGCTACCTGGTCCTGTGGACGCATGAGGAGTTGAGAATGACTTGTGTAGGTTGAAGTGGCATAGATCCGCGCCTACATCTCCGATGCGCAGTCTACTCAATACTGAATTGGCGTTGGCTTGATCGATAGCTACGAGTCCGCCCGCCTCATGAATCAGCTTAACGTACTCCTCTAGGTTTGCGTCAAAGACCCCTGTATCATATGGATCAGTCATCATTAGGCCCGCTGTTCGCTTCGAGACCGCTGCCTTTAGCGCCTCTATGTCTGGATAGCCAGTCTCTTCGTCCGGGTACAGAGTCACAACCTTGAAGCCTGCAGCTGCAGGTGCACCACCGTTGCATGGATGCGAGAGTACCGTCGTAATGATCTCGTTTCTTTGCTCCAGCTCTCCGTTGAGTTTGTGGTAAGCTCTGATTATGCGAGCATTTGTGAAGACGGCATGAGCTCCGCCGCGAGGCTGTAGGGAGAACTCAGCCATTCCTGAGATCTCGCACAACAATTTCCCGAATTCGTACAGTATCCCCAAGATTCCCTGAACAGTTTCGACGTCTTGGAGCGGGTGAAGATCAGCTAGTTTCGGTGACCTAACTATGGCTTCGTCCACCTTTGGACTGTACTTCATAGTGCACGTTCCGTGCATATGTATGCCTGAGTCGACTCCGTAAGTCTGCTGCGACAGGCGAATGTAATGCCTCACAACCTCAGGTTCTGAGATCTCAGGAAGCTTGGGAGACTCCTTTCTTCGCATTTCGTTTGGAATGTGCGACGTCACATCACCAACTATTGCTTTAATTTCCTCCTCAACTTTCGGTGTACGATGGCCTCTTCTACCTCTTTGTCCCAATTGATAGATGACTGGCTCTCGCCAATTCACGGCGTGATACCCGGTCATTTCTTCTTGCCTCATCTGACGATCTCCTCAAGCGCGGAGGCAAGTCTGTCTATGTCCGATTTGGAGTGCACCTCTGTAACGCAGTATAGAGCTGTCTGGCCGAGTTCCGGAAACTCTCTTAAGAGATCCTTCCCACCAAGGATCCCGGACTTCAGCAGAGCTTTGTTTACCTCTGCTACAGTTTTCCCGGTCGCGTCTACGTTGACTGTGAACTCTTCAAAATGAGGGGAGTTAAAGATCGGAACCTTGACGCCCTTCACTTCTGAAATGCGCTTCATCGCATAATGTGATCTTTGCATGATGCCCTCCGCAAGCTCTCGTATCCCTTGAGGACCCAAGAGGGACATGTAGACTGCAGCGGTTATGGCCCAAAGGACTGTGCCAGTTCCAGTGAACGATTTCGCCTTCTCTCTTGCGGCGAACATTGTTCTCTCAGGTAGGACGTAGGTGAATCCCCATTCCCCTTTTGTCTTGGTAGTTGTGATTGTGATTAATCTGTGAGGGATTGTAGCCAAATGCTCCCTAATGTCATGACATGCAATGAATCCCAGAAGCGCCCCGCCGTAGTTCATGTGCATTCCAAGAGGTTGACCTTCGCCACAGACTATGTCGGCGCCGTACTCTCCTGGAGGAGTCAAGATTCCTAAGGAGAGAGGTTCAACGCCAACTATCGACAACGCGCCGTGGTCGCGGGCAATCTTGGAGATCTCTTTGCCTCTTGTCTCGATGAATCCCAAGTAGGTCGGATTCTCGACGTAGACTGCTGCCGTTTTTGAGGAGATCTTGTCTTTCAAATCTCCAAGGTCAAGTTGCCCGTTCTCTGCGTCCCTTCCAATCAATTTGATGTCCGCTAGACGACCGCAGTAAGCCCTCAACGCAGATAACCTGTCGGGACCAATCGTCTTCGGTACGAGCAGCTCGTGCCGATCAGTGATCGTCAAGGCCATACGAGCAGCGTCGCCAGCAACAGTTGCCCAGTCATACCAAGGAAAACTTACGACATCCATCGCAACGAGTTCGCCAATCATGCTCTGGAACTCGAAGAGAGCTTGATACCTACCAAGGTCCGTGTACACGTCGCCGGCATATGCAGTCAGGAATTCTGATCGCGAATTGATCTCGTCACAGACTGCGGGCACATAATGCGGCCAACAGCCAGCCCCTAAGAATGAGAGTAGTTCCTTGCTGGTCCTGTTTCTTGAAAGCAGACCTTCAACATGACGCCTTATTTCATATTCGGATTTGGAATGAGGTAAGTTCAGGTTTCTTCTGAGCCTAATGCTCTCAGGGATAACCGCAAAAAGATCTTCGGCACTCTTCACGCCTATTTCATCAAGCATTGCTTTCTTCGTTTCAGGATCGCTATTGGGAATGTATGGGTGAACGGGTAAGGTCTTTCACCAAAATCCCACTTTCGCTTGGATGAACTATAAAACGTCGTAACCAAGTCGAGCTAAGCATAAGAGAAGTTGTGGTGAGAGATAGTTGACGAGTCTCTTTTTGGTCAGGAAAACTTCAACTTGACCTAACCCGATACGCGGCTCTAGTCCTATAGCCAGTTATCACTTGCAAGTAGCCCGTCATCATTGCATCGACACCTCGGTCGTCGGTATCGACTAGCAGTGGTTTCCCTCGTAGGGAAGTGAGTTTGTTGGGGGTGGCAACGACAACGATGTTCTCTTTCCCAACCTTCTTGATTATGTCTGGGCTTATCTGTTGGCTTCCTCTGCCGAATATGAAGCCCTGCTGACCGATCACGGTCACGACAATCTTCGTCTTCCTGTCTTTAGCAAGTTCCAGAAGTTGCTTCTCGTTGACATCTGAAGCGAGAAGTCGGCCGTTGTAAACTACATCAACGCCTAGCAGCGTTTTCCTTAAACCCATTTTCTCTACGATAGCTCTTGTTGTGGTTCCGGGTCCAAAAATGTAAGCGCAGTCTGGCTGTATGTTCTCTATGAAATCAGAAGCAATTGCCTCTGCAACGTACTTGTCCTCGGGTGGACTACTTGCCTTCGAGGCTTGAACATAGTCTTCGTCATTTGGTATGCGAAGGTAACCATACAATCTCGCCTGGACGCGGTCTTCTCTGAACGCTTGCTCATCAACATCCATAACCTCAGCTTCGCGAGTAGACGTCACCCTCTCCTGCAGGTACCTTGCAGCAAGGTCGCCTGCTCTTTCTGGATTTATTGCGAAGACACCGGAATGCATTTTGGCGCCTGCCGGAATGCCTAGGACTGTTAGTTTCTCACCGACGGCTTCGCAGATGTCTCTCGCTGTTCCGTCGCCACCCGCGAAGAGTAGGAGGTCCACCGGTAATCTCAGCATTTCTTTGGCTGCGTTCTTGGTGTCGGTTGGAGTTGTATGCGCCTTCGGCACGGAGCCTACGACGTTCGGATCAAAGGTGCACTCCCTCGCTTCCTCTTCACCCATTTCGTGAGGATGGGTGAAGAGTTCAATGCTGCCTTTGATGGAACTGATTCGACTGAGTGCTTCAACTGCCTTGCGTGGAGAAATGGGAACAGCGCCTAGGCGGATGGCTTTCTCAAGAATGTCCTGTCCATCAGTTCCCTTCAGTCCAACTCTGCCGCCCATACCTGCAATGGGGTTTACTATGAGCCCCAGTTTCTTCTTTGACGCCATTTTTCTCATCTGTGTCCAAGGGAGATCCAGTATCGGTTTAGGATTTTATGACGCCTGTCTGCGTGGCGATCTCTACTGCAGTTTCGGTTGTCATAGATTTCTCCATGAGAATCGTGTGAAAATCAGGACGGTCATGCAGCCACGCTTCGTTGATTTTCCTAGCCCTGGTCAAGGTTCTGACGACGGCCTGATCGGTCAAGCCGATTTGCTCTGCTGTTGCTGGGGCTCCGATCTCCTCTAAGGCTTTCTTCACCGCCATCCAATCCAGTCCTTGAAAGTGTGCCATTAGAATTGTTCCTATGGCGACCTGCTCTCCATGCAGGCCGTTAACATTGGCTTGGATCTGCTCCTCCATCAATCCTTGCGCTACGACGTGTTCGCTTCCGAAGAGTATTCTGGAATCTCCGCCCATCTGTGTAAGGAATCCGTCGTTCATCATCGCCTGCAGGAACACGTTGAAGGCTTCGTCTTCTTTTCTCCTTATTCGCGACGCGTTCTCCATCAGGTATCGTGTCTGAGCTTTCGCGAGCATTATCGCGTATTCGCTGTATACATCGGTTTTCCGGTGAGAGTAGGCGAGGTTCCAATCCTCTATTGCGCAGATCTTTGAAATGTAGTCGGCGAATCCTGCAGCCTGGAACCTCCATGGAGCTTCCTTTACGATGTCTGTGTCAACTATGCAGGCCAAGGGAGGCCCTACCGCTAGATCATAGTCCCCTTCATGCGACTTACTGTCAACCCCTACCGTCTCGCCTCTGAAGGTAGCTTTGATTCCAGTCATCGCGTCTGCAGCGAAAACGGTTGGAACTGTGATCCAGCGACAGTTCTCGAGGAAAGCCGAAGCTTTCGCGATATCTATGTTCACGCCACCGCCAATGCCAAATACCAAGCAGGGTTTGAGTAGTCGTATCCGCTCACGCGCTTTCTCAACTTCTGATCTAACAGCCCCCTTCTCCACAATAGTCGTATCGACTTGCTTGAAACCAGACTTCGATAGGAATTTCGAGAATCTCTCGCCGGCGATTCTCCACGTGTTATTGTCGTTTATCAGTACAGCGTTTCTTTCTTCAACACCAATCTCCTTGCAGAGATCTGCCACACTCTTCAGCGCACCCTGGCCGAAGAGAAATCGCCCACAAAAATCGACGTACCTAGACAAGTATGAATCATCATGGCTACACTGCGGACACTCCCTATTTTCGCTTTGATCACTGAGAGAAATATACCTCGGACAATCGACACGAGGAGATTTCACATACCTGAACCTGGCCTCCGTATTGAATTGGTCAAAGACGCTGTTAGGTGTCAGACACCTTCAAACTCGCCGCGCACTGCCCCCAGATGCGAACAAAATGCCTAGGTGGTGCAGATTGGAAGCCACCCTGTTCTGGGTGGACTCCACCCTATGTGGGATTGGATATGGCCTTGTGGGCGTGGTACACCCAATCACAGGTGTAGGACACCCTCCAACTGGCACGCACAACCCTAAGATGCGAACAGGATGCTGAGGCCTCGCAGGATGTCTAACACACATTTTCAATTGTCTAACACCTCCGAACCTTAGGGCCGAATTCACCCTGTGCGAGATGAGGCAAGAATCGTGGATGTGGGACACCCAAGCAAGGGTGTGGAACACTCTACATTGGGCTGATTTTGGTGCATCTTAAGCAGAGGTAATGGCTCTAATTATTCTGGATATACCTCACTCCTCGGTCCGTTAGTGTCGCATCAGAAGCTGCATAGTCGGCGATTTATTGCCAAGGCCTAGCCCAATGCTGCAGCATGGTTGCTGTGAGCGGATGACCTGGGGTCTAGAACCGTTCTTGCAGGGTATGATTGCGGGATATGGCATCGCGATCCCTGTTGGTCCAATAGCCATTTTGATCATTGAGTTGGGGATTCGTCGTGGATTCTCGTTTGCCTTCTGTGCGGGTGCCGGTGCTGCGTCCGCTGATTTGATCTACGCAACTATCGCATCTGTAGCAGGCACATTCTTGGTGGCAATTCTGGAGCCTATCTCGCCCATCATTCGCGTCGTGAGCGGCTTGGCATTGATTGCCATGGGTGCATGGTTACTCTACCAAGGAAAGAGTTCGAACAGTCAGGAGAAGATTCGGGGCTACAATTCAACGAGTTGCCTGAATACGTACGGCATGATCCTCGGGTTGACGCTCATGAACCCCGTCACTGTGACATATTTCACAACGCTGATCTTAGGATTGAAGACGAGCGCCGCCTCATCGCCAACGGATGTGCTACTCTTCGTTGCCGGAGCCTTTCTGGCGTCTCTCTCTTGGCAGACCTTTCTCGCGTGCATCAGCGGTCTGACCCATAAGCGTCTTCCACCGAGATTGCAGTCTGCGACTTTCGCTGTGGGGAATTCCATGATCATTGTGTTAGGCATCTTGATTCTAATCGGATTTGCCATATGATTTGCTTCCCGAGGCTGGGACGCGACAAGAGAAGTTCCTGTGTGCCATCGAGATTGGAACCCATAAATCTGAAGTCTGGAGGATTTAGGCCTCGGGCCTGCCATGACTGTGTCTCGGATCGGTGTATTGGGTATTCCTTTCAACGTTGGCTGGAAGGGTGAAGGTATCGACGAGGCGCCCCAAGCGCTGCGTGCTGCAGGACTAGTTCAACAACTCCGGTCCGTTGGACTTGAGGTCCGGGATCTAGGCGATGTGGAGTGCAGACTGCCTGAACGCGACTGGAGTAACCCGAAACTCCTCAACCCTGCCCAAGTCATTGCCCTGTGCAAAGAAATCGCGCCTCGGGTTGCAGAGTGTGTAAGGTCGGGTTTGTTTCCTCTGATTTTGGGTGGCGAAGATGGTATACTGATGGGTATTGTGGCAGGTCTGCAACAGGCCTTGAACAAGCGAATTGGACTAATCTACTTGGATGCCCATGGGGATTTCAACACGCCTGAAACTACGCCCTCTGGCTTGATTGGTGGAATGAACGTGGCTATGGTGGCGGGACGTGGGCCAGAAGAGCTGACAACGATTTTCGTCGATAAGCCGCAGTTGCCCGAAGAGGCGATTGTTCTGTTCGGAACACGCGATCTTGATCCGCCTGAGAAACTCGCACTTGAGAACTCGAAGGTAACAGTCCTCTCAATGGACCATATCAAAAAGGTGGGTGCAGGTGAAGCCATGAGGAAAGCCCTCAAGATCCTCAAGCCTCACGTGGACACAGTATACTTGCACATGGATGTGGACGTCTTGGGTCCGGAGGATATGAGTGCCTTGATCCTCCCAGTTGCAGATGGATTGACGTTAACAGATTGCGCGTCAGGTCTAGAGGTGGTGGGAGAAAGCGGTATGCTATGTGGTGCCGCGTTTATGGTATTCAATGCTCGGAAGGACCCTACGGGAAGCGAAGCCCCTAAGATAATCGGACTTGCCAAACACTTGGCTCAATCCATGAAACATTCGACGTAGCCTCATTGAGTGCTCGATACTCGTTTGTATTCGACTCTGGCTCGAGAACGTACTATGTGTGCGAAGCTAAGCTTCGTTTGCGTCGTAGTAGGTAGAGTGACGCTGCGAGTGCTGAGAATGCTATGATGGCGACCCCGTTGAACTCGGGCACTGGGATTTTGCTCTGTTCTAGGGAAATGCTCTGTCCCTGCTGATTCATACCTGCCGTCACAGTACCGGGCCAAGACTGGGGAACAAAGCCTGGAGCGCTTAACGTGAACTTGTACGTGCCCGGAGTCAGGTACGCCTCGAAAAAGCTATCATATACGGAGAGGTTCCACGATGCACCATCGGCACCTGTCACGGTCACCGTATCCCAGCTGAGCGGTCGGAATTCATCGTTCCAAGTGAACGCTAACGCATTACCCGAGACCAAGCCATTCAAGTCCACCTCGAAGGCGGCGCTAGCCCCGCCGCTGTTGTGGGCGCCTAAAATCTGCCATACGCCTTGCTGCGAGTAAGGTCCGAGATGATTCTCAGCCATACTGTGGCCTACATAGGCGCTGCTCAAGGCCGCATCTTCTGTTAGGCTAACGCCTGATGTGGCAGTAGATCCCGGAATGAGGTGGTAGGATTCACCCATCAGCAAGCCGGAAACTGGCAGGTAGTAGTTCGGAGTTGTACCCGAGTTAGCTGAGTACCAATTCACGAAATCAACTTCTGCGGTCCAACCACCCTGATAATTCGGAGCCCCGGATATGCCAGAGTTCGGAAAGAAGCCCGTTGCATTCCAGTTCGAACCGGGGTTCACGTAACAATCAAGCTCGAAGTCGCATGCGTCCGACCGAGGCCAACCGTTCAGGTACTTCGTTTGATGAGTGAATACTGGGTCGCCGAAGTACGGACCACCCCAGCCAGGCGGAGTCCCGTATCCATTGTACCCACCCTTGGGCACCCCATAAAATGCGTTTTGTCCGAATGGAGGAACTTGAGGAAGACCGGCCATGAGAACGTGGAGAGACGTCACGCCCCCTGGCAGAAAGTTGTATGTCTTTAGTGGGTTAGGTTGGGGCTGAAGCGCACGTCCAGCGCCATTAGTTGTTACAGGTCCGAACGGGTATTGGTTTGTTCCGTCAGCAGCCCTCGCGAACCCCGTGCCTACCAAGTACATGCCTTCGCTGGACATCCATTCTGCAACCAAATTGCCAGAATCATCGAATAATCGAAGTCTAGCCGACATGTTCGCAGCGGTGGGAGTGATGATGTGTTCTTTCTTGAAGAGAATGTCTAGGGTCACGTTGACTCCGACAACCAAGTTGATCCTGAGATTCGCAATCTGACTTCTCTGGGCGTAGGCGGAGAAAGAGTTGTCCTGGATATACCCGTAGGTGAAGGCCCGCAAATCATACTGGCCTGAGTCAAACGCTGTTGGGTAGATCATTATCGTGTTTGTGAAGGGAGCAAACAGTGTGGTCGCGGTCTCAAACAGAAAGAGGCCAGTTGTATATCCGCCCACGGCCCCGGCAGCTCTCAACTCCTGACCGAAGAATACACCATTGGCACCTGGATAGACCTTCCCAGTCGAGTCTAGGGGGTTCCAACCTCCACCTACCGCTTGGACGGCGTTCGCGGTTACACCCGGGCAGAGTGCTCCCGCGTCACCACCTTGGTATAGGCAGCTGGTTTGGAGTTGGTTGGCAGCGGCGATGCTGGATACCGAATCGCCGAGAAAATCGACCAATGTTCCGTTGCGGTAGAATCCCACATCAATCTCCTGTCCAACAGGATGCCCCTGAAAGTCAAAGCCTGTTGGATTTCCCCAAACCCACGGCCTACTCACGCGCGGCTGCTCCCAGTCGGTGCTGTAGACTGTTACGTTGAAGCCTGCGCCGCGGATCATATGGTCACTGATACTGATCGAGTTACCGCTGAGAGTCACGGAAACCGGAGCCTGCGGATTTTGCTCCAAGTAACCTAACACATACACTTGCGAACTGTACGTGCCGGCTGGAATACCGTAATTTTCTCCACCCCAAGTGTCGTTGATACCCCAGAATTGAATATCCGCGCGACCGGTCTCAATCGCGTGCGCATTCAGTTTCGCTTCATCAAGGTCGACGCCCCAAATATCCTGAGAGGTTGTAGGGACATTAAATCCACCACTGTACGCTCCCTGACTGGGATAGTTTCCATGGTATCCCAGCAATGTTTGATTGTACGACCATACTTGGCCACTCCCGTCGACAAGAACACCTGACATCAAGCCTGCCCCAGTGTCGATTGGATCCTCTGTCATGCCGTTGATGGTGTTGTGGAAGTGAACTGTCTTATTCACCCAACTCGAAAGGCGTAGATCGATTGGTAGCGATACATCACCAGCCCACTCTTTCGGCGTCACATCGAAGTAGTATTCCTGAAACGTGAAACCGTCCAAAGCGGACTGCACGTAGCGAAAGACCCATGCGCGAGCGTAGTATCTGCCCGATGTGAGACCATTTACCCAAGTCGCGTAGACCTGGGGCACCATACCGCTAAGGTCCTTTGGCGCACCATACTCACCTTTTGCGCCGAATTCGAATTGGAACGGGTTCGCTGTTCCGCCTTGGACATACCAGTGCTGTGGAGGCCCAACGCCCATCGGATCCTGTAGGTCTAGGTTCTGGACTGGAACGAAGGGACCCATGAGGGGATCCGTGCCAACTGAGACCTGATAGTACGAAGCTCCAGTACCACTGGTGGGAAAGCCGTACCCATTCGCCGGGTTGTATTCATGCCATGGAAACGCAATGTTACTGGCTAGGCGTGGATCACCACACTGCCCCGCGTGTACAAATCCGTAGAAGAACTCCTGACCACCCGCTACGCATGGCGAAGGTGACCATGAAATCAAATGCGCATTTGGATCAGGCTTGTGATTTGCCGTAGGCCCGTCGTAAAGCTCGATCTTGACGTACGTACTCTCTGGCCAGGGTTGATCACCGAACTGGTGCTTTGTATACACGTTACCATGAATTACGGGGCCAGGCTGCAAGTAGCCATCAAAATGCAGCGACTGACCCTTCAGGACGGTAGCGCTGGACTGGATAAGCGTTTGAGGATAACCTGCCGCAGAAGCATACAAATCGTAAATGCCCGGCGCTAGGCCTTCCACCTCATAGTGGCCTTTAGCAGTGGAATTGAAGTATCCAACGGCATCGACAGTCGGCAGGTCGGATCTCTGCTGGCCCGTGTAAGGGTCAAGGCGAATCCTCATCTTCGCATAGACCATGCCAGCCTCCTGAACTGGCTGACCGTTAAGAGTGGCATTATAGCCACCATACCTGATAACTCCAGTTATGATAGCGGGGTCGAGCTCACCTTTCACAAGCGTTACAGGCCAGTTCTCTGTAGGCAAGAACTGAGTTGGAGCTTCGCCAGGCGCTGGATTCGGAAAACACGCTGACCCTTTGCTATAGATTGCGCATGTAGGAAAAGCTGTGCCCTCTGGGCCGGCTAAGTAGCCACTATCGCCCCAGAGAAGAATCTTGAAGAAGTATCTACCAGCCACAGTCGGTGCCGTCACACCGTTAATCCTGACATAGTACCACTCACTCTTCGAAGTGAACTGGATTGTTTGACGATCATAATAGACGCTAGATCCAACCGTGTCTCGTCCATTCTCAGCTAGGACTGTGACTAGTGTCCAGCCTGGAATGTAGCGATCGTACGGTCCAACCTTCGTAACATAGATGCCAGAGTAGTCGTTGGTGAAGGATGAGACAACTTGAGATGAATCGTGCACGTTGAACCCTGGCGGGATGGCGATCATCAAACCGGTCCAACCTCTCGTTGGATCGGTCCCTTTTGGGCCCGAAGTACCGGTTCCATCAGTTCGGTAACCAGTGGTCGCAGTGATCGCGAAGATCAGGTCGCCGGTGGAACCGGTCAGTACTGCGCCGAAGGGCGCGTAGGAGTTTCCTTCAAGCTGATACCACTCGCTCGGCGCACCTGGTGGGTTACCGCCCGGGTAGGGTGATTGATATCCAGGCGAGAGGGATGAAGACGCAGCATCCGGAGAGCCCTCATACGCGTTCAGACCACTACCAGGCCAAACATATCCCACCACACCTGCTACATGATCGAAATCTAGCGCATGATAACGATAGGTTCCAGTTAGGTCACCTAGGGTGAAGTGCCCCTGAACTGGATGAATAGCAAATGCGCTCATTACGACTATTGCAGTTGCCAGAATTGCGGCTAATTGCTTCTGATGCAAGTTCTAATCAACAATGGTTAGATTGTGAACGCTGCCGCCCAGTTGCCGGAGACTGAGACTGGATTTGCCGGAGTGCGACCCGTCCCTGTGGGATTCAAAGTGCCCTGAAATGTCCCCGAACCTTGCGACCCAGAAATCCTACTCCAAGCTAGCGTCCCCGACCAGCTTCCGTCGCCTGTGAAGTCAGCATTCTGACAGGCGCCCAGTAAACATGCCTGAATCGTTCCTTTCACGTTTTCAATCGACCCGTTGAACGAGGCGAAATTTGTTTGTCCACTCCAGATGCCGTTTCCAGTGATGTGAACGGTGCCCATTGTTGTTGGAATTGTCTGGTCGATTGACATTTGCATCTGCACAGCACCCTCATGGGTTATGATAGCGTTGGTCAAATCTCCGGTAACAGTATACCCATACATGGTGAACGTGAAGGTCCCGTTCTTTGAGTCGCCGCTAACCAAGATACCACTCGAAATAGACACAAACAGGATAGCCAACGCGAGAACGGAAATCCACCGTCTGGAACCCATCATGGCGGCCAGTTGATATGTCAATAAGTATTCGACTAGGAAGAATCTTTCGATTGAATTTCCGGCGTGTCCTCGTTACAGAGCGCAATTTAATGTGTTCATATACGGGGAACTGGAATTCTTCGCTGGGTTTTCCTTTCGATCAACCCATCCAGCGTCATCCAAGAAAATCCAATAATCACCCAAACGCCCATGAGAGCTACCATGACCGAAATCTGAAGCAGATGAAACACGACCTGTAAAACAAAAGCCACACCATAAATCGCCGAGAAAATCCCGACCAGTACAAGGAATATCCGATTGAGTCGATCTTGCTTTCCAGACAATACGACCGCCCTCTTTAGGCAAGTCCTCGATCGTTTCATAAGACATTGTACGCACACAAATCGTTACAGTGCTTCTGCAGTTGATCTTCCTTCATTTCAAGTAGAAACCCCTGAACAATTCCCCCAACTATGCCGAAACAACGCTTTGGTGATAACACCTCCCCCGGGGGCGATAACACCCTGCAATGAACCCGTCTTCTCTACGTGAGCGTGCACGCCTAGGGCTGTCCATCCCCCGACAGCTCGACGAAAATGACACGTACCTTCACAGCCGACATGAGGTTGATCGAACTTGGACTTAGGAAATCTGACCTCTGACGTTTCACTCATGAGTTCCATTGCCATAATTCTCGGCACCATTTTTGTCATCGTCCAGATCAGGCAGAACAATAGACTGATTCGCGCCGCAGCCGAACAAGCACAGGCGTCAGCAATTCAAGCCAAATTAACGACCGAACAGCTGAAACAGGACCATGAACTCGCAAACATGGATATGATAATGCGGCTCTATGAATTCGCCAACACCGCAGAAGTCCAGTCCGCATGGTTAACCGTCCTAAACGCAAAGGTTACGTCGTATGAAGACTTCGAGAAACTGTCGAAAACTGAGCAAGTTGCATTCTTTCAAATCGGCGCGCTCTTCGAATCCCTCTGCGTCCTAGTCGAGCGAGGACTCGTAAAACCAGATATAATCGAGGATATGTTCCTGACTCGACTGGCTTGGGAATCGATGAAGCCATTTGTGTCAGGAGTTCGGCAACGATATGGTGGAGAAGAAAACTACGTTGCCTTTGAGAGGTTATATGAACGCTTGAGAATGCACTAACGACTATACAAAGGAAATAGTTTTGGATTTTGAATGAGGCAAGAGTTAGATGTCTCCGAACCGTGAGCGCATCCTGGTCTTCAGATCACGCAAGTGGATTAAGGTCAGGTTACTATGTTACCCGCTCGCTTTTGCCATAGCGATCCGTGTGATTGGAGCTGTTTGGATCTTTCATTTGCTAAGCCCAGAAGGCAAGTTCCATACTCCTTGGATGGACGCTAATCCGCATCTGATACTGCCCACCAGATGGACACCGATCCCACTTCCAACGTTGAACTGGCTGTGGTTGTTTAATGCTTGGGATAGTCTCCATTTTCCACTCATCGCAATTAGAGGATACATACACCCCGATTACGTCTTTCTTCCCGCCTTCCCCTTACTCATACACTTTCTTGGCGTGTTGATCGGCGACTATTGGTTAGCGGCGTTTCTTGTCACTCAGGCCTTTGCTTTAGCGAGCATCGTGGTATTCCAGCTCCTTGCAGAATTATACATGCAACCCAAGGAAGCCGTATACGCGACTCTTCTAATGTCGACCTTTCCATACGTTAGCGTATTCACTACTCTCGACTACTCTGAAGCTCTCTTTCTATTTTCGATTCTCTCAACATGGTATTTTTGCAAGAAAGGACGAATTCTCAAGTCGTCATTGCTAGCAGGACTTGCGAGCGTCACGAGAATCTACGGCTTTGCAATAGTATTGCCAATATTCCTGGAAATTGCCAAGTCAAAACGCTATCGCAAATTGCTCTATCTCGCGATTCCAGTGGCTTTCATAGGATCGTGGATGTTTTTCTGCTATCTTTCAACAGGAGATCCACTCGTTTCATGGACTGACGAAACTTACTGGATATTTGATTCCAAGTTTAGCCTGGCTCAGACAATTCTGTCTCAAGCGCTCAAAGGTGTCATTGGGTGCTGCACCCTCGATCCGGGAATTCTAATCGCAGTAGGTCTCTTCGCATACTTGGTCGTCAAGACTTGGCAGGTTGACAGATCACTTTGGGCCTATTCTGCAATTCTGTTCAGCGCGCTCCTCTTTACAGTCATAAACCATCTTTCTCTGCTAAGGTACCTTCCGTTCATCTTCCCAATTTGGTTGACTGTGAAGTTGAGAAATCCGTCAATTGTTGCCATGTGCGTCCTACTGTTCGTACCAGTCGGATTGCTATTGTGGCTGTATGCCATCTCTGTGACATTCATCGGATAATCCTAATGAGTTGTTTGGAAGCACGGGCAATCAGCCGCATCTTCATCTGTTCTTTTCGAACAAGGGTTGATTCAATAGCAGCGATGATCAATGTTACTGAGGAAGATTACTACAACGCCTTCCTACTCAGCCGCATCGCGAACCTGCCCTATCGAAAACCTATCGAAACTACTCGGTCTCTGAGTGGATTCGTTCGATGCTCCACACATACTATCGCTCCCACAATATTCTCATTCCCAACCCAGAGGAGCTCAAGCTTGGTGATACCAGAAAATGCGTCACCGGCTCCAATCGTAGAAACCGGCTTCGTCTTGAATTCATCTATTCTCCTGACGCGCCCATTCTGACCTACAACGCAACCTTTCCTACCTACCTTCACAGCCACCACGCCCGCTCCATCCCTCAACAATTTCTCGACAGCGTCAACAAGGCGTTGGCTTTTCGAAATCTTCCTAGCTTCCTCCTCATCAAGCAGCAGTACATCCAAGTGTTCCACAATGCCCTGAAACGGTTCGCTCCATTTGCCAGTGGCGCTCATCTGAGGATCCACGGACACCAGCTGCCCCTCGTTTCTCGCATACCGAACCCATGGTAAGAGGCGTTTTCGCCATAGATTCGGGTAGAGCAGATATCCCCCAACATGGAACGCCCTTCCTCCGGTCAGATATTTCCTCCCGAACTGGTTGAGTTTCAGTGGTAGAATCGATGAGACCACGGAGGATTTGTTTCCGTTGTCGTAAAGCACGACCGTTGAAATCTCGGTCTCAACGCCTTTCTCGACTCGCAGGTTACGTGTGGAGACGCCGTGTTGCCTGAAGCCGTCGAGAATGAACCGCCCCGCATTATCGTCCCCAGTTTTCCCCATGATAGCCGCCCGTCCTCCGAGCTTCGAGAAGCATTGTGCAACATAGCCGGCAGTCCCCGCTGTGAAGATGTTAGCCGCGTTCGTCTTTCCTAAAACCGAGCATTTTCTTGGAACCTGATCGACGCCGCAGAGTATCACGTCAAGCGCGACCTCTCCGAAGGCTATGAGATCAAATGGCCCCATCGTAGCTCACCGTCTAGGAACATTCACCTAACGAAGGTTATTTGTGTACCATACAGATGCCGAGTCTGATGGATGATGAGTAGCTGAAGAAACAAGGCAAGAACCGCGTTACTCGTAGAAGGTGGCGGGTCCGGAGGAATCCACTGCATATTCACGGTGGGTCCGTTGATTCTCAAGGTCCAGCCGATTGAGTCAAGAGACTCTAGTGGAGTGGGCTTTACTGTTTTGCCAAACCCTTCAGAAGAACAAACTTCCCGCGAACAACTCTACTTGTCGCATACCCCTTATATTGACAGCCTCCGCAATGCATGCAGACGACCATCAATGTATCACGTCAAGATCCGTAAGGGTGAGGACGGCTACTATGTCGCTCAATGCAAAGAACTGCCAGCGGCCATAACTCAAGGCAAGACGAAAAAACAAGCCATGGAGAACATCAAGGAAGCCATCGAACTGGTCCTTGAAGATATGAAGGCCGAAATACGTGAGAGGAAACTTGTGGTAGTCGAGGCCTAGTTTGTCGAAACTACCTCGCCTCTCCGGTAAAGAAGTTATCAAAACGCTATCGAGGATCGGCTTTCGGGTAACAAGGCAGAAGAAACATGTAGTTCTACGCCACGATGACGGACGGCGAGTCACTGTTCCACTCCACCCCGAATTGGACAGAGGCACTTTGCTCGCAATCATCAAGCAAGCTGGCTTGACGAGAGAAGAGTTCCTCAAGCTAGTAATCTAGCCAGAAAGATGAGAGGCAATTCAAGGTTTCTCATAGATTAGCCATGTTCGGAAGGTGGCGGTCCGGAGGAACCCACTGCGAAAGCTCAGTGGGTCTGGGGCGCTTTACGCTAAGAGAAGACCGCATACGTTTCTCTGAAGCGGCACTAAGGGTTCCGTCTCTCTTTAGCGTTTACGTTAAAGACCTTCCGACAGCGAACACGCACAAAATTCATGGTTCAAATTCTGATGCTCGCACCAGCAGTGGCACACACACTTTTCGACTGTTTCTGTTCATGTGTTTAGGGGAAGAACTCTCGCCTAAGGCTCCGTTCGGAGATTACTGCTCCGTAGAAAGTGAAGGCGGCCACGAGAAGGATGGCTGCCGTGATCGAACCTGAAAAGGCGATCAGTACGGGCACAAGTCGCCGCACAGCGGTTTGATCACAACACATTCGACACAGCCTACGCAAGTGACCCGTCGGTGGGTTATTCATCAAATCCGATTCGGCCGGACTGAAGCGTAACGCTATCGTAGGTAAGCCGTCAGTGGAAAGTTGAAGTCTTGCACTCAGGATAAGAACGGCAGCAACAGCTACAGTCGCAACTCTGCTGAACCTTGTAATCCCATCTTCCGGTGGGATTAGTCCAGTTACGATTAGAAGTACTAGTATCAGGGCCGCGGTGAGATCTATGCGCAGAGCTCAGTCGCAACGAGGATCACGACGAGATCAAGAATGGAAAGGCTAAGAATCGCAGGATCGATCGGAATCAATATACCAGCCGTCATGCAAGACCAACCAAAGCATTAAGGTTCTGACAAGGCTGTCACGTTCCAGTTCCCAGCTTCAAAAATCCTTAGGACACTTAGAGATGTGGAATCTTAGTGCTGTGTGGATGCCATCTGAAGCGACGCGACTACAGGAAAAGGTTGCTATTTGTGCTTGATCAATTCGTCACTGGGGCCCAAATGAGGTAGGCCCAGTTTCTTCTTGGAGACAGTAACGTCGTCAATACTGTGTATGACCCCTCCGAGCTCCTCAAGATTCTTTCGTACAACATCAATAGCGACCTCTGGGCCCTCAATCGAAACCTTCACACTCTCAGTATTCTGATCGATCTCACTTAGTGAAATGTTCACGTGTTCGACGCCGGGCAATGATGCTAGCTTAGAGGCGAGCTCATTGATGGGGGGCTCATGAGGTTTCAAGACATCCAGCACAATTTTCCTTAGCTGAGTACTAACCAATCAGTATGCCACGTTTACCCTTTTGATTCTCTGTTTGCGACCTTTCGAGTCGCGAGCGGTACCCTGATTACAACTATCCTCTTATAATCTAACCTTTGATGGGGAGTTTGTCTGCTTCTAATTGATGGTTTTGACAGGTCGGAATGCTCCATAATCGTGTGTCGCGGCGTGCTGCGAGACAAAGCGCGCTTAAGAATAAGGCGCATCGGACTGGGTTATGGGCGAGGTGTATGATGAGACGGCTACGTCAACGGTTGCGGATTTCAGGCGTTCTCACGGTGGCGAGAAGATGGTTCGTAACAAATGCCTTTGACGGCAATCTATCAATTCTAGGCTTAATACTGGGTGTAAGGTCTGTCGGAGAAACCCGAAGTGATCTCGTTCTTGGTGCTGGGCTAGGTGTCTGTGCGGCGCTTGCCATTTCGCAGTCCGCAGGTAACATCATGGCGGAACGTGCGGAAAGGCGGCGAGAACTCAAGGAATTGGAGAGTTCGATGCTTCACTCGTTGCAGGATACGGTTCATGAGGAGGCTGCAGCGACCGCTCCCGTAATAGCAGGACTCATTGGCGGAATCGCCCCAGCTGCATACACTGCTTTGACTCTGCTCCCTTATGTCTTGGAACGCGCTCGCTTCCTGGATCTGACGGTTGCCTTTTACTCGTCAGTTGCCGGTATCCTGCTCTCCGTGTTCTTCCTTGGAGTAATTCTGGGGAAAATTTCGAAGGATAATCTCTTCATTTCAGGATTGAAGATGCTCGGGATAGGCGTACTAACGGCTGCGGTCTTGATCTTTCTCGGCGCATAGACAAGGAGAACTCGACCGAGAAAAAAGCTCAAAATGGGCGGTATGCGATGGTAAACCGGTTTACGCTCGGCGTTCTGCAGCCCACGCTCTCCGCGATCAGGAAAGGGGCCAAAATGGTAAACCTTGGTAACGCGCCATTTTGAGCCGGTTCTCTCTTTCAACAGCTTCGTCATTAGCAGTTCAAATCGGAATTACGCTCCCTCCTCCGCAAGTCGGCTCCTTTGATGTTGATGCTCTTGGTGACGGTGACCTCGTTGTAGTCGAGCCAGCTTTTCACCGCCTTCACAGAGTTGTTAATGTTCGCGCCTACCTGACCGACCCCCTGGAGTTCGGTGACCACATCAAGTAGGAAGGTGTAGGCGTCTCTGTTGCTCATGCGAGCGATTGCAGCCGGAGTAACCTCGAAAATGCCACACACCCGCCCAAGCCTGCAGAGATAGTGGTCTGCAGTAATCTTCGAACCCTGCCTTACATTGTTATACCAACGCCTGACATCATCGTCATCCAGAAGCTCTCTCCGCCCCAAATCACATGGCCTCGCCCCGCCTGTACGCGGAGTATTAAAGCAACGAGGCCTGCGAACCTCAAAATCTCGTGGACTAGCCACGTCCGGAAGGTGGCGGGTCCGGAGGGATTTGAACCTTGTCGGCCAAAGGTAAGTTGTTTGGCTCTCGACCTTCGGGTTTCCCTCACCAAGCTAAGAGCTTCGGCCAACGTCAAGTCCGCCGCTCTACCTGGCTGAGCTACGGACCCGTCGAACGCATCTGAGGTTTCGTTGACCGAAATAAAGATTCTTTGATGAAGAGTCATAACGTGTACAGCGGCGTTTGGTTGCGTGAGGAAATGGTTGGAGAAATAGTATTCATAGGGTTAGGCCTCCACGACGAGTTTGGCATCTCTCTTCGAGGACAAGCGGAAGCGAGATCATGTGACTTTCTCTTCGCAGAACTATATACCAACACAATGCCAAGTCTGAATCTGAAAAACCTGGCAACAATAGCAGGCAGACAGGTAACAGTCCTTTCTCGAAAGGATGTGGAGGAAGACCCAGAGGAGCTTATTCTATCAAAGGCTAGATCAGGCAAGGTAGGCTTTCTCGTTCCTGGTGATCCGATGGTTGCAACAACACACGTGGACTTGCGCCTACGCGCTCATAGGGCCGGAATCAAGACCCGGATTGTACACGCCAGCTCGGTCGCATCCGCGATTTCCGGAGTGACTGGGTTGCAGTCGTACAAGTTCGGCAGAACCGTCACGATACCCGTATCATTGGAGAGCGCCATGGTTCCTGAAAGCGTCTACCTTGGAATCAAGAACAATATGGCCTTGGGTCTCCATTCATTGGTACTTTTAGAATTGGACGTAGAAGGCAAAAGGCATGTCTCCATCTCCGAGGCCCTAAAACGACTCATTGCATTCTCCCGAAGCAAACACGAGGACGCAATAACGGAACGCAATTTGGTTGTGGGAGCGGCTAGGCTTGAAGCTCCCGATATGGTTGTGAAGGCTGGGACGGTTGAGGAAATTGCCCGCTGGGATTTCGGCCATCCCCCGTTCGTCATTGTATTCCCCGGGAAATTGCATTTTGTTGAAGCAGAAGCACTGCATGTATTCTGTGGGGCGCCGAGGGAGTTGGCTAATCCATGAGCGAACGTCCTGAGGACCCAACCGAACGCGCTCGGAAATACGTCAAGAACTTCGAGATAGCCAAAGCACAATTCAACCCTGTGAATGAAGATACCGTTGTGAAGATGCACGAAATCAAGAAAGTTACAGATGCGATCGAGCGTTACCTCAACGACGCGCGCTACTATCTGCAGAATAGGAAACCGGTTACGGCTTTAGCTTCAATCGCTTATGCAGAGGGCTTAATGGATGCCTTGAGTTTCTTGGAATTAACCAAGACCAGCAATGCTAGGTAAGTCCTTTAGTTAGGATGTGGGCGTTGACGCGAGTTGTAGGCGGCCAAAGCACTATGCACGAAGAAGACCTCAAGCAAGCAGCAAAGGCGGCGTATCTATTGCAGCTGAAACGCGGCTCATTCGCAGAACATGAGTTGACTGAAGTGGTTGGAATATCTGAGTTTCAACACGCATTGGACGTCGGCTATGTTGCTGCGCAAGATGCTAGCGGTGAACGGCGCTATTCACTAACGGAAAAGGGACGTGCACTCTTCAAGGTCGTGCTGGCTGGTGGCGTGTACGATGTTCTCCATCTAGGACACTTGGCCGCGCTAACTGAAGCCAAAAGCTTCGGCGACGTGCTCGTGGCTGTGGTGGCCACGGATGCTACTGTTCACCTATTGAAAGATCGGAAGCCAATCTTTCCTGAGAGTGACAGGCGGGCTTTGGTTGAAGGCCTGAAACCTGTCGATAGAGCAATCTTGGGGTACGAGGATGTTGGGTTCGGCTTTGAGCAGATTCTGGCAGATGTCATGCCTGACATTGTGGCGTTTGGATTTGATCAGGAGAATCTGGAGAAGACGGTTCGGAAGATCATTGAACGACGACAATTGAAGATACGGATCGTTAGGCTTTCAAGGTTCGAGCATGAACAATACTTGAGCTCAAGTTCGGTTAGGCAGAATCTTTCTGAGGAGCTGAGGTGAAGGCCCTCACCTTCAATGTGTCACCGTCCTTGAGATGAAGCAGCTTCCTGAGATACTCTTTCGATATGAATTCCACAACATCACCGGAGTAATGCGTTCTAACCGGGACTATTATGGTGCCCTCCACCTTCTCAGCAACCTTTCCTCGGAAGCATTTGGCTGGTCCGAAGCTTCTGTTGCCGTCCGTAAAACCCTCAACTAGGATGAACGGTGAAGCTTCCAGAAGTCGTACTTCTTCCTGATCCTCCTTACGCACCCTGAGGTTCAATGTGCCCGGATAGGGTTCGAAGCCCAATTTCGAAATGAATTGATCTCGATAACCCGACTGGCTGATGTAATACGCGCCCTCACCCATTCCGGAGAACACGGTGCCCTCAAACACGGTTTCGTTCTTCTTCAAATCGAACGCTCGCTTCAGCGTGAGAAACATGTCATCCAAGTGCTTGACGCCGGCACCTGTGATCTTTATCGATTCGCGGCGTCCCAGCTTCACGCGGTGAATCAGGCCCATCTTTTCCAGTTCGATCAGATGACGCGAGGCCGTCTGTTGCGAGGCCCCGAGGAGCATCGCTAGCTCAGTTGTGGTGAATATGACCTCGTCTGGGTACGCTCCTACTTCTATTAGCTTGTAGAGCGTTATCAGGAGGCTCGGTTTGATTTCTCGATCAGCCATTTTTGTCTAGTTACCTCTTCATGAGCCAAGTTTATTGGAATTGGTCCCATTCGGTTCAGGCAATGCCTCACGACCTCGACCGCGTCCCGCAGGGATATCTTGTGTCCCACGCTGGCATAGATGCTTTTTCCACTTTGGGGTAGGGTAATGACTTCCGCTATCTGATAATTGTCTTTGTCCAGAACTTGATTTCCTTTGATCCGACCATACAGAAGACTCTTCGCAACGCCGATTGTAGGCTGGCTAAGAGCCAGTCCAATGAAGCACGCAAGACCAAACTTCCTTGGATGAGCCAAACCATGAGCGTCAACTAAGCATACATATGATTTCGCTCTCAGGGCTTTGATCGCCTTTAGGACAGACGGCGCCTCTCTGAAGGCCAGTAGGCCGGGAATGTACGGAAATCTAGTGGGTTCCTGAACCAGTTTCCTATCTCGAAGCGTGAGCTCTTCATAATCAACGCGGGTAGCCGCAGCCACGGTCGTTCTGTGAAAGTAGGTTGCATCGCAACCTACGAGGTTCTGGATTCTTGACGGAAGTTCGCTGGTCTCCTTGACGAGGGGTGCAAGCTTCTTCTGTAAAGCTATCGCGGCTCGAGGTGTAATATTGTCAGGGAGTCTTACTCGCAATTTCAACCGCGCTTGGATACCTTAGCCGCCGGTCCAAGTTTGCGCTCAACGCTTCTCAACGCTTTTTCCAACGACATCCGTCTCAGGTCGGTGGCTACATCTCCGCGGGTTGTTTCAACGATGCGTCTTGATGCGTCGAGTTTTCGTCTGAAATTGGGCAAGATCGAGGTTCTATCGAGAGACATCAGATCATCGTAAATCTTCTCCATAGCGGACAGCAAGCGCTGAGCTTCATCGGCTTTTCCACGCCGTAATTCGTCGAGAGTCATTCTACGCATCTCACCGACAAAATCCAACATACCGAGCAGGTAGGCAGTGCTGCTTGTTCCAACTTCGCGTTGAGATGCAAGCTTGCCGTTCTTCTTCATCTGGAAGACAAGTTTGGCTTCCGCGTATTCCTGGAAGGCTACTAGCGCCTGCCCGAATTGAGGCAGCTCGGAGTGATCAGCAAGGAGACCTTGCAGTTCATCCAGAGCTTGCCTTGCTTCGCTGAGCGTCTTGTTTGCTTCGTTGAGCTTGCCTCTATGAACTTGAATTATCGCCCAGCCGCAGAGCCGTGTCGCGTTACGCGTGAGAACCTGAAGCTTCTCCCTCGCCTTATCGTATGATATCAGCTCGGCTTGGATCCGATCGACATCATTCTTGGCGAGCAAGGCTTTCGCTCAGCGGGATGAAAACTTGGCGAATAATGTCAGGACGAGAGGCCTCTATTTCGTTACCGGTTCGTGCTCTTCCTTTACACCGGCGTTTGTGATGATAAGCATATCCAGGCCTTCGCCGCTACCGATGTCCCGGGCCGAAGCAGCTTTCACAGCCTTCCTCACGAGACCCCTCGCGTCGTCAACGGACATGCCTTCCTTGAATTCGGTCTCAAGAAGGCCCATTGCGATCTCCGCACCCGACCCGACAGCTGTGAATTTATCTTCGATGACTGAGCCCAATGGGTCGAGGACAAATAGTTTCGGTCCGTTTTCATCTATTCCAGCTACGATAGTTTGGGCTAGGTAGGGGAAGTATCTGCGTTCGAAGAGCATGCTCCCCATGAGTTTAGCTGCAGTCCTGACAGTAACGCTCTGTTCTCGTTCGTATGTGTAGAGGTTGAGGTAGGCGCCGACTTCGCGTGTGAGTATCTGCATATCAGCAACGATACCCGCGCACGCCGCGCCGATCTTGTCGGCTATCTTGAACACTTTCTTTCCAGTCTTGCTCATTATGAAATAACCATACGTAACTCGTCGCTCGGCCGCCAATATTACGCCGTCTTTGCAGACTACGCCGACTGTTGTCGCGCCTGGCATGTAATATTCACTCATCGAGAAACACTGACCGCCAAAACCCGGTCAGGCGGATTAATAAGGTCTTGGTAATCAGAAACTCAGTCACACGCGTTCCTATGTTGATGAATAGCCCGTGGTTCATCCGCTCAAGAATATTCTGAACAGACTTCGTTGGGACGACAGGGAGAAGCCTGAACAGTATGTCATAACCTATCGACACCGAGGCGCACCCGATGATGTGATGCGGATTTCGGCGTCGAAGATTGCGAGGCTCGGAAAATCCTACTTCACCATTCTCGAAGGGTCTTCAGATGAGTCGGAGGAGACGATCATACCGTTCCATAGAATTTTGGAGATACGCAATGTGGCTGATGGTCGGATCATCTGGAAGAAGAGACCACCGAACCTCCAGCGCTGAAGGTTGGCGATTGCTACTCACATCGCGAGTCCCTCTTTTTCATTCGAGTTACAGAAAGGCGTCTGATTTAACAGCCGAATCCGTCGGCATGTCCCTAAAGATATGAATAGTATGTATTTCCTGAACGATCTCTATATCTAGACCAGACCTGAAAATACCTCGAAAACACGCCATCTCCAAAATCGGTCGTGAGAATGTGTCAAGCACGGTAACCCTGACCAAAAATGGCAGACCATGGAGTGCAAAAGGGCTAACAAGGCGACCGATAGCTCCCCCGCAAGGGCTCAAACTCAGAAACGTAGACATTATGATCATTGCAGAGAGATGCAAAGGATGCGAATTCTGCATCGAATTCTGCCCCAAAAAGGTCCTTGAGCAGGACACGAAATTCAACTCGAAAGGCGTGAGAGCACCGCGAGTCAAGGACGCTGAGTTGTGTGTTGGATGCGGTGTTTGCGAAGCCATCTGCCCAGACTTCGCTATCTTCCTAGTCGATAAGAGGGGAGCGAGCTGAGGCGGGACATTCTAACTGGCGCTTACTTCACTCTGGGTGACATAGCATGCGCTGAAGGCGCAATAGCCGCGGGCTGCAGGTTCTTTGGCGGATACCCGATCACGCCGGCCACGGAGATCGCTGAGCACATGTCCAGAAGACTCCCAGAGGTGGACGGCGCCTTCGTGCAGATGGAGGACGAGATAGCCTCCATGGCCGCGATCATCGGAGCATCATATGCCGGCGTCAAATCCATGACCGCCACATCCGGCCCCGGTTTCAGCCTCATGCAGGAGAACATAGGCCTCGCAGCCATGACCGAGACTCCCTGCGTTGTAGTTGATGTGATGCGAGGTGGGCCGAGCACAGGTCAGCCGACGAAGACGGGTCAACAGGACGTTATGCAGGTAAAGTGGGGTTCACATGGAGACTACGAGATAATCGCGCTCGCACCCTCGTCTGTGCAAGAGATGTTTGATCTCACGATTGAAGCCTTCAACTTAGCGGAGACTTACAGATGCCCGACTTTCGTGATGACCGACGAGATCATCGGGCACCTCATGGAGAGACTCACCATACCCGCACCAGAACAGATCCCAATAATCAACCGCAAGAAACCCACAACGCCTCCCTCTGAGTATTTGCCCTTCCGAGCGGGTGAAGATCTCGTTCCAGAGATGGCTACGTTCGGTGAAGGTTACAGGTTCTACGCGACTGGGCTAACTCATGACGAAACAGGGCATCCTCAAGCTGACAGTGCAGAACACCAAGCGAAATTGGTCAAGAGAATATGCGACAAGATCCGTAAGAACGCGGGAAAGATCGTCAAGGTTGAACAAGCCTTCCTAGACGATGCGGATACCTGCATAATAGCGTACGGCAGTGTTGCCCGGTCGGCGTTGTCGGCGGTCGTTGAGGGACGAGCCGAAGGCGCCAAGATCGGTCTTCTGAGACTCATCACGCTTTGGCCATTCCCAGAGGATATTGTCGAGGAGGTGGCTGAGCGAGTCGATCGAATCATAGTTCCAGAGATGAACTACGGCCAATTGGTTCGCGAAGTGGAAAGAAGCGCAGGCCGCAGGAAAGTCACGTTCATTCCAAAACTCGGTGACGCCTTACACACACCGGAGGAGATTCTTGCTCAAGCACTTCACTAAACAATGAGAGTGAATTGGAATGTCGATTGTTCAAAATCCGATCGAAGCTTCAACGAGACAGGGGATGATTCCGCATATCTGGTGTAACGGATGCGGAAATGGAGTCATCCTTGGCGAGTTCCTTAGGGCTCTGGATGAGATGAGCTACGACATCAACAAAGTCGTAGTCGTATCAGGCATTGGATGCATTGGAAGAATATCGGGTTACACGAACACAGATTCATTTCACACGACACACGGACGAGCCTTGGCCTTTGCTGTCGGATTGAAGACCGCGAAACCCAGTCTCAAGCCTGTGGTAATCAGCGGAGACGGCGACTTGTTCGCGATTGGTGGAAATCACTTCATCCATGCTGCGAGAAGAAACGTCGACATGACCGTGATTTGTTCGAACAATTTCATTTATGGTATGACTGGGGGCCAGTCCGGTCCAACTACGCCGGTTGGCGCGTACACTTCGACCACGCGATACGGAAGCATTGACCATCCGCTGAACCTAGTTCAGTTTGCTGCGGCTTGCGGAGCGACCTATGTAGCACGCTGGACAGCGATTCATGTTAAGCGCATACGAGAGTCCTTGAAGAAAGCCATAAGCAAGAACGGTTTCAGTTTTGTTGAAATCATAACCGCCTGCCCTGAAGAGTACGGCCGGAAGAACAAGATTCCTGATCCCATTGAGAACATGAAGTGGCTCAGGGACATTAGCGAGTTTCATGCTTCCGCAAGCCCCACAGAGGCCATCATTCAACCCGATAAGATCGTTGTCGGCGAATTTGTGGATGTTGAGAAAACTGAATTCACGGATGCAGTCTGGGCGCAGATACGAACCATTAAGGCGGATCTTGACAAGGGAGGAAAACTAACGAATGTCACGTTTTGAGATCAGGATCGCGGGCATGGGCGGTCAAGGCATCGTCATGGCTGGCGTGATGATCGGAAGAGCCGCATCAATATTCGGCGGCAAGAACGTGACCATGGCTCAATCTTACGGCCCCGAATCCAGAGGCGGCGCATCCAAAACGGAAGTCGTAGTCTCTGACGAGCGAATAGACTACCCGAAGGTTAGGAAGCCGAGCCTTATCGCCATCATGTCCCACGAGGCTTACAAGAAGAACCTCGACGACTTAACCCTACCCGGCGTCAAGGTCATCATCGATCCGGATATGGTGCAGGAAGACGAGTCCACTAAGACCAGGAAACTTTTCCGCCTACCCGCCACGCGCATCGCTGAAGGACTCGGCAAACGAATAGTCGCCAACATGGTTCTCGTGGGCGCCATCGTAGCTCTAACCGGAGCAGTCGACCCAAGTGCTGTGGAAAAGGCGATCGAGAAGTACACGCCTCGAGGCACGGAGAAATTGAATGTTGATGCGTTTAGGAAAGGCTTCGAGTTTGCGCGCCAGCAGCTCGGCGAACAGACGGTGATCGCTCAATGAGTATGATAGTTGTGAGTAGTATGTTTGATTATGATCTTGAAGGAGGCATGAACCATCTCTAACAACTCTACCGTATCGATCTACGTGTTCGGAAAGCAGTACCGCGTCCCTGAAAACCTCACCATATTGACAGCCATGGAGCATCTCGGATATCGGCTTCTGCGTGGATGCGGCTGCCGTAGCGGATTCTGTGGAGCTTGCGCTACAGTCTACAGAATTCAAGGCGACTATAGACTCCGCACAGGGCTCGCATGCCAAACACCAGTCAAAGAAGGCATGGTCTTCTCAATGCTCCCATTCCATCCCGCAACAAAGGCGAGATACAACCTCAAAGAGCTCCAGCCGAACGCCCAGTCTCTCGTACGCTATTACCCGGAACTCATGCGATGTCTCCAGTGCAACTCCTGCAGTCGAGCCTGCCCGCAGGATCTGCAGGTCATTGACATAATGGCTGCTGCGATGCGTGGCGATGTCTCCACAGCCGCCGATCTCTCATTCGACTGCATCATGTGCGGACTATGCGCAACCCGATGCCCCGCTGAAATCGTACAGTACAACGTAGCGATTCTTGCCAGAAGACTCTACGGAACTCATGTGGCCCCGAGATCGAAGCACCTGCAAGAACGGTTGAAGGAAATGAAGAGTGGTCGATACGATCAGGAAGTCGCGAAACTCATGAAGATGAGCACTGAGGAACTCACGAAGCTGTACAATGCGAGACAAATAGAAGTGGAGGTAGCCTAGGTGACGCTAGAGCAACCGAAACAATGGCGAACAACCATCTCTTACAGCGAGGAAATGCGACGATCAATCGAGAAAGTAATAGCCACCCGCAAGGAGCGAATGAAACAAGCCTTTCCGAAGCTCAAGCCCGAAGAGAAGAAAGAACTCCTTCACAAATATCACCCTGACTACAAACCAGGAACAAACCGAAAAATCCGAGTTGGTCCGAACAAAGGGGATCTCGTCGTCAACGAACTCGGAGACATCATAGAATCTCACAGCCGCATAAATCCGGAGAAGATCAACATAAAGAAGATCGACCTCCAGACCGACGTTCTCGTCATTGGAGGAGGAGGCGCAGGAGCAGCCGCAGCTCTCGCAGCACACAAGCAAGGCGCCCGCGTAATCTTGTGCACAAAACTCAGGTTCGGCGACTCAAACACCATGATGGCCCAAGGTGGAATCCAAGCCGCCGACAAATCAAACGATTCACCTGCGACCCACTATCTGGACGTTATGGGAGGAGGCGGTTACACAAACATTCCGAGCCTCGTCCAAGCCCTGGTAACAGACGCACCGTCCGTGATCGAGTGGCTTGAGAACCTTGGAGCCATGTTCGACAAGGAGTCTGATGGAACGTTTGTGACAATGCATGGGGGCGGAACAAGTAGGAAGCGAATGCACGCCGCCCGAGACTACACTGGCGCAGAAATAATGAGAACCCTAAGAGATGAGGTGATTAATCAAGGCATACATGTCATCGAATTCTCCCCCGCAATAGAACTCCTAACCGATGCCGATGGCAACTGCGTAGGGGCCATGCTTCTAAACATGGAAACAGACGAGTACGCTGTGGTAAGTGCGAAGACCACGATCATAGCCACCGGCGGCTCCGGCAGACTCCACTGCCAGGGTTTCCCAACAACAAATCATTATGGTGCGACTGGTGACGGACTTCCATTGGCTTACCGAGCAGGCTGCAGGCTTGCCTTCGTAGACACGATCCAATACCACCCAACCGGCGTCGCGTTCCCAGAACTGATCTCAGGGCAGCTGATCACGGAGAAGATGCGAAGCCTCGGCGCGCAGCTCGTGAATGTTGACGGAGAACGCTTCGTAAACGAACTTGAAACCCGGGACGCTGTCGCTTCAGCGATAATCAAGGAATGCGTGGATCGAAACAAGGGCGTGCGAACCCCAGGCGGCCTAGTGGGCGTTTGGCTGGATACGCCCCAAATCGACATGGTGAAAGGCCCCGGTAGAACTCTCCGCCTTGCACCTGCAATGGTACGGCAATTCAAGAGATTTGGAATAGACATAATCAAAGACCCGATTCTAATCTACCCAACTCAACATTACCAGAACGGAGGTGTCCTCATCGACGAGTACGGACGAACCAACGTCCCGAACCTCTACGTAGCTGGCGAAGCGGCCGGAGGCATTCACGGAAGAAACCGATTGATGGGCAACTCGCTTCTGGATATTTTGGTGTTCGGAAGACGCGCCGGCTTAGGTGCAGCCCAGAAATCCAAAAGCGCGACAGGTGGACCCCCAACCTTCAACCACGTCACTCGCTTTCACAAGGAATTGAAGAAAGCAGGCTACAGCCCAGATCGACATAGTCCAATGATTCTTCCAGATTACCGCACAAAGGAAGCCAAGATCGAACTAGAGGCCTTTGCAGTAAAGGGATGGGAGTAAGGTGGCTTTCGCTCTCTCAGCAGAAGTCGTCGCAAATCCTCTGCTTCGCAAAGTCGAAGCAATTAGCGGCCAGAACGTATCCCTATGCTATCAATGCGGAAAATGCTCAGCCACATGTCCCCTAGCAACTCGAATGGATCTACTACCCCATCAGGTGATTCGCTATCTCCAGCTGGGCATGGATCAGGTGTTCGAAGCGAACTCAAGTTGGTTATGCGCGACATGCTTCTCCTGCGAGACCCAATGCCCTAGAGGAATAGATGTAAGCAAGATCTGCGAAGCGATTCGCGCCATCAAACTCCGTCAAGATCAACATGACTTGAAGTTCGAGAATCAACCGCCTCAGATGCCCCAGCAAGGTTTGGTGAGCGCATACAGAAAGCTGAGCGCATATTGAGATGTGAGAGATGCAGTCTTACCTCTACTTCCCGGGTTGCACGCTCCGAACGGTCGCCACGGACTTTGACGTATCCGCGAAAGCCTGTGCCCACGCCCTTGGAACCGACCTGAAAGAGATGCAGGGATGGCTCTGCTGCGGCGCAGTCTACTCGAACACGTCTGATAACCTGATGACACAGGCTGGCCCAAACCGGATTCTGTCTAGGGCTCGAACGGAAGGCAACTCACTCGTTACCCTCTGCGCCGGCTGCCACAACGTCCTGAAAAGGACGAGTATTCAAGCGAAGCGCAACCGCGAGAGGCAAGAGAAGATCAACGATTTCAACGAGGAAACTTTCGATGGGGAAGTGAATGTCTTTCACTTCCTTGAAGTCCTACGAGACTTCGTAGGTTATGACACGATTCGCGGCAAGGCTAAGGCGCCTCTACAGGGTCTGCCGGTCGGCGCGTACTATGGGTGCTTGCTCCTTAGGCCTTACCGCGAGATGCAACTCGACGATCCACATCGCCCGACTGTGATTGAGAATCTGCTGGAAAGTATAGGCTGCTCTCCGGTCGATTATCCGGCTCGCACTGAATGCTGCGGATCCTACTTGTCCGTTCCAACTCCAGAGACGATTGAGCAAGTATCTGGTGCCATCGTGCAGTCGGCTCGCTCTAATGGAGCCAAAGTGATTGCAGTCAGTTGTCCGCTCTGCAAATACAACTTGGAGCTCTCTCAGAGTCATGAACCTAAACCAATGCCAGTAGTCTACTTCACTCAGCTTCTAGGCTTGGCTCTTGGGCTGAGCCAACAGGATGTGGGATTGGATGATTTGCACTATCAAGCGATTCGAGGCAATCTACAGGCGCCGATGGTGAAGGAGGCTTAGTGATGAAGCGAGTCGGCGTATTTGTCTGCCACTGCGGCTTGAACATTGCCGGAACAGTCAACATAAAGGAACTCATTGAGCAAACCAACAAGAACCCAGATGTTGCGGTAGCCGCAGATCACCGATACCTATGCTCTGAGCCTGGCCAAGCGCTCATCAAGGATAGCATAGAGCAACACAAACTTGACGCAATTGTGGTTGCCGCCTGCTCTCCCGCTATGCATGAAGTCACATTCAAGAACGTCGCACAATCCTCCGGGTTGAATCGATATCAATGTGAGATCGCGAACATTCGCGAGCAATGTAGCTGGGTTCACGGAGACAGCACCACAGCCACCGCCAAGGCTCACCTCATCGTCCGTCAAGCCGTGGAGAAGGTGAAGCTCAACGAGTCCTTGGATCCGATCAGCGTCCCGGTCACTAGAAGAGTCGTAGTGGTTGGAGGAGGGATAGCGGGAATTCGCACGGCCCTCGACATCGCCGACAGCGGATACCAAGTCTACCTTGTCGAAAAGTCCGGTTCGATTGGAGGAAGGATGGCGCAACTCTCCGAAACCTTCCCAACATTAGACTGCTCCATATGCATCCTAGGCCCACTCATGGTCGAAGTCTATCGCCATCCAAACATCAAGCTCCTTAGACTGGCTCAGATCGAGGAAGTGAGAGGATTCGTTGGCAACTTCAAGGTCAAAGTCCGACAGGAGGCACCTTACGTCGACGAGAAAAAGTGCAACTCATGCGGAGAATGCACTAAAGTCTGCCCTGTCGAGGTCCCCAACGAATTCGATTCCGGTCTAACCTGGAGGAAAGCGATCTACATTCCGTTCGCACAGGCTGTACCTCCAGCGTACGTGTTGGATGTCAAGAACTGCCTTGGTCTCCTACCCTTAGCTTGCGGTGAATGCAAGAAAGCCTGCGACAAACTCGGAATGTCATGCATTGATCTTGACGCGCGACCACAGATTCATGAACTCGAAGTCGGAGCCATCGTCTTGGCTACTGGATATCAGATGTATGATGCCTCGCAGCTCACTGAGTATGGCTATGGCATTTACCCGAACGTGATGACGAGCCTGGAATTCGAGCGCATGCTATCCGCGTCAGGACCAACATCCGGCATACCACGCCGCCCATCTGACGGTCGCGTTCCAAGAGACGTTGTGTTCATTCAATGCGCTGGACAACGGGAGCCGGAGACTGCGCTTCCGTACTGCTCGAAGATTTGCTGCATGTACACAGCGAAACATGCGATGCTGTTCCATCACAAAGTCCCAGACGGTCAGGCGTATGTTTTCTACATGGATGTTCGTGCCGGCGGAAAAGGATACGAGGAGTTCGTCAAACGATGCCAAGAAGAGAAGGGACTCCTCTACTTGCGAGGTAGAGTCGCGAAGGTCTACGAAGAGAACGGCAAACTCATTGTGAAGGGCGTTGACACGCTGAGCGGAAAGACCGTTCAGATACCGGCGGATCTCGTGGTGTTAGCAGTCGGCATGATCCCAACGCTGGGATCACATGAACTCGCAAGCATCAGCAAAGCCTCCATGGACGCGAACGGTTTCTTCGCCGAAGCCCATCCAAAACTTCGCCCCTTGGAAAGCCCGACGGCTGGAATCTTCCTAGCCGGAGCTGGACAGGCGCCTAAGGATATTCCAGACACGGTGGCGCAAGCGAGCGGCGCCGCCAGCAAGGCTCTTCACCTCATGTCAAGTCCAACGCTGGAGCGTGAACCAACAGTCGCCCACGTCACGGAGGAGCTTTGCAGTGGATGCCGGATTTGTGTTCCCGCATGCCCATATGAGGCAATTAGCCTGAACCCTAAGACCGGGCTGGCGGAAGTGTCGGAAGCGCTCTGCGAAGGATGCGGAACCTGCGCTGCCTCATGCCCATCTGGTGCCCTGTCGCTCAGGAATATGACAGACGCGCAAATGCTGGCAATGATAAGCGCCGTGGAACAGTAACCTCAACTTCACAGATCCAGATCAGTGCGAAAAGGTTCATTAGATTGCGCCTCAAGATTCCGTTCTGCGGCTGAGCCCGTGTGGTTAGCATGACGCACAATTCGGAATCTGACCATCGGATTTCCGGCCAGCGTAGGCCGCTTCCTTCCCCTATTTCTTGATACGTAACACTCGCTGCGAATAGTCATCAAAAAGCTGACTAGAAGTTAATTCACGTGAGTTAAAACAAAACGTGTAGGTGTTGTTGAAGGGTTACTCCAACAACCAGAAGAAGGTATCCTCGCGGAATGACAACTCATCATCCGCTGCGGCATCTTCCCTTCTCTTTTGCCTAATCTTCGTATCCATTTTCATCATCACCTATCCTCCCGCGCCATTGAATATATCCGATTATTCGGCGACTTAGATGTCTCCACGTGCAAGTATGCGATTCATGTGAAAACGATCTGTCCGAGAGTTGAAGGACAAGGATTGTGCTTGCGACACAGTCGCGCACGCTCAGAGGGGCGGCTGCCTGGCTCTGCTCTCGTTGATGTACAAATAGAGGCAGGACGCCTCAGAATTGTAAGCCATCATGACCGAAAAGCTTCGGAGCAGCCTTAACAATCTACTATCACGTTTGTGATGAATAGTTTGCAGTTTCAACTTGATGTATCGAACGAAACCGGGTCTGATAGGTTTCATCTTACCTCTCACATTGTCCTGGTAGCCACCCTTCGTTAAGAACGCGTTTCATGCAAATTCTGTATCTGCACTTAGTTCACATGCATGAATCGGAAACGCATGAGTGGAATCAGTCGCTCGTTCACTTCGAGAGCTTGGCATGATCAAAAGAGTCTGCCAGATGGAATCACGAAGGCGTGTTGCTCATTCGGTGCTTTTTATTTTCATTCGTGAAGCGGCACGAACGACCATATTCAATCCTAGTACTATGAGGAGTAGGATCAAGGCGGCCCCCCAGGCTAGCGTATGAGCGTTTTCGTAGGGGGATGTTCCGAAATCGAATATTAGAAGAGTCAGCGAGTTAGCCGGATCATTCAGACTAGTCATCATGAATTGACTGCCTAGTGCAGTGAACAGAAGTGGAGCCGTTTCACCCATAACCCGGGCAACGGCTAGAGCAATCCCCGTGATAACACCGCTCCTAGCCGCGCTAAGCAGTATATGCACCAAGGTCTTGGACCTAGACAAGCCAAGGGCCAATCCCCCTTCTCTTATGGAAGAAGGCACCAGTTTGAGTGATTCATGAGTTGAGATTGCAACTATTGGAATCATCATTACTCCAAGTGCTATTCCGCCACTTAATGCTGAGAAGCGGTGTTGTGTGGCGACGATTAGTTCGTAGATGAAGATCCCTGTAACAATTGAAGGCACCCCCGTAAGCACCTCTGACAAGAGTCTCACATAGTACGCAAGCTTGCCCGGATACTCGGCCAGGTAAGCACCACCAAAAACACCGACCGGTATGCCGATCAGCGATGCCAAGGCTACGATGACCACGCTTCCAGAGTGGCTCAGAGCTGTTTGACGCTCAACCGTCCACTAGAACCCGCCCTAACCAAGGACACCACTGCGCTCGCTCAATTCTCATACAAGATGATGGACACCGCGCTACGTGCACTCTACACGCGCGATTACGAACTAG
>Ga0315280_10001698_pt1 | contig 37191 bp, 26 predicted proteins | sample YL17G06_40_MG_FD_203697 | JGI IMG/M metagenome (GOLD analysis project Ga0315280, IMG submission 203697) | Sediment microbial communities from Yellowstone Lake, YNP, Wyoming, USA - YL17G06_40 | ecosystem: Environmental > Aquatic > Freshwater > Lake > Sediment | place: USA: Wyoming | collected... | reverse complement strand
CTGCGGGGCTATGTGAAGGACGACCGCATTTTCGAGTGCCCCACGCTTGCAGGGAAGGACGAGTTTTTCTTGCTGCGGCGCGGCCAACTTGGCAATCTGAAGGATAAGGCAGGGGCAGCGCCAGAGACCGGCGGCGACGGGCTATCTGACCAGGTGGGGTCGTATCAATGGTCGTGCGGGCACACTGTCAACGATGTTCTGCGCGCGTCTGAGGCCGCTTCGAGGGAGAATTACCTCATCCGCCTTTTCACGCTTGCAAAGCTTCTCGACCACATACCCTTGCAGGATGCGCCGCAAGGCTATTTCGCTTGCGGCCAGTCTCTGACTTCAATCGGAGATGCCACTCGCCACTGGGCGGTCGCGTGCAATTCGTTAGGGGTGCATGAGAACTTCTCGGTTCTGGAGGCGAACTGTCTTGTTCCTCCTGCCGAGCTGCGCGACTGCACGGGGGAATGCGGGCAGCTCCCAGGGTGCGAAACGAGGTCGCCGTTGCTGGGCGGCACCGTCAGGCTGTTCCTGGACGGCCACGCCCGCTATACACAGATGAGCGGTTACGATATCATAGGCGACAATATCGAGCCTCTATCACAGTGAGGCAGCAGCCCAAATCGGATGGCGTCTGAACATGAGAGACAAGCTCCGGTGCGGAGCAACAGGCTGAAGCCGATAAGTCCCGTTGCGGCAGGCTTTGCCCTCCTGCTTGTGCTTCTGATTCTTGTGACGCTGTTCGTGCTCTTCAGCGCTCCTCGGCTGGAGATGCCCGGGAGTCATTTGCCCCAGTTGCGGCCGCCGAGGACCCCGACGGAGATGCAGGCTGCCAGGCAGGCCTACCAGCTCTGGCGCGAGGGAGAAAAACCCCGCTGAGAGTCTTGCGGCGCGCCTGACCGATGTGCTCCGGGCCGCCATTTCCCCGGAATCTACCTACCCTTTACTCCGGCCATCTCTTGCTATCAAGGAATGGCCGGAGGATGGTTCACTGCCTGTGCCACCGAGCCGAAGCGCTGAGGATCCGCCCGCGACGAGAGGTATTCGCCGCACACGCCTTGCCAGGCCGAGAACGACAGCGGGATGCCGGTTTTCAGCTTGCAGGCAGGCGCTGCTCAGCGGCCTGGGCCGGAGGCGCGCAGGTGCGTGAAGTTGTTGACGCGGGCTCGGCTTCCTGTTACAGTGAAGCGGTCACTTGAGACAATGTCGCAAATACTCCCCGCTCCAGCGAAGGCCGGGCAAGGCGCTCTGGACCTGAGGAAGCAGTTGCAGCAACTTGGCGTCCGCATCACGCGCCAGCGGAATCTGCTGCTTTCCCTTATAGAGCGCTCTCCGGGCCACCTGAATGTCTCGCGCCTGCTCCAGATGGCGCGAAAGAAAGACCCGACCATAAATAGGGCAACAGTCTATCGCACTGTGGCGCTTCTAAAGGAACGTGAGCTCGTTGACGAGCTTGACCTCATGCATGCCGAGGGGCGGTCTCACTTCTATGAGCCAACCCCGAGCAGGCAGCATTTTCATGTAGTGTGCCTGAAGTGCGGGCGAGTTTTCGAGGCGCACAGCCGATTTTGGCAGCCGCTCTTGAGAGAGGTGGCCAGGCAGGCAGGGTTTCAACTTCATCAGGCGCGCGTCGAGATAGGAGGCAAATGCCCCGCTTGCAGCGGAGCCAGGAAGTAGCGATTATCCCGCAATCGCTCCGCATATCTCTCAGAACTTCTGACAAACCCTGATCCAGATGTGGCCCCCCCTATACCGCTGCGACCACAAGGGCGATATCAATAGAAGGTGAGCATCGGCGGCCGGAGAATCCTTTTTGCATGAGACAATCCATGAGGCGCGCTGCGCTTTCGGGCCTTATCGTGGCCGTGGGGCTGCTCACCACATCTGCGCGGCCCGCTGAGGAGGCTGCCATGCCGATGCGCTACAAGCGAAATCCACGCGATCCCTGGCCGAAGCTATTGATGTTCGGCGTGATGAAGCCTGCCTACCTGCGCGACCACGCCGCAGAATGGGTAAGCTGCGGCTTCCACGGCGTGCTCTTTCACATGGGTGATTGGTCGCAGGATGTCTGGGCAGTTGACGGCGACCCGAGCACTGTGGGCCGCCAGGACGCTTTCTTCAAAGATGTCGAGTCCTGCAACAAAGTCGGCGCGCCTCTTGGCATTGACAGCAACTTCATCACCTTCGCCTACTACCAGCATCTGCCCGATTGGTTCGACGATACTGCCTGGCAGGCGAAGGCGGCCAAGTATGAGCAGACCGCCCTGTTCGCGCGCGACAGCGGCTGCCGGGGCGTAGCTGTTGATATGGAGTATGTGGCGGAGCAATATGAACCCGATTGGGAGGGCCCGCCCGGCCAGGGCAATCGGGGCCACTCAGAGGCTTCCCTCAGGGCGAAGGCCCGGGCGCGCGGATTCCAGCTCGCCGAGGCTCTGCTGCGCGGATTTCCGCGCATGGTCCTGCTGGTATTGCCAGAAGGGCCAATCTTCTACGGCCCGCTCTGCGGAGAGATGATCGGGGGAATGGTTGAAGCGCTTGCTGCTCACGACGCGCCCGGCGGGCTTCATCTTCTCACTGAGGCAAGCTATACCCAGGCCGATGTGCGGTGGCTCCTGACGTATCCTATCAGGGTTGAGAATGCGCTCTGGCCTTATCTTTCGCTGCGCGCCCGGCGCTACTGGCGAGCGAAATGCGCCCTGGCGCTCGGCCAGTGGCCCCTCAGCGCCGACCACGAGGTGCGCGACGAACAAGGCAACCTCGTTCGATGGCCCAACGATAAAAAGCCAAACCTGACTGTCGAGGAATTCCGGCAGCAGACAGCAGCCTGCCGCATGGTAAGCGGGCGCTACCACTGGGTTTACATGCACGGGGCCGCCTGGTGGAATCTCACGGCCGAGGAAGCAGCCAAATATCCCGGCAGCGGCGACTCAGTCGCGCCAGTTGCAAACATAGCCGAATATCGCCGCGTCTCAGGCGAGGGCCTTGTGTTCGACGAGCCGCAGTTTCAGTCTCTTGCTGCGATGGCTCTGAAGGGCGAAACCGAGCGGCTCACTCGCCTTTTTGGGGCCGTGCCCGAATGGTGCATCATCGGGCCTTTTGACAACGCCGATGGCAAGGGCTTCAGCGCCGTTTATCCGCCGGAGAAGCGCATTGATCTGAAAGCCGCGCACCGTGGAAAGGACGGCCTGGTCAGGTGGAGGCTCGAAAAATCCGCGCCTCCATTCGGCGAGGTGAACCTGCGCAGCGCCATTTCGAGGGAGCCGTGGGTTGCGGCCTATGCCGCTTGCTGGGTCAAATGCGATCGGCCTCGAACCGTGCAGATGCGCCTTGGCAGCGACGATGATGTCGTCGTTTGGATTGGCTCGCGCGAGGTCTGGCGAAAGGAGATCGTGCGCGGCCTGAAACCGGATGAGGACATTGTGCCCATCTCGCTTCCTGCTGGCACGACGCCGATTCTCCTGAAAGTATGCCAGCGGCGGGGCGCCTGGGGCTTCATGCTGCGCTTCACGGACGAAACCGGCCAGCCGGCAAAGAACATAGCGTTCTCGACAAAACCGCGCTGAAATCTCGAGTCGTAGCGCGAGGGCTGGCACTTTGTAACGCAATCTGTCAGATTGCGGCTCGGGTTGGCAATTCGCAGCTCAATCCGTCAGATTAGGGTTGTATTGTAACGCAATCTGTCAGATTGCGATTGCATCAAACCGCGCAAACTGACAGTTTGCGCTACAGGAGAGCGGCCCAGGGATCTTCGCACAGTAGAATGCACAAGGGCGCCTCGATGCTGGCCGATTGCTCGGCTGAGAGCGATGCGGCTTTCGCCGCCCCGTCCGTGCTGCATGTATGCCCGCAGGTTCGGCCCCTGCTGCTGCCGAATCCCTTGGCAGCGCAAGTTTATGGGGCCTCGCATAATCGGCCAATGCATCCATCTGTCGCTGCGATTCCGGTAAGTTGGGATGGCGATCTCGGAAGGTGGACCGCGGACCTTTCGGGATTGCTTCTCTTCGATCACAATGACGTCTGTCGGCTCGATTCGCAAGAGTCAATAGAGGGGAAAAGTTGATGACCCCGCGCGAGCGATGGCTTGCTGTTCTCAGGCGCGAGAAGCCCGACCGCGCGCCCATGGACTACTGGGCCACCGGCGAGGCGACCCAGAAGCTGATCAGGCGCCTCGGCGTCAGCGACACGAAAGCGATGTATGAGCGGCTGCACATTGATCCGGTCATCGGCGTGGGCCCCCACTATGTCGGGCCGCCTCCGGCTGAGGCCGCAGACCAGTTCGGCTGCCGCTACAAAACTGTTGACTACGGAACCGGCGTATATAGCGAGTGCGTCTATCATCCGCTCGCCCAGTTTCGCTCGGTTGAGGAGGTAGAGGCGAACTACCAGTGGCCCATCCCCGACTGGTGGGATTACTCGGACATAGCGGACCAGGCAGCCGGCAAGGAAGACTATCCAATCCGAGGCGGCGGCTCGGAGCCTTTCCTCACATACAAGAACCTGCGCGGTCAGGAGCAAGCCTTCATTGACCTGATCGAGAACCCAGAAATCGTGCACTATTGCCTCGACAAGCTCTTCGAGTTGGCCTACCAGAACACGCTGCGCATCTATGAGCGGATTCCCGGCAAGGTGATGATCAGCTATGTCGCCGAGGACCTCGGCTCGCAGGAGAGCTTGCTTTTCTCGCCCGCGCAGATTCGCGAATTCCTCCTGCCGAGGATGAAGCGGATGATGGACCTGGCCCATGAGGCCGGCGCTTATGTCTTCCATCACAGCGACGGCGCCATCCGCGAAATCCTGCCCGATCTCATCGAGGCGGGAATTGACGTGCTGAATCCAATCCAGTGGCGCTGCAAGGGCATGGAGCGCGACCGGCTCAAGCGCGATTTCGGCGACAAGCTGATCTTCCACGGCGCCGTTGACAATCAATACACGCTTGCCTACGGCACGGTCGAGGAGGTGCGCCAGGAAGTCATTGACAACCTGCGCATTCTCGGAAAAGGCGGCGGCTACATCCTCGCTCCCTGCCACAACATCCAGCCCATCAGCCCGCCTGAGAACATCGTGGCCATGTACGATACTGGCTACGAATACGGCCAGATGTAGGGGGGGCACAGTCAGGACCCACCTCACGCCTCTTGAGAACACGGACCGCGATGCTGTGGCCGAAGCGCCGGAAACCCGGCTTGCGCATCGCTCGAGCCGTCCCGCAATACCCCACGCGCTGATTCCGCGGGGCAATCCGCACCCATAGTGCTCTTTTCGAGGGTTGCGTTGGGCGCCCTGTGTGCGGCGTCCCGGTGTGTCGGGGTGCTGGGGAGTACCACCGAAAGTTGGGCTCGCGCCGAGGCGTCAGAGTGCCGCCCGAGCGCGCATCTGGGTGCCAGGGGTCAGCCCTGCCGCGGTACGAGCTCGTGCCACGACCGTGGGTTGACTTGCGGCTTCGCGGGCGCTACACTTGTGATGTCGGAAATTCCGACATCTAGAAAGGAGGGTCAAGGTGGTGGGGAACAGTCTGCCGGGGATGAGACTGGCGCGCGCACGGAGGGATCTTGGCATCACGCAGGAGGAGTTGGCCAATCGTCTGGGTCTCGCGCGGACGACGGTCGCTGAGATCGAGGCCGGCAAGCGGAAGTTGGCCGCTGAGGAGCTTTACCGCCTCTGCGAGATTCTTCACAGACCGATGGGGTACTTCTTCAGCCCCGCGGAGCCTGAGTCCCTGTACGCCCTGCGCCTCGAGACGGAGGAGCTCTCCGAACCAGTTCGTCAGGCCCTCGTAGAGCTTGACAACCGGTTGGCTGACATGAGGAGGCTTGAGGCGTTTTCCGGGGTGAGACTGCACTCCCGTCTGGGGCAGTATAGGCTAACCGATTGGAGGTCCGTGGACTCGGCCGCGCAGCACATTGCGCGGGCTGAGCGGACACGTCTCGGCGTTGGCACAGGCCCGATCTCGAACCTCCGGGAGGCGCTGGAGGAGCGAATAGGACTCCTCGCGTTCGGGCATTACGTCCCGTCAGGGAAGTTCTCGGGGGCGTTTGCGTCGGATGGGGAGCGGGGCGCGCTGCTGTTTAACGTAGCTCACCTTCGCGGCCGCATCAACTTTACGTTGGCGCACGAGTACGGCCACTCGCTCGTAGCAGAAGGCCGGGCACACGTGGAACTGCGGGGCCAGAGGGAGAGCGCGCAGGAGCGATTTGCCCAGAGGTTCGCTGCGAATTTCTTGATGCCCCTGCAAGCCCTTGAGGAAGCCGTGGAGCGGTTCGCAATTCGGCCACCGCGCCTATCGGAGGACGAGGCGCTTATGCTTGCCTCCCACTTTGACGTCAGCTTCGCAGCCCTCCTGGGACGCCTCGAGCACTTCAGCATAATCACACATGATGTCGCGGACTGGCTCCGGAAGGCCGTTAAGCCGGTAGCCAGGGCACGCGAGCTAAGCCTGCCAGACCCGCGGGAGGCGTTTCCCGCTCTTCCGGTGACGTACCAGCAAATGGCCTTCATCGCCTTCCACAGGGGGGCGATCTCAAGAAGCAGGCTGGCTGAACTCTTGGAGGCTGACGTCGACGACGCACACAGCATGTACACAGCGTGGGCGGTAGCGACTCTAAAGACGTCGGACGAACGCCGGGAGATGGGCGTTGCGGCTCATTGACACGATGATCTTTCGCTACTTCCACGCTGTCGGTCTCTTGGGCGAGATGCTGCGGCTTGCGAAGATCGCTATCACAACGGCGGTGCGGCGAGAGATCAAGCGAAAGTGGGCCGACATAGCCGAGACTGTCGAACAGGCCCTCGCTGATGAGCGCATAGCTCTGTGTGACTTCGACCCTAACAGCGGCCCCGAGAGCGTGCTCTATTTCAAGTACTGGCATGTTGAGGGTTTTGGCGAAGGTGAGGCCGCCAGCATGGCTGTTGCTTTCGCCCGCGGTTACACATTCGTCTCCCACGATCTCGAAGCTGCCGAAAAAATGCGGGGGCTCGGAGTCAACGTGATGGACTGGCAGGACCTGGTCGAGGAATTGCGGGGAGGCGGGCTCATTTCTGTGGCGCAAAGCGAGGAGGCGAAACGGAAGATTCAGGCCATGATGAGAGGCCGATGACAGCTGATCTGTGGCTAATCCCCATACCGGAGCGCGAGCGCGCGGAGGCCTGGGCATACGCGGACGCGTCGCTGCCCCACACTCAGCGCAAGCTCGAGCAGCAGTCAGTTTACGCCCGTGACGCGAACCGTACGCGCATCGCCTCCTTCCGCGCGGCCAGGTCGGCGGTGGCCCGGTCGCTCCGGGAGCATGGCGTTCCGTGCCAGTGTGATGAATCCTCGCACAGGGACAATACGCAGTACTGCATTAGAGCGCGCTCTGGGCACCTCGTTCAGGTTAGGTTCATCACGGACAGGCCCAATTATCGGAAGCTCCTGGAAGAGGTGTGGTCCTTCCAGAGCCGCCCGCACGATTTCTACGTGGCCACGAAGAGCAGGGATAACCTCGAGACGCTCGCGGTGCTCGGCTACGCCACGAGGGCGGAGATGGAGAGACGCCAACCGGTAAGCCACAGCCAGGGCCGGCGGAGCTACTACGTTCACCTGGCTCAGCTTCGGCCATTTGCGGAGCTCGCTGAGTTACTCCAATCCGCGTGCCAAGTGCGGCGAGCCGGTCTCACCGGGCAGGTTGGGAGGAGACGTAGCGCCGCGGTCAGCCGGGCTTGAGACCGGTACCGGGCGGCCTGCAGGCCGTGACGCCGATGTGCGCAAGGGCTCGCCTCCCAGCATGTGACGACAGTATCTCCTCTGAGCGGGCCAGGCCTTGTCCAACTCCCCCCTGCCCACAGGGCGCCCCGACCTATCGGGGCGCCGGCTGCTGACCCGGCGGCGCGCAGAAAAGGTCAGCGCCTCGCGGGTTGGATTTCCTCGCGGGGGTCACGCAGGCGACCGAGCTGCGCGCAGAAGAAGTAATCGCCGCGTTGACGGCGAAGATTCCCGCCGAGAGCCAAAGCCATGAAAATGCCCAGAAGAAGAACGATCTTTGCGCTGAGTTTTGGAATTAGCTTTTGCGCGGCGCTCGCTTTGGGCTGCGCGGCCGCCAGAAGCGAAGCCGCAAAAGGGATGTCAACGCAAACAACATCGAAGGAGACCAGCGTGTTCTACCCTCCAGAGCTGACTGCAAAGGCAAGAGCCAATGTCAGCAAATACCCCTGGGCCGCTGAGATTCAAAAGAATCTCGTCGCGGCTGCCGAGCCATGGATGAAGTTCTCCGACGATGAGCTGTGGAACCTGATGTTCGGCAACACAATCAAGCGCTCGTGGATGGTCTGGTCGAACGGCTACTGCCCGGCCTGCAAGAAGGGCGTGCCAATGTATTCATGGGTGATGGACGCGCTGAAACAGCCCTGGAAGGCTCGCTGCCCGCACTGCGGGGAGCTTTTTCCCAAGAACGACTTCTACAAGTTCTACCGCTCCGGCCTCGATGAGCACGGCGTCTTCGATCCGCAGCGCGCCGACCGCGCGCTTCTCTTCAATGCCGAACATCCCGACCCCAAGGACCCGCTGCACACGTTCGGTGTGGATGATGGGGAGGGCTATGTCGAGGGCGATAAGCGCTGGCGGTTCATCGGCGCATATCTCATCTTCGGCCAATGGAAACAGGCCGTGCATGGCGGAATCCGAAATCTCGCGGCTGCATATGTGGTTACCGGCAATAGAGCCTATGCGCACAAGGCGGGCGTCTTGCTCGACCGCGTGGCTGACCTGTATCCGACTTTCGACTTCGGAAAGGAGGGCGTGATGTATGAGGGCCCGCCATTGACCGGATATATTTCCACCTGGCACGACGCCTGCGAGGAAACTCGCGAACTGGCCCTGGCCTATGACGAGGTCTTCGACGGCCTTCGCAGCGACAGAGGGCTCGTCGCATTCCTGGCCCGGAAGGCCAAGCAGTTCAAGCTCGACAACCCGAAATCCACATTCGCAGACATCCAGCGCAACATCGAGGATCGCATCCTGCGCGACGCGCTGGACAACTCCAACAAGATCAGAAGCAACTACCCGCGAACCGATATCGCACTGCTCACCATCAAGACCGTTCTCGGCTGGCCCGCAAACCGCGATGAAGTGTATTCAATCCTGGATGGGATCATCCAGAAAGCGACCGCAGTTGATGGGGTTACGGGCGAAAAGGGGATGGCGGGTTATTCGACTATCGGGCCGCGGGGCACGGCCGTGACCCTGGGCCAGTACGCCAGGCTCGACCCGAATGTGCTGAGAGATATGTTGAAGCGGCACCCGAGAATTCACGACATGTATCGCTTCCACATAGATACATGGTGCCTCGAAAAATACTACCCCGACTCCGGCGACACTGGCTCGTTCGCCCGCCAGGTCCCGTATTACGCGGGCGCCTCTTTCACGAAAAATCCGGGACTCGAACCTTCGATGTACAGCTTCCTGTGGCAGCTCTACGAACTCACGGGCGACGAGGCTTTTGCCCAGCTCCTCTACAAAGCGAACGGCAATTCTGTTGACGGCCTGCCCTACGACCTTTTCGCCGACGATCCCGCAGCGTTTCAGAAGGCAGTCGCCGATGTCATCGCGAGCAAGGGGGCGACTCTGAAGGTCGGAAGCATCAACAAGCAGGAATGGCATCTCGCGATTCTGCGCGCCGGCGAGGATTCCGACGCCCGGGCGCTCTGGCTTGATTATGACTCTGGCGGCGGACACGGTCACGCCGACGGCATGACTCTCGGCCTCTTTGCCAAGGGCCTCGATCTTCTGCCTGACTTCGGCTATCCGCCAGTCAACTATGGCGGCTGGGGCGCGCCGAGAGCCGTCTGGTACACAATGACTGCCGCCCACAACACTGTCGTTGTTGACGGCAAGAACCTTTCGCCTTCAGCCGGCAAGACTACGCTCTGGGCCGACGGGAAGCTGTTTCGGGCCATCCGGGCGTCCGCGCCCGAGGTCATCGGCGGCAAGCAGTTCGAACGCACCGCTGCCATGATTGACATCTCCGACCGCGATTTCTATGTCGTGGATGTTTTCCGCGTCGTCGGGGGCGCCGATCATGCGAAATTCATCTACAGCCACTTCGGGCAGATCGCGCCGCAGGGACTCTCGCTCAAGCCGGCCGACGATTATGGTCGCGGAACGCAGATGCGCAGCTTTCTCTGCGATCCTGCGCCGCAGCCGGGCTGGAGCGTTGATTGGAAGATCGAGGACCGCTACAAGCTTCTGCCGCCCGACTCGGACATTCATCTTCGCTGCACCGACCTCACCGCCGGCGCCAAGGCGCTCGCTGCCGAGGCGTGGGTCTCGCTCGGCGGCTTCAACGAGGAAGCCTGGATTCCGTGCGTCATCGTGCGGCGCCAGGCGAAAGAACCCCCTCTGGCTTCCACATTCGTCACGATCATCGAGCCCTACGAACGAGCATCCAACATCGCCGGTGTTCGCCGTCTGCCTCTTGAAACTCCAGAAGCCGTGCCGTATCAGGAGCAGAATGCGGCAGTTGAAATTCAACTGGCGGACGGGCGCTGCGATCTTTTCGTCGCGGCTGACGCGGAGAATCCGCTCGGCCTGAGCCCGTCGAGAGTGAACCGCACCGCCCTGGTGCAGAAAGACTGGGGTTTGCGCCTCGATGGAGAGCTGTGCGTGGTTCGCCGCGGCCCAGGCGGTGAGATAGAGCGCATCATCTTGTGCCGCGGAGATTCTGTCAGCGTCGGCGGCGTCGTCCTCAAGTTGAAAAGAGATGCAGATTTCATTGAAGTCAGCTTCGATGAGGGCCGCGGCCTTGTTGTTTCAGGCCAACCCGACGATGTCCAGCAAATCCTGGCAAGAGGCCGTAATGTGTGGCAGAGGTGAAAAGTGCGTAGGGCAGAAGCTCGCCCGCCTCAGGCGGGCGAGCTTCTGCCCCCCTTTTTCCTCAGAGCAGGAGGCAAACCTGCCCGGCCAGGGCTCCTGCCCTACGATGCTATCCCTCGAGTGAGAGCAACATGAGCACCATCAAGGTTCCTGCCAGCTATTACCAGCAGTTCGATGCTGACTTCGACCTCGAGGTCCCCGGCGAAGGATACGGCGGCTGGAAAAGGGCTGAAGTGGAGATTTCCCCCGATCACACTGCCGTCGTGGTCATGCACGCATGGGACTGCGGCACGCGCGAGCAATACCCGGGTTGGCACCGCGCGGTCGAATATATCCCGAGGGCGGAAGAGATAAGCAGGACGGTCTTCCCCAAGCTGCTTTCGGCGGTGCGCGCCTCAGGCATGAACCTGTTTCATGTGGTGGGCGGAGGCGATTACTACAAGGAACTTCCCGGCTGCAAGAGGGCTGTCGAACTTGCAGGGCCCGAGCCGCAGCCGCTCGAACAGGTGGAAAGCGATCCGGTGCTCGAACAGCTCAGACAATTCCGAGCAGAGCATGTTTTTGTCGGCGCGCACAATCACACTGATGTTCAGCGAGGTTTCAAGAACCTTGACTTTGCGGCGGAGGCCAGGCCAGTCGGCGACGAGGGAATTGCCGAGAACGGTCACCAGCTATTCGCGCTGTGCAAGAAGGCTGGTGTCAATCACCTCGTCTATGCCGGTTTCGCCATCAACTGGTGCCTGCTTCTCTCTCCAGGCGGCATGGCGGATATGAGCAAGAGGGGCGTGATGTGCTCTGCTTTCCGTCAGGCCGTTACGGCGGTGGAGAACAGGGAGACCGCGAGAAGAGAGCTGTGCAAGGAGCTTGGTCTCTGGCGGGTTGCTCTGGCCTTCGGTTTCATCCTTGATGTTGATGATTTCGTCGCCGCGCTGAAAGAGGCAGGTTCGCAGGGGATGGCCCACCAGCAGGCCCGTGAAGAAGCATGATCTGTTCTTGCGAGGAAAGACCTCGTCATCTGGCGAGGCCAGTAGGGGCAGGCCCCGTGCCTGCCCCTTTAAGGGTTGGCCCTACGATCGGCGGTGGGCGCCCGAACGGCCGTAGGGGCAGGCTAACCTTCCGTCGAACCAGGTTCGCCAGGCCATCCGTCGTCCGGCTCCCATGTGTCTCCCTCGCCAGCAAAGCGATCCACTTCCTGTTCCACAACCTCGCGGTTCTCCTCCAGGTCGTCCTGGCGTATCCATAGTTCGGCCTGCATGTTGAAAAGGGGCGATTCAAATTCCGGATAAAGCGGCTGAACTCTCCTCACCAATCCTGGGACACCCTGCTGGCGAAGGATGTCGGCGAGCATCTCGACCATTGGCCGGGGGCCGACATATATGCGCACGAGGGTCGACTCGGCGCGAAAGCCCGCAGTCACGGCAGGCAAGCGTTCGGCGCACAGGGGGCAGCGCTGGGGCTCGCCGTCGTATCTGCCTCGACAGGCGGGACAGTGGGGCACGCTCAGACCGCCTCCCATGTGCCGCGGCGAACAGACCGGTATGCCGCCTCGGCGATTATCATCCCCCTCAGACCATCTTCGCCGGTCACAATCGGAGAGGCCAGGCCGAGAACGCAGTCCAGAAAGTGGCTCACCTCCGACTGGAATGTCGCTTCAGGAAAGCGAGCGGCTCGCCACACTTTCATATCGCCAGCCCTGTAGCGCAGTTCGCCCCGAGAGTAATCAACAAGAGCCGCGCCCTTGCTGCCGTAAATCTGGATGACGCTGTCGGAGAATGGAGAAGACCAACAGGCCTCGATAACGCCTATCGTCCCCTCTGGAGTCTGAAGCAGGATCGCCGAGGAATCTTCGACGGAGATATTCTGCCCGAGCGTCGCGGCGCACGCTGCCACGAGCGATGGTTCGCCCACCAGAAATCGGAAAAGGTCAATGCTGTGTATGCTGGTGTCAATAATCGAGCCGCCCCCGGACACCTTCTTGTCTGCAAACCAGCGGCCCTGCATACTTATGAGCCCTGCAAACCTGTTTCTGAACATGAGAACATCGCCGAGCCTGCCTGAATCTATCAACTGCTTCGCGCCCACGACGGGCCCATAGAAACGATGGCGAAAAGCAGTTGAGAGCAGGCGCCCCGACCTCTTGGCGCTGGCCACCATTTTTCGGGCCTGCGCCGCCGTCATTGCAAGCGGCTTCTCGCAAAGCACATGCGCGCCTGCCTTCAAGGCGGCCAGCGCTGCCTCCGCATGTGAATTTGGAGGCGTGCACACGCTGACGGCTTCGGGCCGCTGGCGCTCGAGCATCTGCGTCACTCCGCTATAGGCGCGGCCGCCGAATCTCTTCGCAAGTTCAACGGCTCGCTTCTTGTCCACATCCACGAAGCCCACAAGTTCAGCCCGCCCGTCATTCTGGTAGGCGGAGGCATGAGTGCTGCCCATCCCTCCGCAGCCAACAATGCCCACGCGAACCCGTTTGGCTGGCTCGGCATGAGCCTGTCGCGCATGCTCGGTGCAGCTCTTTGCGCTCAATCTCTCCTCCTCTCTCGCCCCATCGCATTCACATTCGTTCGGTTTCCCTGGCCCCTGGCCGACACGAGCCGTCGGCTCGGGCAGGCGGGCAGTCGCTCGCAATGACGCGAGGGACGAATTGCCCGCGGCAGCATGCAAGACCGCTTCTCCAGGTTTCCACCCCGGTCCGGTAGGGGCGCACGGCCGTGCGCCCCTACGCAGGTCCTTCCTCTTTCTCCGCAAAGGATTCCGCGAGAGAAGGTGAAGACCTGCGGCTGCGCAAAATGCAAACCTGTGGCGAAGCACATCCTGCTCACCGGTCGGCCTGGCTGCGGAAAGACGACCGTCATTCGCTCGGTTGTCCAGGAGCTAACTCGCAGAGGGGTCCGCGTCTTCGGCTTCTGGACCGACGAGATAAGGGAGAAAGGGCGGCGCGTCGGATTCTCGATCGAGCTCGTGTCGGGCGAGAAGGCGATCATGGCTCACGAGAATTTCTCCGGCGGCCCTCGCGTCAGCCGCTACTGCGTTGATGTTGCAGCCGTTGACAGGCTTGCTGCCGCGGAACTGGAAAGAGCGGCTGCCGCTGCACGCTGCGTTGTCTGCGTTGACGAGATAGGCAAGATGGAGCTTTGCAGCCAGCGCTTTCACGAAGCGCTCGCAAAATTGCTCGACAGCGGCGCTGTCGTCGCGGCAGCGATAATTCAGGCGCCCCACCCCCACGCAGACCGCATCAAAGAAAGGCCGGATGTCGAGCTGCTTCGAGTGACCGCCGAGAATCGTGCTTCGCTGCCAGCTTTGCTCGTGGACAGGTTGATCAATCAGATGAGGTGAAATCCCAAAACACGCAGGAGGTCAAACATGGATGCCAGACCACAGAAGCTTGTCCTCATAGGCTTGGACGCTCCCATAGTTGAGGCCGTCGAGCGCTATATGGGCGAAGGAGAGCTGCCGAACATTAAGCGCCTGGTTGACAACGGAGTTTTTTGCGAGAACGCTCTCGCGCCATACCCCACAATAACGCCGCCGAACTGGACGACTATTGTGACGGGCGCCTGGGCGGGCACTCACCGCATTACCTGCTTCCATGTTCACAAGATCGGACGGGCCCTTGACGAACCCATTCAGGCGTTCGACACTGGCGATTGCCGGGCGGAATATCTGTGGAACGCCGCTGAGAGAGATGGCAAGAAGAGCATCATCATAAACTATCCTTCGAGCTGGCCTTGCACGATGAAGCACGGCTGGCAGATTGCCGGACACGGCCTTGGGCCAAATGAATGGCGGGCCGGAATAATCCATCATAGGACCGAGAATTCGCTTGCCCTCGACAGCCTCATCAGCACCGAGGAATACGCCGGGGAAGCTGCGGTCGTCGATCTGAAAAAGCTCGACGGCTGGGCTTCGCTTCCCCCTCACAAGAAAGCTCTGGGAGCAGAGCTGACAATGAAAGATTTCCAAGCGCCGAAAGTTCCTCTCCAGCCGGTGAAATGGCGCATTGCGGTTCTCGATACGGCCGGAAACGGATTCGATTCCATTGCCCTCAGCCGGCCAAACAAGCCCGAGGAAGTGCTGTGCATACTGCGGGCGGGCGAGTGGAGCCCGGCGGCGCGGGAGAAGTTCAAGACGGCTGAAGGAGAAAAAGAGGCCGTGTTTCGCGTGCGCCTCGTGGAGCTGAGCCCAGATGCGCGCAAGCTGCGCCTCTACATCACGCCTCTCTGCGACACCCGCTTCTACACATATCCTGATGGGCTCTGGAAGGAGCTTCAGGACCCCGATGAGATCCCTATCCCGCAGGGCTCTTTCCGCGCCTACAACCTGGGGTGGATTGACGAGGATACCTTCTGCGACACCCTCGATATGCAGCACCGCTGGCTTGCCGGCGCTGCCACAAAACTCATGGCAACCCGCGACTGGCATCTCTATTTCATGCACGCCCACGGTCCCGACCACATGTATCACGCCCTCTCCACGAAGGCCGATCCCGCAACAAACCCCGACGCAGCTCAGAGGGCCGTTTGCGAGTCCATATTCCGGAGGATGTACGTCAGCCTCGACCGCATGATCGGCGAGATCGTCAAGGCTGCCGGAAACGAGGCGTTGGTGGTGATCGTCTCAGACCATGGGGCAAAAGCCACCGGTTATCAGTTCTCGGCAGGGGCGGTCCTGGCCCAGGCCGGGCTTCTGGAAACCGAGAAAGACGAGTCTGGGCACGACCGCATCGCCTGGCAGCGCACGAAAGCGGTCCCCCAGAGGGCAGCCTACATATATGTAAACCTGAAGGGGCGAGATCCCGATGGCGTCGTTGAGCCCAGCGAGTATGAAAAAGTGCGGGAGCAGATAATAGACGCGCTTCTCACATACCGCGATCCCAAGACAGGCATCAGGCCCGTGGCCCTTGCCCTCACGAGGGACGACGCTCGCAGCATCGGCCTTTATGGAGAGGATGTTGGGGATGTCGTGTATGTCATTGATCCGCGCTTCGGAGGCCAGCACGGCCAGCAGTTCACGACGGCGAAGTTCAGCCAGGGGTCGGTGCGGCCCCTTCTCATCCTTTCCGGCCCTGGCGTGAAGAAGGGCTTCAGGCTGGAGAGAAACGCGTGGCTCACCGACATAGTGCCAACGGTCTGCTACCTGATGGATTTGCCTGTTCCCGCTCAGACGGAGGGCGCCGTTCTATACCAGGCGCTGGAAGGCCCGGATGAGCCGTGGCAGGAGGCAAAGCGCGCAAGGCGCAACTACGAGCTGCTAAAGCAGCAGGAGCAAAAAGACAGGGCCCTTTCCCACGACTACGAACTCTGAAATCTCGAATCTCATGTCTGGAGTCTGGGATCTGAGATCTCAAATTTCAGATTTCAAATCTCAAGAGGGCTTGCGCGGGGCGGGCGAAACGGGCAAATCCCATCAATGTTCGCACAACTCGCTCGCGCAAAGCTTGGCCTGGCAGCGGCATTTGCCGCCTGAACCGGATGTGCGAGGTTCGATAAGACATTGCGACGAGGAGACAAGATGCGAACCCTGATGGCCGCAGCAGGCTTCGCTGTGCTCCTGGCGATGTCATCGCGCGGCTTCTGCCAGCAGCTCCTGGCGGGCGCTCACAAGCTGGACATAACTCCCAAGGGGCCAGCCTGGCTCGCCGGATACGGCGCAAACAGGCGCAGCAAGGGGGTGCACGACCCCCTCCACTGCGCTTGCCTCGTCATGAAGAGCGGCGGCCAATGGCTTGCCATCGTCTCCCTCGATCTTCTCGGGTTTTCCAGCTACGACATCAAGCTCGCGACCCAGCAGGTCGAATCTGTTCCGCCAGACCGCATTCTCGTTGGCTGCACCCACACCCACTCGGCGCCTGACCCGTTCGGCATGTGGGGCCCGACTCCAACCATGTCGGGCCGCGACGATGCATACATCGCCTGGGTGCGCCAGCAGATTGCCGCCTGCGTTGAGCAGGCCGCAAGGAGCTTGCAGCCCGCAATACTTTTCCTGGCATCCGCCCAGGCTCCTGGCCTTTCGAAGAACACGCGCGAGAAGGAGAGCCTCGACGCTGAAGTCGCCGTGCTCCAGGCTCGTTCGGCCGAAGGCCAGCCTCCCCGGCCAGGCAGGGTCATTGCGACGCTCGTCAATTTCGCCTGCCATCCCGAAATCATGAACAATAACTTCGTCAGCGCCGATTTCTGCGGCTACATGTGCAGCAGGATAGAGCAGAAGGCCGGCGGAGTCGCCGTATTCATGAACGGCGCCCTGGGCGGAATGGTAACAGCCGACGTGCCAGATGGGGGGAAAGAAGGGGGCGAGCATTGGGCCCAAGCCCAGCAGGTAGGCGAGAAGCTGGCCGACATCGCCCTGGCCTCGATCGAGAAAGCGCAGCCCGTGTCAGCGGCTGCGATAAAGTTCGCGCGCAAGAGCTTCATGGCGCCTTTGGAGAATCAGCTCTGGAAAATGCTCATCCGCGCCGGGGTCCTTCCGTCCGCCCTCGTATCGAACGGTAGCATTCAAACGGAACTCGCCGCTGCCTCGCTTGGCCCGGCCCAGATCGCCACGATTCCGGGCGAGTCATACCCCAGGATCGGGTTCGCAATGAAGCGGAAAATGACTGGCCAGCCAAGGTTCCTGCTTGGCCTCACCCTCGATGAGTTGGGCTACATATTGCTCCCAAAGGATTTCGACGCCGCTCCAGGAAAGCTATATGCCTACGAGAGCAGCCAGTCGGTCGGGCGACAAATATGGCCGAAGATGGAAGCCGCTTTCGACGAGCTAATTCAGGAGGTGAAACCTGCCATGACAAAGCCGACCTCGCCCAAGGAGTGGTTCGATAGCTTGCCGCGCATTTTCAGAGCTGATCAGGCCGGGGGGTTCAAGGCCACCATCGAGTTCGATATGACAGGCTCCGACGGCGGCGCCTGGACGGTGAGCATTGGCGAAGGCAAGATCGCGGTGGAGCAGAAAAAAACCGAGCAGCCCGACTGCACCGTCCTCATTTCTGACAAGGATTTCATGGGGGTCCTGGCGGGCGCGCTCGATCCTTTCTCCGCCTATCAGATGGGCAGGCTCTCAATTCGCGGCGACATGAATGTCGCAATGCGCTTCAGGGAGCTGTTGAGCGCGGCAGCCGAGTAGCTTGCGCTCTGCTCCGCCGGCTGGCGGATGCAAGCTGCCCCAGAGGGTCTAACAGAACCTTACGGCGCTACCTGGGGATGTAGGGCGGGGATGCCTATCCCCGCCGTCTGCTCTGCGGCGGGCGCAGGCGCGCCCGCCCTACAGGCGCCCTAGTGCTTCCCCGTCGCCTCCTCATGTCGTCGGTTTTGCTTGAAGCCCTCAGGCCCCGAGCAGGTTTCGCGCGGCCTTGATGGATAACGTTGGCTGATAGGTAGAGGCTCCAGTTCGGCGTCCAGAAAAAATCTCTGCGCAAAAAGAGGATTTTCGAGCCTCGCGTCAGATTCTTCTTAGCTGTCAGCGCTCTCAGCGCTTGCCTGGGCGCTGCGGCAGGCGATCATCAACCTGCCGGATGCGCCTGATCGTTGAGGGCAGGACGAGTCGCAGCAGGAGACGCAGCAATGACCGCGATCAGCTTTCTTCGCGCCCTCATGGTCGGTTTTCTTCTCAGCCTTTCAGGCGTGACATTCACCTGCCTCACTACCAAGATAGTCAGCCCCCTTTGCATCATGCGCCGGCAGAGGGAGGAGATTGGGGCCCTGGGAGCTTACAAGAAGCGGCTCGCGGCGGAGTGCATTCAGAATGAGAGGCTGGCGCATTACCTGTCAAAGGCTGAGGGGACGGAACTCCAAGTAAGGCATCTGGGGTGGGTGAAGCCGGGTGAGCGTCCCCTGAGGCTCAAGGATTCCTCGTGGCCGCCGGCAAGTGGACCGGGCGATGCGGCGCCCCCCGATACGCAGCGGTAATCGGTCGGCACGCTCAGGGGCTGCGGCGCGATGTGGGACACCGACAAGGTCGAGCCGATTCCCGGCGCCTCTACCCCCTTTATTGAGTTTCGCAGATTACAGTGACGCCGTCATCGGGAGTCGGGTTGCCGCTGCCTGTTCCCCAGCGACCCACGTTCCTCCCCCTCGACGGGGGAGGAATCAGGTGGGGGTGAAGGTAGGGCAGGTTTGAAACCCTGGCCGGTGAGGCCTGCCCTGCTCACCCTCCCCTGGCCCCGCCCGTCGAGGGCGGGGAAAAAGGCAATCACTGACGCGTGGCCAGAGACGCTCGGGATATCCTTCCCAAGATGCCTTCGCCGACCTACGGCCTGGGAATGGCAGGTCTGCATGTCACCCAATTATGCGAGAATCAATAGGAATACGCGGCCAGCAAAAGGACGAGCCGGTCCTCTATCTCTCTCACCTCTCGGCCCGGCCCTGAGAAGTGATTGAACATGAAGCTGAACGCAAGCATCTCGCCGTCGGCAGTGGTGACATAGCCAGAGAGCGCGCTGACAGAGTCCAGGCTGCCTGTTTTGGCCCTGAGGCTTTTCTCCGCAGGAGTCCGCAGCAGCCTTCTTGTCAGAGTGCCCTCACCGGGTGCCGGGAGCGATTCATACCAGACGTCCCAGTCGGCGCTGCGCCGCATCGCCCGCAGCAGCTTCACAACTGCGCGGGGGCTGGCCAGATTCAAACGGGAGAGGCCTGACCCATCAACGAGCCTCAGTTGCTTTTCCCCAATCCCAAGCCCGCGCAGAAAAGTGTTGAGCTCGAGCAGCCCTGCCTCGGCGCTGCCCGGCGCATATGTGGATGCCCTGACAGCTCCCATCGCGTGCAGGAGCTGCTCCGCGATATGGTTGTCGCTGGGCTTCAGAAGAACAGGCAGCATTTCAGCCAGGCAATCTGACCTGTGCATCGTGAGCGGCATCGCTTCTGGAGGCGCCTGGCCTTTGCTGGGCCCGCCTGCGACCTCAATCCCCAGGCTGGTCATGGCGTCCCGGAGCTGGTAGGCGCAGAAAAGCGCCGGGTCTGGCACGCTGACGCGCACGCGAGCAGCAGGGCCGTCGAGCCCCAAAGATCCCTTGACCGCGATCGTCCGCGACAAGAGCGGCCTCTCAACTTCAATATCTCCGGGTGCGCCTTTGCAGGTCGTCACGGAGCCGTTTTCCATCGAGAGGTAGGCGGTCGTCGGATTCAGCTCCACCCGGCAAGGCTCGCCCTGCTTCGCGCCAGGCGTCACGATCACTGTGACAGCGTTCTTGTCCAAAGAAAGGGCGCTTATCTCCACAGAATAATACGAGTTGAAGTCGTCCCAGGCCCAGCCCATGCCAAAGGGGGCGGCCTGCCAGGCGCTGCTGTCCGCGACTATATCGCCCTCGACCCTCCGCACCCCAAGATCGCGCAGCCAAAGGGCCATGGCTTGCAGGTGCGCGTCCTCAAGCGTGGGATCGCCCGAGCCCTTGATGTAAAGGTTCCCTCGCAAGATGCCCGCATCGTCGGGCTTACTATCGGCCAGAACGGCGCTGTGAAATCTGAAATATGGCCCAAGGATCCCGAGCGCCGCTGCCGCAGTGAACAGCTTTGCGTTCGACGCGCACACGAACAGCTTCTCCGCATTCTGCGCATACCATACCTGGCCATCGCGCGCCCTTGCTATGAGAACGCCGCAGTGAGCTGACGCAATCTGCTCCGCCCGCAGGGCCTGCTCGATGCCGGCAGTCAGCTTCGCCCTGCTCGACAGCGCGCCAGCTCTCGCCGTCAGCAGCAGCGCTGCTGCGACGCTTGCCCACCTCGCGACAGCGGCTATCGGCTTTCTTCCTGCGGCCGTGCTCAAGACCACTTCCCGCGCTTCCTGCCGTCTCCTCAGTTCGCCCGCGCGAACGCGCGACCTCCAGGGGGAAGCGCCAAGGGTTGCCACAGGCTTCCAAAGTTGGCGCTCAACAAAGGAACTTCACAATATTTGGGCGTTGACCCGCAGGCAAAGAAGGGCTATAATCCAGCCTGGCTCACTTGAGTTGAAGTAACGGTCGTAGTCACCGACCGGGCTGCCTGGAACGGGATAGAGCGGCATCCGATGCGTCTCGTGAAGGCACCCGGGGGTAGTTCACAGCGAAAGATGCAGTTAAGAGCCAGCAGGGCCCGAACAGAACCTGAGCTTCTCCAGCTTCTGCTCGCCAAACTCCTGGGTGAGCTGGGGCTGATGTCGAATCTCGAACCCCTCTGGGGCATGGTTGCCCGCACTGATGCCCTCGAAGGAAATTGCCCGGGACACTGTAGGCACGTTGGGGAGCTTGCCAGGTCTGCTGCCCTTCAAATGGGTCTCAGCGGTGTGACAGCCCGGCAGGTGTGCCTGGCCGGGATATGCCACGATGTGGGGAAGATCGGGGTTCCCGGGGGACTGCTGAAGAAACGAGGCCCTCTTACGCCTTCCGAGTGGATTCAGATGAAAGCCCATCCGGCCAGGGGCGCGAGTTTTCTCGCGCCTTACCTTGGGGCAACCCCCGTGCCGGTTTTCGTGCGCCATCACCACGAGCATTTCAATGGCAACGGCTATCCGGACAGGCTGACGGGACCGGCCATACCCCTGGGCGGGCGCATAGTGGCCGTAGCTGACGCTTTTGAAAGCATGACCGAGGGCCGTCCGTACCGGGCGCCTCTTCTCAAAGGCAGGGCGATTGAGGAACTCCTTGCTTGCTCCAAGAGTCAGTTTGACCCCGTCGTGACGATGGCCATCATTGATGTGGTGGGTGGGCAGCGCGCGCGGTAGCGGATGGTGCGCGCAGCCAGTCGCAAAAGGGCCGCGCGGCCTCGAGAGTCTCAACGGGGCTCCCAGCTTCGAGAAATTACATCCACCCTCACAACGGCTCCCCAACTCGGGAAAGCTCCTCGCGCCTCGCGCCTGCCTTGGCAGCCGCAAGCCCTCCGGGAACGAGCGCTTCGCAGCGCGCGGTGTCGGCCCGCTTGGTGGGAAGCGAGAGCCAGGATCAGTAGGTTCCGTATTTTTGCGCCAGCTCCATCACGCGGCAGTATTGTTGGAAGCTCACATTGCTCGGCACTGAATGGTCAGAGTGATAGATGTAACCGCCTCCCTTTTTCGCCACAGGAATCTTCGCGCTTATCTCGCGCTCTATGACCGCCGGATCGGGATCGGCCATTGCCCTTACATCAATGCCTCCCATGAAGGCGAGCCTATCGCCGAAATCCTTCTTCAGCGTTATGAGGTCCATCCCGGCTTTCACCTCGAGCGGCTGAAGGCAATCGAAGCCTGCCTCGATCAGGTAGGGCGCCAGCGCCCTGACATTCCCGCAACTGTGCAGAAGCACGGGAAGGCCCTTCGCGTGGCACGCGCTGCACGCCCTGCCGTGAGCGGGCATGGAAAGTTCACGATACGCGGAGGGGGAGAATAAGGTGGCGTTCCTGTAGCCCATGTCGTCGTAGAGGAAAGCCGCATCGAAAACGAAACCACCCGCTGCTATCTCTTCCAGGCCGGCTATGAAAAGGTCTGCCACGGTATCGAACATCTCCTTGACCCATGCTGGATCGTCCACCATGGCCATGAGTAGATTCTCGGAGCCGACGATAGCCTGAACGCGGTCATAACCGAGTGCGCCGCCCACGGTAACGAACTTCTCTCCTTCCCTGAGCTCGCGATTAGTTTTCAGGCCGTTCTCCCAATCCACGCGCGAGCGATCCCACGCGAGGCGGTGCTTGTGCTCGTTCCACTTTGCTCTGTCAGTTATGGTGAAACCCACAAGCTCCGGCGTGGAAGCGTGGTCCTTGAAATTGCGGCGGATAGCGCCGTCGCCGTTCTTGAAGACCCTGTAAGTCTCCGTCTCTTCTATCAGCTCGTCGGTGAAACGCAAGGAGCCATCGAAACCCTGCCCCGTGAACTCGTATCCGAAGTAGTCGGCCGGAGATTGATCCTGGGGCAGCCCCTCGTTTCTCCAGCGCTGCACGGTGAAATCCCAGGGGCTGTCGTGAATTGGAATGCGGTCGGCCTCCTTGTGAGCCAGAGCCAACAAGACCCTCTCGCGCGATGTCATACGCCGTCTCCTCTTCGTCGTCCGATACTCCTTTCTATAGAAACTTCCCTCTTATCCTGCATTATTGATGGATTGGCGCCTGGCTTGTCCGCGCAGGGGGCTGTGGTGACACAGGTTGTCAACCTGTGCCGAGCACAGGATGCAATCCTGTGCCACCCGCATTGAGCGGCCCTGCCCTACGGTATCTGTCCCCCATCAGACACGCTCGAACGAGGCAAGTATTTGCCTGACCGTCTCTATCGCGCAGCGCCCTATTGAAGATGCCGGATCAAAGAAGAGCAGCTTCTCGAAGAGCAGAATGGCCGCGAGGTAGAATCTGCCCAACGGGTCTCTGGGATCGTGGTCCGTTCCATAAGCGGCGCGGAACCGTGCCATGTCGAATGCTGCACGGCCGAAGGGAAGATCGGCGAAATAATAATCCAGCCACGCAAGCTCCCAGCGAGGGTCGCCGGCCATTGACTCGACATAGTCAACTATTGCGAGGATGCGGCCACTGCCGGGTTCAAGGATCATGTTGCCATTGTGCATTATGTCGCCCATGTGCAGCAGCCGCGGCTCGGGTCTCACAAGCAAATCCACCAGGCGATCCGGGAGTGAGGCGAGGATGTCCGCTTCGCGCTGGTCGAGGTAGCCCTTATCAAAATAGCGCTGCGCGGCGCGGGCGCAGTGGAAGAAGCCCGGCCAGGATTCGCTGACTGATCCCAGGTCGGGATGCGATGTGAATGACCGCCCCGCCGACGCGGGGTCGCCAAGGAAACCGAAAGGGCCATCCAGTCGCAGATCATGGATTCGCCGCAGCAGCTCGCCGAACTCCGCTTCGTCATAGGGACATGGGTCGGGTGGCTCCCATTCGGCAGGCTCGCCCTCAATCCACTCCCAGATGACACACGCCTCTCCGCAAGGGCCGGCATTGGGAGCAAAGGCGATCAGCTCTGGAACTGGCAGACCCGCTTTCCTGAGCCGACCATGAAAGTACACCCCGACCGGGCTGCCGCGGCTCTTCTTGATCTTCAGCAGCATTGCGTCTGCCCCCGACCAAAGGCGAAAGCCGTGAGAATCGTCGCCGCCGACGATTGGATGAAATGCCTCGAGGCGGTCAGGACGGCGACCCAGGAGCTCTTCAACTACCTCCACCGCTTGGCGCGAAGTTGGCTCTTTCACGCGACGGCGCTCCCTACTGTTGCGTCCGATGAACCTCCCAAAGCCCGGATCCTACTCACCGAACGTGCTCGATCCTCTCCATCTGTCGCTTCCTTTCAAGTCTGCGAAGGTTCCCCTACGAGCCGCAATCTTCCGGGAATCTGAGGCTGCCCAATGGGAACGGCGGCTCGGCCAGCGGACGCACAGCGAGCGATAGCAGCGCGAACTCGTTGTCATCGCCGGCGATCCTGTTGGCGCGCAGATGACCGCACTGCTGGCAGCGGTGGATAAGCACCCACTCGCCGCCTCGCCGCACCGAAACGGCGATCGGCTCCATCAGGCCTCGGCAAGACGATGCGCGGTCACCTGGCCGATTGTCGAGGTGGACGCTCCACAAACACCAAGGGCAGTGGTTGCGATGGCTTGTGCCCAGGGCTGCTCCGGCGATCAGCCTATGACAGTGGACGCACTGGAACCTGGGAGCCGCGGGGCCGCTCATCCGGGCCTCCTCCGCGCCACCATCCGCGCGAATCCGGGATACCGGCCGCCGTCCCCGCGGAACTGGCGGAGTTCGCCTGGCTTGAGGTGCATCACCTGGCAGAGCGCCTCTGTGAACCAAAGAGCCCTCGGCCCCATCTCGTTCTCAAAGACCCACTCAGGTTTGTATCTCGAAGACAGCGGGAACTTCTCGTTGTGAAGCAGGTTGTGAATATCGTCTCTTTCTTTGGACACCTTGGTTCTCCTCAGGAAGCGGACCTCGGACGGCCGAGGCCCGCACCGAATTTGTGCGATGGGAAAAGCCGCGCAAGCCTGGGTCACGCCGGCGGCGGGGAGGAAATGAAAAAGGCCGCTCCCGAAGGAGCGGCCAAGAGGTTCACAGTGCTCAGGGAGGACTGCTCAGGCCAGACCCCAGCCGGAGCGTGACATGCTGAGTATGTGCTCGCTCACAGCGGCCATATTCACGCCTCCTTCCCGGGGAACCCTTCCAGCAGTCCCCTCGGCGACATGCGAATCATACCACGGCCTGTCGCCCAATTCAAGAGGCAACGGCGCCTGCCAGCCCCAGATGCCTCTCCGCTGCCGCGCACAACTCGCACATCAGGGCTCACATCGCGGCGGCAAGGATCATGCTCGCGGTGTGCCGAAAACGCTTCCGCTGTTACTACCGTGTATCGAACCACCTCGGAGCCACCGTTCATGATGCTAACTGAGAGGGAAGGGATGCAACTTCTGGCGCTGTTGTTGTGTGCTGCCGGGATGATGCTTCTTTGCGGTCACGGACGGGCCGATGAGATAAGGGCAGCGCCGGCGGACGCATTCGCAGAGATAGCGAGGAATGAGCGCACCAATCACTACTTGAGCGCATTCGATCGGGCCGTTGAGGCCGCTTTGAAGACCCTTGATCCCGACACCGGGTTAATCCGGATTCGCGGGCTGATGAAGCCCGACCAGTTCGATTGGTCGGTTGCCAAACTGGAGCCACATCAACGCAAGCGATACATTACGCCGCAGTACTCCAAATTTTATACCCTCGGGCGGCAGTCTGCCTCGTGCATTGGGCTGCTGGGCGAGGCCTATACGCTGCCAATGTCCCGGTTCCACAGAAGGCCGGAACTGCTCGAGGCAGTGACGAAGGGCCTGGCAGCATTCAGCGCCCACCAGGACCCCGGGGGCGAGTGGGTCTTCTGCCCCATCCGCTTCTGCACCGTTTACGGATCACACGAGATGGCCTGGAGGCTCGAGCCGCTGTTGCGAGCTTATGCCTGCGTCAAGTCAGACCTGAAGCCCGATGAGCGTGAACGCTACCGAAAGATGCTGACCCGGGCTGCGGACTTTCTTCTGCATACTCCCTGTCGCGACCGCTGCAACCGGGGCATCGTGTGGGCCGGCGTGATGGCGCTGGCCTACGCAATGATCGGCAAGCAGGAATATCTCGATGCAGCGCGAGAGCAGTGGGCGCGGGTGGCGCCGAGCGTGTTCAGAGAGGACGGGCAGGTGCTCGAGGGCCCCGGCCCCGATCACGGCTACAGCACAGTCTCCATCCGATATGCTTTCCTCTACCGGATAATGAGCGGCGACGCCTGCGCAGATGACGCGTTGGCGCGTGCGCTGAAATGGGCGCTGCGATTGTACGACGCGAACGGCGTGCCTTTCGTGGGCATGAGCACGCGCAGCAGTTTTGCCACCGGCGACCGACTGGAGGCTTACCTCGCTCCGCTGGAATGGGCTGCCCCGCGGGAGCCTCTCTTTGACCGACTTGCCGGCGACTACCTTGACTACCTCGAAGCGCGCTCCATGGATCTCGCATCGCCCCACGGAGGCGCATACGCGCTGCGGGCCGCTCTCTACCATCGCTCGCGCGCCGACCTGCGCCGCGCCCAGGTCCCGGATTACCTCCAGGCCTATGAGGCAGATGTCTCCATCTACGCGGCGGCACGGCGGCAATATCAAACAGTCATCAACCTGAGAAGCCGAGAGCCGCGCAACGGGCTCCAGATGTGGACCTACCTCCGCGAGCGGCCCGTGGTCTGTCCGACTCGCAAACTGGCGAGTGGGACCGAAACCTGGGGCTTTGGATCTTGGTATGCAGATGTCCGGGGCAGCGAAGGCTACCGCGTATGGCATTCGGATCTCGACGCACTGGCAGCCGAACGCAGCGGGCACTATGAGTTCTATGTCTTCTCACCTGTGTGCACGCTGGTTCTGTACAGCGGCCCGCATACCCTGCGAAAGACCCGCTGGGTCTTGAGCAAGAAGGAAGTTGCCAAGCCAGTTCTGAGGCCGGGAAGCGTCGGCTTTGCGCAGCAGTGCTCCGCCCTATACCATGATGGATCGCCCCCTATGGTCCGCGATCAGGATGATGCTTACATCCTGGAGTTCGAGCATGACGCCCCGTTCGACTGGTATGCTTTCTCAGGCCCGCCGTTTCACAAGAGGGATCTCTGCCTCCCGGTCGTCGGGCTCTCGGCAATGGGATTCAGCGACTCGACCGGCGCCTACCTCGTGCTGGCCAATCCGTCGCGATCCGCCTGGTCCGGAAAAGTCGAGATCACCTGGCCGGAGCCGCGCACAATGGATCTGGCACTTGGCGGGATGGAGGTGAAGGTCATCGCCCTGAGCCCGGGCACATGACACTGCCAAGCTCCACGGGACTGCATTTCGTCCCCGCAGCCGCGACTGAGGCAGAGAGAGCCGACCGACTGTCCCCAGTTCCGAGCGCATCTCGGCCCTGGGTCGAGGAGATCGCGAGCATCCGTGCTGCCGGGCGGAACACCCTCGCTGGCGCCTCTGAGCGCTGATTTCCACGCATGTCGTTCTTTCCAGCACGCGCCTTCAACCCACCCCGGCGCACGCGATATGCGCTGCCTGGCCGCGTTCGACGCGGAAGCCGTCGCCCGAATCTCAGGACTCCCTCGCAATTCATACAAGCCTTTGCCCCGCTACCGACAGGCCATTTCAGACCGGGGTCGTGCGGCCTTGGAACCTGCATTGAGAGCCCTGTCTCCTGCTCCCGCAAGGTCGCCGAGGCGCCATACTCTGCCCCGGCGCGAAACCGCAGGAGCGATCCGCTTGAAACTCTGCTGCCCACCGGCGCAGGAGGCGGGCCTGTTGATTGCGAAGAGTGCTGGGCCGAACCGCTTGCGGCGCCGTCGTGCGCCGCGCAGCGGGAGGCAATTACTGCCGGAGGGATGCTATGGGTTTTGCTCAGGACATTGCGCAACAGATTGCCGGCCTGACGGATTCGACGAGGAGCCTGGGCAAGCCGGCTGAGAGATTCCTGACTGAAGTCGAGTTTGCCGGCCAACTGGCGGCAGCGCATCCGGCCCATCAGGCGCAATGGGAAGCGCTGACACTTTCCGCCGTCGCTTCTCTCAAAGACCGCCTGGGCAAGCCGGGGCCCGTGGGTGTGGAGGCCGCGGTTCGCGAGGCGGAACAGATGATGGCGCCGCTCGGGAAAGCTGCCAAGGAATACACCATCCACTGCGTGGGCCATGCGCACATCGACATGAACTGGATGTGGCCCTGGCCAGAGACGGTGAGCGTGTGCTACGACACTTTCACCACGATGGACCGCCTGATGGACGAGTTCCCGGATTTTCATTTCTCCCAGAGCCAGATATCTGTGTATGACGCCATGAAGGAGTATGCGCCGGAGGTGTTCGAGCGGATGCGCAAACGCGTAGCCGAGGGCCGCTGGGAGATCACCGCGAGCCAGTGGGTGGAAGGCGACAAGAACATGGCCTGCGGGGAAATCCTCTGCCGGCATCTGCTATACGCCAAGCGCTGGCTCAGGGACAACCTTGCTCTTCCCCTCGACTCGATCAAGATAGACTGGGAATGCGACACCTTCGGCCACGCCCACACGCTGCCGGGGATACTTCAGCGCGGCGGCGTTCGCCGCTACTACTTTCACCGCTGCGGGGCGGGGCATCGGCTTTTCTGGTGGCAGGGCAAGGATGGCTCGCGAGTGCTGGCATTCGACGACGGCGGCATTGGCTACAACGGCGCCATCGCTCCCTTCATGGCGCGCTACTCCCTCGAGTTCGAGCGCCAGACTGGTCTCAAGGATATGATGTATGTGTATGGCGTGGGCGACCACGGCGGCGGCCCCACCCGGCAAGCAGTCCAGGCGGCGCTGGAGATGAACACCTGGCCTATCTGGCCCAACATCCGCCTGAGCACGACTGAAGAGTTCTTCTCCATCGCCGAGCGCCAAGCGCAGAACCTGCCGGTGGTGAACGCCGAGCTGCAGTACCAGTTCCGCGGCTGCTACACATCCCAGAGCAAGATAAAGCAGGCCAACCGGATGAGCGAGAATTCGCTCGTCGAGGCTGAGGCCGTCGCCCTCATCGCCGCGAGGACGGTGAACCTCCTCTACCCCGCCGACACCATAAACGAGGCCTGGCGCATGGCAATGTTCAACCAGTTCCACGACATCCTGCCAGGCTCAGGCGTTCATGAGACTGTCGAATACACTCTTGGCCGGTTCCAGGAGATTCAGTGCCGCACTGGCATGATTCGCACGAGGGGCCTGCGCTCGGTAGCCGCAGCGGTTGCGACCTCTGCGCTCGCCAAGGGCACCGGCGCAAGCACGGCCAACACGGGTCCGGGGCTTGGCGCGGGCGCGGGCGAAGGAGCGTGGTGCGGCGGCATTTCGACGCTCGGCTTCGGAGCTGCCGAAATCGAGCCGTTCCTTGTCTTCAATCCAAGCCCCTGGCTGCGCAGTGGAATCGTCGAGGCCAAGATATGGAACCGCGACCTGCCGCACGATCAGATTGCAGTGGCGGACGACAGCGGGCAGGTCGTGCGGGGGCAAGTCGTCGGGCACGGACACTACTGGGGCCACAGGTTCATAACGGTCGCCTTCCCTGCATGCGAGATCCCCGGCCTGGGATGGCGGTGTTATGGAATCCGCCGATCCGTCGAGCCTCCCGCTGCGAAGGGCGCGTCGGCTGACGCTTCGGGACGCCTGGAGAACGAGTTCTTCAGCGTCCAGGTCGAGCCTTGTTCGGGCGCAATCATCCATCTGCTTGACAAGCGGACGGGCTATGACTTCGTGCCGCCGGGCAAGCGGCTCGGCGTCTTGCAGTTCCTCACCGAGGCGCACAACGGCATGACGGCATGGGAGATAAGGCAGATTCTTCGCCAGGAAGACCAGGTTGACGGCGCGACAATGAGCGTGGCCCAAGCGGGGCCCCACCGGGCAAGCATATCCACCTCAAGCAGCCGCGGCCAATCCTCACTCACGCTCACTGTCTCGCTCACCGCCGGCGCCCCGCGCATTGATTTCCTTCTGAATGTCAACTGGCTGGAGCGCGGCTATCAGCAGGTCGGAGTTCCCACGCTGCGCGTGGCCTTTCCCGTCGCAGTCGCTGAAGGCAAGGCGACTTTCGAGGCGCCGTTCGGCTCGGTCGAGCGCCCGCTGGACGGGCTCGATGTCCCGGCGCTCAGGTGGGCCTCTCTCTGCGGACGGGGAGTCGGCGAGAAACCGCCCGAACATGTTGGCGTTTGCCTGATAAATGACTCGAAGCACGGCTACAGCGTGCAAGACGGCGAGATACGGCTTACTCTTCTTCGCTCCAGTTACGACCCGGACCCGCTGCCCGAGCTCGGAGCGCATTCGATTCGCTACTCGCTCGTTCCGCACATTGGCGAATGCCGCGAATCGTCGGCCTTCCGAGCAGCAGCAGAGTTCAATCATGCGCTGGCCGTCGTCGCTGCTGACCTTCACGATGGTCCCCTGCCTACCACCAAAGGTTTCGCGGCCATCGAGACGCCGAATGTAGTGCTGTCGTGCCTGAAGAAGGCAGAGGAGTCCGATGCGCTGATCGTGCGCCTATACGAGGTCGAGGGCCAGCAGACGGAAGCGCGCGTGCGGTTGGATGCCTCGCTGGCGCCGCCGGGCTGCCGCGCCGTAGAAACCGACCTGCTGGAGCAGCCGCTCGCTCAGAACACGGCGCGCATGGATGGCGACGCCCTTGTCGTGAAGATACCGCCCTTCGGCATCGCAACCGTCATGGTCGCGAAATAGCGGCCGAAAGTGATTATTGAGGGTCGGGTGGCTGAACGACTGGCTCTGTTGTCATTGCGACCCCGACGAGTCGGGGGTGGCAATCCATTTCCCAGACGGTCTTTGAAGAGATTGCTTCGCTTTGCTCGCAATGACAGGCGTCAAATGTAATGTGCGAACTTCGATAAGAAAGCCCCCTCAGGGCAGCGCCTTCACCTCGACCGACCTGATGTAGAGGCCGGCTGAATCGGTCGAGGGGGCCGTGGATCGGACGCGCAGGTAACACATCCCGCGCGCGCGGACATACTGCTCCATAACGGCGATTTCCGTGCCGTCGAGCTTCATGGTCGCCTGGCCGGTTCGGCAATTCCAGGCCAGGCGCAGCTCGTGCCACCTCCCGGGAACGAGGTCTCCAGGAGTGTCCAGCCATGTCCCGCCGCTGCCGATAATCTTCACGCGTCCCTTGGGCGTGACCTGGAATGGGAAGCTGCCGTCCCGGCGCACGCCCGGCAAATCGAAATGGTCCGAAAGCGTGAAATGCGCTCCCTCGAAGCCCGGCTCGATTCTCACTGTCATTGTCAGTCGCCCGGTCTCGGCGTAGGGGAAGTTCAGGCAGGCCGCCGCAGGAGCTGCCGCGTCCGGCTTGAGCATGCGCAGCACCTTACTCGGGCCGCCATCCGGGTCGGGCGCCGCTTCCACGCCCCTGGCCGCCAGGGTTGACCATCGGCGAACTCCCGCCGAGAAATCCTCGCTGAAGCTGCGGTTCTCCAGGAAGTCGGGGTCTATCTTCATCAGGTATTCTGCTGCGAACAGTATTACTCGACCGTCCAGGGCCTGGGTGACATACGGGTAACAGATCTGGGCATTCTCGACCACTCTGCCCACTTCGCGGTATCCCGCCCAGGTTTTGCCTTCGTCTCTGCTGATGGCGGCCGCCATCACCGCCCGTTCTGCGTTTCCCCAGTGGAAGTCGCCCAGCCCTTCGGCCCCGCAGTTGTTCCAGAAGAGCATGAGCCTGCCGTCCCTGAGCCTGAGCACGGCCATCGCAGACTGGTTCGAGACGAAGCGAGTATGCTCGACGGGCGTCCAGGTCACGCCGCCATCTTTCGAGAAAGTCTCCCACTGGTATCCATCCTGCGAGCGAGGCAGCAGCCAGACGCGCCCATCCCTTAACTCGATCCCCACCGGCTCTGCTGCGCCCGATTCGTACCAGTCTGTGGCGCCGGTGTTCATCGTTATCTGCTGCCGGGGCAGGTTCCAGGTCGCCCCGTCGTCATCGGAATACGGCGCCAGGCTGACCCAGGGGCCAATTCTGCGTTCGGTGAGCCCGCTGACGGGAGCGATAATGCGCCCCGATTTGAGCTGAAAAGCATTGTTCGAGGAGCCCGTGTACTCCAATCCGAAGTCCACTTTCTGAACCGGCTGCCAGCTCTTCCCGCCGTCGAGCGACCGCGCGTGCCACAGGTAGCTCTTCGACTTGGACCGGTCCTTGAAGTCAAAATTGTAGTAATCGAGGCCGAAGAGGTGAATCGTTCCCTGCCTGGAGAGAAGCACTGCCCCCATGCTGAACGAGCCCTTGTCGCCGGGAAAATCGAACAGCCTCCGCGGCTCGCCAAAGGTCACTCCGCTGTCGGTCGAGTATCTGGCATAGGCGGCTTGCTTGTGGGGCTGACCATCCACATAGAACAGAGCGATGCGCCCGTCCGCCAGCGCCAGAGGCGGGCCGATGGGCCCGCTGATTCTCACCCGCTGCACGTCCCCGGGCTTGTCGCCGAGCGCCGGCTCGATGTCTGTTTTCGCCGGGCCGACATTGCCGGAAGGCCCCGCCGCAGTGCGGTCGTCCGCACCTCCCGCTGCCAGGGCCAGCGCAGATTCGGATTCTGCTCCACGAGGATTGCCTGTCATTGTAGTTCCCTTCGTTTCGTCGCTGAAGCCGATTGCTGGTGGCAAGAAGCCGAGCACGCAGATGACAAAGGGCAGTTTCAGCAGAGCTTCAAGATTCATCTTCTTGATCCTCGCATAAAGAATCGAACACTCTCGCTCTGATGTCCTCTCCCTCGACGGGAGAGGGGTAAGGTGAGGGTGATACGGTGGACATCGCGCCACCCTCCCCTTCCCCCCACCGGGGGAGGGGAGCCGTTCCTTTACTTGTGCAAAACTCAGTAGCTGCCTCCCGCGCGCAGAAGCAGAAAGCAAAGTGACGTAGCCTGTACGCCGGCTCTGGCCGCCGCTGAAATCTGGCAGGGTTCCACCGTCGTCGGATACCGCTCGCTGTGGACGATAAACGCCCAGGTGCAACTTTGCTTTCACCGCGGCAAGATGGGTTCCCTGCGGCTGAAGTTGCAGTGGACGCCGGCAAATTTCAGAAAAGGCCGCGCGAGGCTGCCTGGCGAACTGGTTCGGCGTGACGCGCGATCTGGAGACCTGTCCCGCGCGGCCGCCATAGGCCCCACAGTCTTCGAAGCCGCGCGCCGCAACTTGCCAGGAGGTGTGAGCCTGCGATGACGAAATTCGACACTCTGGTCGTGTGCGCACTATTGGGTGCGATGCTCGCCCCGTTTGCGCAATGTGGCGCTGCTCGAGCCGCGAACTCGCCGCGCACCGCGGCGAGAGTATCGGACGAGGAGGGGCTCAAGGACTTCGCGCCTGGAGCATTCAAGGGCTATCCCCTCATCGTCCAGCTCAAAGACGCCACCTTCCTTGCTTATGTTGACGGCGCGTGGGAAGGCAAGCCAGCGGTTATGTGCTACGCCTCAAAAGATGGCGGCAAGACCTGGAGCGGCCCCGACCCTGTGCTCGAGGGATTCTTCGGATTAGGTGAGGTCCTGGTTGATCGCGGCGACGAGGTGCACCTGTTCTTCCTCAACAACCCCAGGAGCAGGGCGTTCGAGGTCGCCGGTGGAGAAGAGAGCAGACCGCTTGTGGGCCAACTCACGAACGCCAGAATTGACATTTGGCATACCAGGTCTTCCAACGGACGGAAGAACTGGCAGACTCCCAGGATGATATGGATGGGCTACACCGGCGCCCTGAACTCCGTGATACAGCTCAAGAGCGGCCGGATACTTCTGCCATTCAGCTTCATGACCGACCGCGCCTGGGGCAAAAGAGGCGGCGGATTCAAGGAGTTCACCTTCGTGGGGCAGTTCGACTCGACCGTCATATACTCTGATGATAACGGCGACACCTGGCACGCCGCGAACAACCTGAGCGTGCAGTCGCCTGACATAGTCTCGGCCTACGGGGCAGTGGAGCCGGTGTGCCTGGAGCTCGACGACCGGGTCTGGATGCTCATGCGAACGCAGATGGGGCGGTTCTACGAGTCGTTTTCCAAAGATGGCGCTGTCTGGTCGCGGCCGAAGCCCAGCAAGATCACCTCATCCGATTCCCCGGCTGGCCTGGTGCGCCTGAGCGATGGCCGAATCGTCCTTCTGTGGAACAACTGCCAGCGCTATCCGTATGCATACGGCGGCCGGCAGGTGCTGCACGCCGCTATATCCTCCGACGGCGGCAGGACCTGGCGGGGTTATCGCGAGGTCGCGCGCGACAGACTTCGCAACCAGCCTCCTCCACCGGCTGGGGATCACGGCGCCGCATACCCATTCCCTATAGCCACAAAAGATGACAAGGTGCTGTTTCGCACGGGCCAGGGCCAGGGGCGCGTTGAGATCAAGATGCTCGATCCGGCCTATCTATACCAGACTTTCCAGAGGACAGACTGGTCGAAGAAGCTCGATGACTGGTCCGTGTTCGGAACCAAGGGCGTCGGGCTTGCTTCGGACGAAGCATCGGGGCCTGTCCTGAGCGCAGTCGAAGGGCAGGCGCTGAGCGTGCAGAGGGTGGACGATGAGTTTCCCGCAGCAGCGGTCTGGAACTTCCCAATGGGCCGGTCCGGGACACTCAAGCTCAAGCTGATGGTGAAGTCCGGATGCAGGGGACTGAACATTGGGCTGACCGACCACTTCTCGCCGCCGTTCGACGCCGAGGAGTCTTTCTACAATCTTTTCGACCTTCGCGTGGAGCCCGGCGGCAAACTCAGCTCCGGCGGCAGAATCGCTTGCGACAAGTGGCAGATGGTTCGTCTCGAATGGGATACCGAAAAGGGCGTCTGCGCGGCCACGGTGGATGGGAAGCGAGCCGGTTCGCTCAAGATTCAGCGGGCCGCCGAAGGCGCGTGCTACCTGAGGCTGACGGCGGTCTCCGACGATCCTGAGCCCGCGGGATTCCTGCTCGGGTCTGCTGAAGTGGACATCTCGCGCAGTTTCAGATAGGACGATGCGGCCACCACTTGCCCGCGACGGCCGGGAGCCGCTGGTTGCTTGATCCCGCTGCCTTTCGTGAGCAGCCTCCCAAGAGCGCTTGCAGCCCCTGGTCGTCTTGCTCGCCTGTTCGGCCCTCCTGTCGCAAAGTCGCTCGCTCCTGGCAGCCGCACAACACCGAACACACACAAGCAGGCGCTGGGCGCCGAGTTGAAGAAGCAGTCCACCGCCAGAATTGGACATCCGAGATCCTGCTTCTGGCTCAGATGGGGCAGCAAAGCAGCGAGCAGCGGCGCGCACAGCGTCGTGCTCTGCATTACTTGGCGCTCGCTTCTGATCTCCACGCTCGCCATTCCCGTCAATGCCTTCTGGGTGCTTCAGATGGAGCGCGTGCGCTATTCAGCGCACCCGACGACTGTGTCGCTGCTCTTCAACGCGGTGTTCATTCTCCTGGTATTGACGGCGGTAAACTTCGCATTCGGCCGCCTGTCCCCGCAGCGGCGACTATCGCAAGCCGAATTGCTGGCTGTCTATGCGATGGTGTGCCTGGGCTCTGCCATTGCAGGGCACGATTTCATCCAGGTGCTGGCTCCTTCTCTCGCATGGCCTTACTGGCTGGCCACACCTGAGAATCGCTGGGCGTCTCTTTTCCTTGGTCGCATCCGCCCGTGGCTGTCAGTGCAAGACAAGACGGCGATGGCAGGCTATTTCAACGGCAATTCCACGCTATATACGCGCGAGCGCTTGCTCGCATGGGCGACGCCGGTTCTCATGTGGACGCTTTTCATCGCCGCGCTGCTCCTCGTGATGCTCTCGATAAATACGCTCGTGCGGCGCCAGTGGGACGAGCGGGAAGCCCTCACCTACCCGCTCACTCAACTGCCGCTCGAGATCACCCATCCAACCGGGCGCCTGTTTCGCCAACGCCTGCTATGGCTGGGCTTTGGCATTGCCGGAGGGATTGATGTCCTCAACAGCTTCTCCTACTTCTACCCAAGCCTGCCTCACATTCGCATTGAAGAGTATGACTTGCGGCAATTCTTCCCCGGGCCGCCGTGGAACGCAGCGGGGTGGACGCCCATATCGTTCTATCCATTTCTGATTGGCGTTGGGGCTTTGATGCCGGTGGACTTCCTGTTCTCATGCTGGTTCTTCTACCTGTTCTGGAAGGCCGAACGCATCATCGCGGCGGCGCTTGGCTTCACCGCGACCCGGCCTGATTTCCCCTACATAGACCAGCAGGCTTTCGGGGCTTACATGGTGTTCTTTCTTTTCGCTGTGTGGCACAGCCGAAGGCACCTGGTCGCAGCGTGGAGGAAGGTTCTTGGCGGGCCGGGCGGAGCCGACGATTCGGGCGAGGCGGCGTCATACCGCACGGCGGCAGTTGGCGTGGTGGTGGGGCTGGCCGTGCTGCTTGCGTTCTCAATCGCGATGGGCATGTCGGCGCGGCTGGCGGTTTCGTTCTTCGCCATCTACTTTGCGCTTGCTGTGTCGGTCACGAGGATGCGCGCCCAGTTTGGATCGCCGGTGCACGACCTGCACTTCACTGGCCCCGACACCACCCTTCCGCTTCTCATCGGAACTTCGCGCATGGCCCCGCAGGACCTGACCGTTATGGCCCAGTTCTTCTGGTTCAACAGGGCTTACCGGTCGCATCCGATGCCGCACCAACTTGAGGGAATGCGGCTGATGCGCTCGAGCGGGGGCATGGACCGGCGGCTCTTCCCAGCGATGTTGGCGATGGGAGTGTTCGCAACTCTGGCCGCTTTCTGGGGGATGCTGCACCTGACGTATCAATATGGGGCGCTTGCAAAATCAGCAGGCACTTTCGGCGGCGAGGCATTCTCCAAGCTCGAAAGCCGCCTGACAAACCCGGAAGGCCCAAGCTTCGCGGCAGCAGTCGCGATTGCCGCTGGTTTCGGCATCGCTTTCTGGATGGAAATTCTCCGGCTCAATGTGCCTTCTTGGCCTTTCCACCCGCTTGGCTTTGCCGTGTCGAGCAGTTGGGAGATGAACCTTGTCTGGATGCCGCTGATGATTGCATGGCTGGCGAAATCGCTGATATTGTCACACGGGGGGCTCGCACTTTTCAGGCGCGCTCCGAGTGTGTAGGCGTGGCTCCTGCGCTCTCAAAGGGGTGCGCTGAAGGTCTTCCTCCCCCTTGACGGGGGAGGAATGACGTGGGGGTGAAGTCCCCCCACTCCAGCCCTCCCCCATCCGCCAGCCGGCGGATGCGGAGGAAGAGACGTTGGAGCTGGGTCCCACAAGCCCGGCATGGCGAAAAGTGGGTAACTGTCAGGCTGGCGCCCTCTTGACAGAGCAGCCCTGGGATGCTACATTGTATTACGAGGTAGGGCAATGAGATTCAATCGCGAGCTGCTCAAGGGGAGCACCGACCTGCTCATCCTGAGCATATTATCTCAGGGCCCGGCCTACGGGTATCACATCGCCAAGGAGACCAACGCGCGCACCGACGGCTTGCTGCGGCTCAAGGAGG
>Ga0315280_10001697_pt1 | contig 37235 bp, 35 predicted proteins | sample YL17G06_40_MG_FD_203697 | JGI IMG/M metagenome (GOLD analysis project Ga0315280, IMG submission 203697) | Sediment microbial communities from Yellowstone Lake, YNP, Wyoming, USA - YL17G06_40 | ecosystem: Environmental > Aquatic > Freshwater > Lake > Sediment | place: USA: Wyoming | collected... | reverse complement strand
AGATTCAATTCACAAGAAAAGAAATCAAAAGAGGAGTTGTTTTACCTGGAAATACAACTGAAGAACTAGCCTATTTATCTGGTTTTCTAGCTGGAGATGGCAGTTTTAATATTAGACCAAAAAAAAAACACGAATATTCAATTAAGGCCGTTGGAAATCCTAAAGATGAAGTGACTTTTTATATTCAAATTATAACTCCGCTATTCAAAAAATTATTCAATATTGATGTAACTCCTAAGCTTTTTGACGGTAATACAACTTATGGAATCAGAATTTATTCAAGAAGTCTCTTTAAGTTTTTACTGAAATAATTGGTTTTCCTTCTGGGTATAAATCTGGGAAAATAAGAATACCAGAAATTTTTTTGATGAATGAAAGACTGACTTCAAATTTTATTAAAGGATTTGCTGATGCTGATTTTTCTCTAGGATTTCATAAAGGTAACTATCCAGTTATTACAGGATATTCGAAAAGTAAAGAATTGATCATTCAAATTGCAAATTTTCTTAAAAATAAAGAAATATCATTTCATATAAAGTTGGATTATATAAAATATGATTCGAGAATCAAATCCGGAAGAACGATTGGGAATTTGATATACATAAATGGAAGAAAAAATATTCAATTGTGGATGAACTGTATAGGTTTTAATATGCCAAAATTTCTTATAAAGTATAAAAGTTTAAAAACAAGTCAAATAGCGAGGCCTGGATTTGAACCAGGGACCTATGCTCAGAGAGCAGCTTTTGACTGAACTCTTTCGGGTGCCTTAGCAGCCTTATGAGCCATTCATGGTCTTTCGACCTCGACGAGCACTCCAGACTGCTCTACCTCGCTTTTGGATATCTTAATTGAATTATTCTTTGTTTTTATAAATTTAACTATTACAACCAATCGTTGTTAATTCCTACTTCTTACCATTATCCAAAGTTCCAAATTTACTTCATAGGTTCTTTGACATCTGTTTCTCATGAAGCAGCTTGAGGCATTGATTGAAAAATTGTACGAGGTGCCAGAATGCTTGAACAAGTAGACGAACTTTATGAAAATGTCATTGAGAAAAAGAAAAGAGGATTCTTGGGCAAATCTTTCACTTTTACAGGCAGAACAATCGGAGGAGGAGTTTCTTCTCAACTAGGAGCAATTGCTGCAACCATTTATGCAGTTTCAAGGGAAGCAAGTTCACTTGCATATACTCAACAAATCTATCCGCTGACCCAGCTGGGGTTAGAATATTTTGCAATTATCGGCGGCTTTTCTGCCGCAGGCAATCTTGTTGGTCATTATGTTTCCAGAAAAATTTTGGATTTCTTTTCATAAGGAGGTGGGTAAATGAAATTAAGCGAAATAGATTTGAATTCAAGCCATTTAGTTGTTGCTGCAGCTTCAGCAATTGCAACATGGTATCTTAAAGATCCAATCATGCAAAGAAAAGAGACTGAGATGAAGAAGAATGCGGACTATGTCGGGCAAAGGTTGGGCGAATATGTAGTCCAGAGGTTGCAAGGATTCCCACAGAAAGAGATGTATGCAGCTCTAGAAGAATTGACGAAAGCTGTCAAAGAAGTTAGAGATGAATTAAGGCAATACAGGAGGCAGTGAATATGGAAGATGATCTGCTTTCTGACCTTGGTCCACTCGTTTATGCATTAACCAAAGGCATGAAAGCTTATAAACAAGCTCTTGATGAGGCAGCATCTGAATATCAAAAAGCTGGAGTTGATTATTCACCTATTGATTCAATTGCAAAACTATTTTCATCAACCTCAGAAAAAATGTCACAAGCATCTGAGCTCTCTGTCTCAGATTTCCTGAAAAAATATCAGAAAATCAAAACAGTCCTATCCTTAGCAAAAGAATTGCTCGGTTGAGAGGATGAAATATGTTATTAAAAGACTCCAATATGAAACTGAAATAAGGCAAATAGAGATTGGAGGAGAAGAACACCTTAAAGCAATTCAAAGTTCTGATTGGTATTTGAAAAAAGCCTCTGATTTAAGAACTAGAATCATTCAAGACAATTACTTGGATGCTGAAGATAGAGAAAGGCTTTTGAAAAGAATTCCAGATTATAAAACTCAAAAAGAAGAATCTTGGCTGAATTATTTCCTTGTCTTACTTGCAGGATTCGGCCTTGGTTATATCTTCAAAAACTCGCAAAATATTGAGGATGAAAAATTTTATGATGAAGTTTTTGAGTCAGCTAAAAGAAAACTTTCTGAATTGCTAGAAGGTTAAGATTAAAAGTTGGAATGATATATAATTTGTTATGGATGAAAACAAAAAATTAGACAAGCTTTCTAAAAAATTCTTTGATGCCGTAATAGAAAGAAGCCCTGTTTTTGCTACATATCTTGGACTTCATAAGTTTGACAAATTGATGCCTGACGAAAGTAAGAAAACCTATTTGGAATTCATCACTATTTACAAGAAATTTTTGAAGGAATTTGAGAAAATAAAGGCAGACAAATTAAATTTTGATGGAAAAATCAACCTTGAGTTAGCAATCCATAATCTTAAGTTGTTTCTTTTTGACATCCAGGAGATCAGATACTGGGAACAGAATCCGGATATAGTAAGCAGTATCGGTGATGCGATATTTCCCCTGTTTGTTAGAGATTTTGCGCCTTTTGAAAAAAGGATTGATAACATTATTGCAAGATTGGAAAAGAGCAATAAAATCATTGAACAGACAAAAACTAGAATTTCGAAGCCAGTTAGACTCTGGACTGAAATTGCGATAGAAAGCTGCGAAAGAATACCTTCATTTTTTGATGAGGTCTTAAGAACTGCTAAGGAAAAAAGCATATCAAAGAACAAACTTTTGAGATTGGAAAAGGCCATTAAAAAAGCAAATGGAGCTGTTGAAGAATATAAGGAATATTTGCAGAACAAGATATTGCCAAAATCTGCAGAAAGATTTTATATCGGTGAAGAGAAATTCAGGAGATTAATTGGACTAAGAAAACTTGGTATGACACCTGAGGAGATAAACAAACTAGGGGAGAAGTATTTGATGGAATGCAAAAAGCAATTACAGGAAATTGCTAACAAAATAAAAGCAGGTGCAACAGTTGAAGAAGCTAGAAAGATAGTAGATATGAACAGACCAAAGACGTTTAATGAAATTCTCTCTGCTTACAGAGATTCAATAATCAAAGCCAAAAAATTTGTAATTGAAAATAAAATTGCGACTATGCCTAAGAGTGAAGAATTGTTAGTGATCGAAACACCAATATACATGCGACATTTCATCCCATTCGCTGCATATTTTCAACCAGCCAAGTTTGATAAGAAACAACTAGGAATATATGTAGTCACACCAACAGAGCAAGGAAATTTTGAGAGATACAATTATGCAGACATACACAACACTTCAGTTCATGAAGGCTATCCAGGTCACCACTTACAGCTATCTTGCGCAAACACAAACCCGCATATAATCAGAATCTTCGATCATGCTACCGAGTTTGTTGAAGGATGGGCGCATTACTGTGAGGAATATATGAAAGAACAAGGATATGACAAAAGTTTGGAAGGAGCATTTGTTCAAACTGAAGACATGATTTGGAGAGCTGCAAGAATAATTATTGATGTGAAATTGAGTACTGGAAAGATGAGTTTTGATGAGGCTGTTGAATTCCTTATGAAAGAGGCTGGAAAGGACAAAGAAGGGGCTGTTGCTGAGATCAAAAGATATACCTCGTCTCCTGGTTATCAATTAAGCTATCTCTTGGGAAAGCACATGATAAAACAACTCAAGCAAGAACTGAGGAAGAAGTTTGGGAAAAAGTTTTCAGATAAAATTTTCCACGACACCTTGCTGTATTCTGGCAGTTTGCCCATATATTTCCACAGGAAAGTATTGGAACAAAGATTTAAAACATTCTAAGGTTAGTTATTTGTTGAAGCCTTGGTAGCTCAACTTGGATAGAGCAGCTATGTGTAAAACACACTGCAACCGTCCTAAGGAGAAGGTTGGGGGTTCAAATCCCCTCCAGGGCACATAAATATTTAGTTGCTTTCTCTCCTCAGCACTTAAGGGTTCATTCATGTTTTATCATGCCGCCCTTCAATCTTCACCGGATTAGAGGCAATAAACTATATTCTTATAAAGAACAATAAATTGATTTAAAGGTGAACTTATGGATAAACTGTTCTATTTATTTGTTACTTTTATCTTCTTTTCATTAATTGTTCTAAATATCGGTTTTTCTGTCACAAGCTCACCCCTAGGCCAATTTAACGTAACACCTTCAACTATTACGCTCAATCAAACGAATAATTTTACTGCCGATATTAATGTGACAATAAATTCTGGATACCAAAATGTAACTATTGAAATTTTGAACAGTACTACTAATGTGGCTGAAAACTATTTACAAGGCAATTCATTAACAAACTGTGAAAATGAATCAGTTGTTGGATACTTTCTTTTTGTTAAAGATGCAACTACAGGCATTTATATCAACTTTCTATCTCCGCCTTTGAATGAAACCAACTATACAACATTTACAATACTTGACAATATTGATTTTGATCATAGACAATGCAAACCAGGAAAATATTGGATAAATGGATTGACTTTAAGGAATACTACTCAAACGAATGAAACTGCAAGTCTTTTGGTTTTTATCGACATTCCTATTTCAGCTTATAATAATGAAAGACTTCTAAATAATGGAATAGGAACTTTCGGTGGGACTCTACCTCAATATGCATCCACATACCACTCCTATTATTTTAATGCTTCCAATATTGGGAATGCAACAGGAGTTTCGATCAATCTAACTGCTTCTTCAGATGCGGATTTGTTTCTATTTGATAGTTCTGGAACTCTTAGAGCGAAATCTATAAACAAAACAACCACAACTGAGTTTTTGATTTATAGTAATTCAACTCTTCCAAATACATTATGGGAGATAAGAGTTTATGGCAATACATCAAGTTCCTCAGGAATTTCTTACACAGGTTATCTAATCTATTCTACATTGGAAGCATCTAGTGCTTCATTAGATTTCGGCACAATGAATGCTAGTACCGTGAATCAACTCAATTTTACTTTGAGAAACATTGGGAACATAACTTCACCTAATGTTACCGAAACAAAAGAAATATATTATGTTAGAAGATTTACAGACAGTAGTACTAAAAATTTCACGTTTCTAGTTCCTGATTCATCTATGGCTTCAAAAATTAAATTTAATCTTAATTGGACAGGTGCTGGTGATTATTCTTTTGAGGTTTATGATCAGAATGACAATTTGTTAAGTAATTCAACTGGGAAGCATACATATGCTAACATTACAGGAGCTATGCAAGAAGAATATAATGAAACAAGTCCCCCAGCATCAGCAAATGTTTGGAGAATACTTGTCAAAAATAACACTGCTGCTACTAATACCTATACCCTTACTGTAAGAGCATTGGTAGATTCTTCAAAATGGCTACCAACAAGTTTTCCGAGCTCATTTACCTTCAATAATATTAGTGATTCGAATTCAGTACTTCCAGTTCAAATTAACTTTACAGTGCAAAACAATACTCTTGATGGATTATATGAGGGCAATCTGCTTTACTTAGACAGCAGAAAAGGGGGATTCATAATACCATTTAAAGTCAATGTTACTACACCAACTCTAATTGTAAATAACATTCTTAATAATGCAACATTTACTGTTGATGAAAATAAAGGAATTAACCTAACAAGAAGAGTTGACTTCATTTTGAACAATACAGGTCAATATGATCTAACAATCAATGTAACAAATTCCCCTGGAATATTGTCTTGTATTTCTCCAAATTGTAGTGGGAACACAACTAGTATCACATTTAATGCTTTGAATTCAATCACAGCTACAAATTATACAAATCTTGGTGTTGATATTGATATACCATCTAATGTGAGCAGTGGATTGTATGAAGGACGGGTTTTTATTGATGGAACTAACTCCAGTTTGAATTTAACAGCTCATCCTTATCCATCATTCAACATAACTTTGAGATTAAATCTTACTACATCTTTAGATGGAAGAGCTGGAGCAATAAGAAATACTTTAGGTGCTTATAGCAGTCCTTGGGGTTCTGTATCAACATTCAATTCTACTCAGAATGAGACAGAAACATTACGTGCCAGAGTATTTTATATTAACAAAACAACAGAGATCACTGATTTGACTACAGATAATATAATGAGTGTTTGGTTGCAGGAAAAAAATGTCAGTGGGAGTACAGGGAGAATCCCAAGTAGTGGATCTTTAACTTTTTCTTCAGGTACTAGCCCATTCTATACTGCTGTGGGATATTCAATCAATTTCATAGTTCCTGATAGTAAACCTGGAGGACAATATGAAGTTCATTTAAGGTTCAATAAAACTATTAGTTCTACAACATTTACTGGTGAAGCTACGAATTCAAGCACTTTGATTATCAATAACACTGGAATATACATGATTACGAATTTCACCTCTGGAACTATATCAAATGGAAATCCAATAGGAGGTTATGTCAATGTAGAGAACTTCGGTCCTGTTGCTTCTTCAATTGTAATTAACTTGACAGAAAATTGCGAAGGATATGATGCTCAAAAAGCGGGTATGTCGGGCTCTTGTGGTTCTGATACTACTTCTAGTACAGCAAACACATACACAATCACACCAGCTCCATTTTCCACTTCATGTTTTATTTATTGGGCACTAAAGAATCTGACAAGTAACAATTATGGTTCATGCGCAAGTTCAATTAGTGGAACGCCTACTTCACAATTTTTCAATCCAAATTTAATAACTTTCAGTATAACAGTTTCTAATGGGACAAGCACAACCACAACAACAAGTCCTGGTGAAGGAGGGCTTAATCAAGGTGCTACAACTACAACTTCGACCACACTACCCCCGACAACAAGATTCTTAGATGTCACTTCAAGCTATAATCTAATTAACATCACTCAGGGAAAAGAAGGCTCGATCAATTTTGGTGTTAAGAATATCGATGAGACTGAATTCCAAGATATTAATTTTTCAATCGGAACTATAAATTCAACTTGGATAAAACAATTATTGCCGAGCACTGCAGAATTAGGGCCAGAGGAAAATGTTTCTGTCAGTATTAAATTTGTTATTCCAAATAATACTGAAACGAAAGATTATCTTGCTGTATTCAAAGCCAAAAGCCAATTCGGAGAAGCGACAAAGAGTTTCACTATAAGAGTATTACCAAGTGAAGAAACAAAGAGCAACATAACTGCAACATTTGGACAATTGAAGAAAGACTTTTTGAGCCTTTGGACTGATCTGAATAATACAATAGCATCTGGAAAAAATGTTACAGAAGCACAAACATGGTTCAATCAATTGAAAGCCAAAATGAGTCAAGCAGAGAATAGCATAAACGCTAGTGATTACTTTACTGCCTATCAACTTTTTGGGGATATACGAGATTTGATGAACAAAACTAAAATAGCTTTAGGTTTAAAGGGTGCTGGCTTCCAATTGAGCTTAACGATGATCATTATTATAGCAGTTGCTACAGTTGTTGGAGGAGGATTCCTTGCTTACTTATTCTGGCCTACTAAAGCGGCAGGTGCAAAAGTAGTCAAAAAAGAAGGCAAGATAGAAGAAAAGAAGACAGAGGAAAAAGTAATAATTCAACCATCTGAATCTCATATTGATTCTTGGAAAAAACTAAGAGAAAAATATGAAAAATTGAGGAAAAGAAAATAATTAATTACATTCTTTTTTTGAAATTTTCCAAAGTCTTGATTTGACTATTTATACTTGAAAGCTGTAGCTCGAGTTTTTCTTTCAACTCAAAATCATTGACAAAGCTAAGTTTGCCAGATAATTCAGCCTGTTTAATTTTCAATCTTTCTATCTCTTTATCAAGTTCATTCATTAAATCAGCTGAAAAACTTCATTTCCCTTGCAAACAGCTGATAGACTGGTAGCGTTACCTTTCTCCTGAAATCCGGTTCAAGAGTACCAATTTCCTCAAAACTGCTTGCATACATGACTTTTGCAAGCAGTTCTTTAGCGTTTGCTACAACTTCTTGCGTCACTTTCAGATCTACCCTCAAATATCTTGAGGCAACGAGGCTAATGATTTTGTCAATGTTGCTGATTATCGCAGCCTTATGCCCATCTAAAAATCTTTCACTAGAAAGAATCGAATTAAGATCTCTTTTCATATCGGTAATTCTTGGTTCAAGCTTCTGATCCCTTGCTCTTAAGAGCAAATAATCGCAAAAATTTAACTTATATCTCTTTGCGTCAAACAGCTCTTGTGTTGCTATGCATAAGCTTATCGGTGTTAAATCGTGAATTGTCAGAGCCATAATAATTTAATGTGCACGAAAATAGAAAAAGTATTATGAAACTACTAATATTTTTGATATTTAGTGTATTTTCATTGTTATTGCTTTCATCTATCTGTTTTTCATATGAGTACAAATTTTATACATCTCAAGCTGAATCAATTCTCGGTAAAACTGTTCAGCTAAAAGATGTTCAAAAGGACGGCTCTATAATCCTTTCAATCGATTCTGTAGAATATAATTTTGACACCGAGAAAACGGTTGGCGACATGTGGATTATTCTTTTAGATTCTCATTATAGTGATTATTTTACCCAAAAGTGGGCGAAATTAAGGATAGATTCTATCAGTAATGCATCAAAACCAGAACAAATTCCAGTTGTTAACTGCAGTGTTACTTTTGGGCTAAGTTATGATCAAAGCGCTTTTGTGAATAACAAAAAGTTCACGCTTGAAGATGTAAGCAGTTCAGGTTTTGTCGTTATAAATGTTGATGGATTTGGCAAATCGATTGAGAATGGAAAAAATCAAACATTTAGAGGATTCAACATCTACGTATTAAGTTACACGTATTCAGAAACACCAGAATCAAGAAGTGCTATGTTCAAAGCTGAATGCTGGGAAGGAACATTCAAGGATATTGTGTATGAATGCGGGAAGGATTTGCCATTCATAACGAGAAAAACTGTGCAAATAGATGACAGAAATGTCACATTGGAGGATGTTGGAGCAAGAAAAATGGCACTTGTTTATGTTGATGAGCAATTTGGATTAATTATTGGCGAGGGCATTGTTAATGGTCTTGATATAACTGTTTCTAGTGCTGTCCTTTCAGATCAGCATAATCTAAGAACCGCAAAAATGAATGTCGGTTGTGTGCAATATTCAACTACAACAATTCAAAACATAACTACTTCCACAATCAGTACAACATCTACAACTCTACAAAAACAAGGAATCAGTGTTGATGATGCTATAGATGTTGCGATGAACAAAAATTTGATATCTACATACATGTCTATTGCTCAGGCAACTTTTGATGGGAAAGATGCATATAAAATTGAGGGCAAAAAGAACGTGAAAATTTTGGGAATTGTTCCAACACAAATTGATGTGGGGATTTTTATTGATTCAAATAGTGGAGAAGTCTTAAAAGTTGACAAGCCCTTCTGGTCATTTCTCGCCTTCTGATAGCTTTATATTAAAGCTTTTATCATTAGAATTAAAATTTCAAGTGAAGGCAATGATAGGTGTTAGAAATGAAAATAAGATCTCCAATTATAGTGACGGTAGGTCATGTCGATCATGGCAAAACAACGCTTCTTGATAAGATTAGAGGAACGACTGTAACAAAAGCAGAGCCTGGAATGCTGACTCAACATGTCGGTGCAAGCTATATTCCAATTGAAACCGTCAAACAGATTTGTGGAGGTTTGCTTGAGAAGCTAAAGATACAAATAACTATTCCTGGCTTGCTTTTGCTTGACACACCTGGCCATGCAGCTTTTATCACTTTGAGAAAAAGAGGTGGTGCTGTTTCTGATCTGGCGATTCTTGTTGTTGACATAACCGAAGGATTTCAAGAACAGACAGACGAAAGCCTTACAGTTTTGAAGAAATTCAAGACTCCATTTGTCGTTGCTGCTACAAAGATTGATAGATTACCAGGATGGTCTCCTAAGAATACAACATGTTTTCTTGATAGTTTTAATTCTCAGAGAGAAGACATACGTGATGATTTGGAGAAAAAATTTTACCAATTGGTTTCCCAACTTGCTGAAAGAGGATTCAATTCAGAAAGATTTGATAGAATCGATGATTTTACAAAACAGATAGCAATAGTCCCATGTTCAGGGATAACAGGAGAAGGTGTTGCAGAACTACTTGTTGTTTTGGCTGGACTATCTCAGCAGTTCTTGAAAGACATGCTAGAAGTTTCTGACATGGGAAGAGGCACAGTTCTTGAAGTAAAAGAAACGAAAGGATTTGGAACAACAATTGACGTCATACTTTATGATGGCTCCTTGAAGAAAGGTGACACGATTGTACTGCTTGGTCAAGAACCATTTGAAACAAAGGTCAAAGCTTTGCTTGAGCCAAGACCTCTGCAAGAAATGAGGTTAGAAAAGCAATTCCAGGCCATTGATGAAGTTCATGCTGCTGCAGGAATTAAGATTGCTGCCCCTGGTTTGGAAAATGTGATTGCTGGATCTCCAATCATTGTTGTGAAGGATGAAAAGGACATTGATTCTGCGAAACAAATGATTGAGAAAGAAATGGAAGAAGTTGTTTTCACAAAACAGGTTGAAGGAGTTGTTTTGAAGGCTGATACTTTGGGAAGTTTAGAAGCAATGATCAAGCTTTTGAATGAGGAAGACATTCCAATTCGAAAAGCAGAAGTTGGATATATCTCAAAACAAGACATAGTTGAACTGCAGAATGTGAAGGATGATTTGAGGAAAGTTGTTCTGGCATTTAATGTAAAAATTTTAGATGAAGCAAAAAATCTTGCCAAAGATTTGAAGATTCAAGTTTTTGAGAATAACATCATTTACAGATTGATTGATGAGTACAAAGAATGGGTTTACAAAGCAAAAGAGAGGATTCTTCAAGAAAAACTTGCTTCAGTCACAAGGCCGTGTGAAATAAGAGTTTTGAAAGGATTCGTTTTCAGACAAAGCAACCCAGCTATTTTTGGTGTTGAAGTAAAGAGAGGCATTCTGAAGTCTGGGGTTAACTTAAGAAAGACTGATGGAAAAATTGTTGGAAGAGTGAAGGAAGTTCAAAGAGAGGGGCAGAATATGGCAGAAGCAAAGAAAGGAGACAGAGTCGCAGTCAGCATGGACGAGCCAACTATTGGAAGGCATATAAATGAGGGTGATACTTTGTATGCTGTTCTATCTGATGATGATTTAAAAACATTGAGAGAGATATTTGAGAAACTGAATGAAGATGAAAGAGAACTGATAGAAAAATTAGCTTCTTAAATTTTTAACACGACCAAGATAAGTCCCATCAACCAAGTAAACCTTCGCCTCATCCAAATTTGTAAACTTATTTTTTAGAATAGGCCCAATCAATTCTTCTCTGGCAATTTTATTTATTGGTATCCCACCCAGCATCTTGTTGAATACAGGCAAAATCACAAAGTTCAATTTACCAGTTCTATCAACTTTGTATTTCTTCTTAACTTTCTCCGCATCAAGTTTAGCTTTCACCCAAACTTGCTCAATAGATCTGAAACCGAATGCATCTATAAACTCAATTGCAGGATGCACATGTCCCATGAATAGGTAATCGCATTTTATCAATTGTTTTGAAGGCCATGCATGGCCATGGAAAAATCCATAATTCTTTATCTTGCACCCTCTTGATGAATAAATTTTGATTCCTTCTGGTACAATTTCTTCAATCTGATCGTCATGATTTCCTTTTACGAGAACCACTTTTATTTTTTCTTTTAACAATGAAAGGAATTTTGGTATTTCACGATCTTCCCGAATGCTTGAGCCAGGGACTTTGTGTTTTATATCTCCAACAAGAACAAGGTTTTTTGCCTTTGTCATCTTAATCAAATTCTCAATAGTTTTTAAAAATTCTGCTCCTTGAGGCGGAATAAAAATTCCAGATTTATAAAGAGCATACTCAATTCCTAAATGCAATTCAGCAACAACCAGTGTTTTGATTTCTGGAATAAATGCAACAGGGTAATCTGCTAAAAATCGTATTTTCATATTTTTATTTCTGAGTGTGTAAAAGAATAAGTATGCCTGAAATCGGAACAGTCATTTCAACCCTTGAAGGCCCTACCACAAATCAGTTTTCGTTTGTAATCAACCACGATAAAGACAAGCTTCCAATCAAGAAAGGCCAGTTTGTTCAATTGCAAACTGAGGAAGGATTGTTGATAGCCAGAGTTTCAGAGATTGCCAAAACAAACAGATATTTTATGAGAGCAGAATCTGTTCGAGAATTTGAAAGAAGCGGAAGAACGATGATGGATATTTTCCCTGTTGATAGATGGGAATATCTTGTTGCAAACTCCATTCCTTTAGGAATTTTTTCTGATGGTAAACAGTATAGAACCAGTTTTCCTCCATCTCCTGGTGAAAAAGTTTTCCCTGTTGATGAAAAAATTCTTACGGATTTTCTTGGCCTTGACATAAATGGTGTCCATTTGGGAGAACTTGCAGTTCATGATGTTGATGTAAAATTGAATTTAACAAGATTATTCCAAAAACATGTTGCAATTCTTGCAATTAGCGGGGCTGGGAAAAGCCATCTTGCTTCAGTCATGATTGAAGAATTGCTTGAAAGACAAAATTCTCCTGCTGTTATAGTTTTTGATCCTCATGGAGAATATGTGGGATTTGCTCAAGATCCGCAATTCATTAACAAAACAAAAATTTTTAATGAGAAAAATATTTCAATTTCAATAAACAGTCTATCTGCATTCCAAATTGCTGAATTGATTCCTGATTTGTCTCCAGTTCAAAAAAGGGAACTGTCAAAAGTCATTCAAAAGTTGAGGGAAAAGAAAGAATCTTATAATTTTGATGAATTTATTCAAGCTATAGAGGAAAGTGACATACAGCCTCAATCAAAAGGACCAATGATTGGTTGGTTAAGTGAAGCAAATACTTCCAAAATATTCAAAAACATAAGTTCACCTTCTATTGAAGAGCTGGCTAAGCCTGGGCAATTGGTAATTTTTGATCTCTCTGAATTCACTCATCTTCGGGATAAACAAATAATTGTTACTGCATTTACAAGGAAACTTTTCGAAGCAAGAAAAGGAAACAGGATTTGCCCATTTGTTCTTTTTGTTGAAGAAGCTCATCAATTTGCGCCTGAAGGAATTGAACGATCAAGTGCAATATCTAAATCTGTTATCGAAACAATTGCCAGAGAAGGCAGAAAGTTCAATGCTTGCCTTGTTTTAATTTCTCAAAGACCTATTAATTTGTCGACAACTGCTCTCTCTCAGTGTAACACACATTTCATTTTGCGCGTTACCAATCCCTATGACTTGGATCATATCGGAAGAAGCAGTGAAGGAGTAACACGGGATGTTTTGGATATGATTGCAGGATTGAAGGTTGGGGAAGCTTTTGTTGTTGGTGAAGCTGTTAACTATCCTTTGTTGATTAGAATAAAGAATAGAAAAAGCAAGAAAACAGAAAAAGGAATTAGATTAGAAGAAGCGTTAACTCAATTTAATGATAGAATACTCAAAAATTCTGAGGATTTGAAAGCTTTTATCTAAATTGATAGTTTCTAGTGCATAGGTAATGCAAATTTAATAAAGTTTAAGAATAAGTTATATATACTGGAAAATGAGTTATAGAGGCTAGAAATCTTTAATTAATACCACTAAACAGTGACAAATATGATAGTTTCTCAATTAACAATGAACTTTAGAATTTAAACTCTTAAGCTTTTCGGCAAGTTCACAAAGCTATAATTTTTGTTACGCCATCAACTTCTTTCTTCCTTTCGAGTTTGTACAAACTTCCAGTAACAGCATTCTCAAGATTCTCATCATGCGTAATTAAGAAGACCTGATCAACAAATTCACCAATTCTATCTCTAAGAGTTAATGCAAGATCTTCAACAGCCTTCATGTCTAAATTATGAGTGGGTTCATCAAGCACTAACCATCTCAACTGGGGGGCTAGAACAAGTGCAAAAGCAATTCTCAATGCTAGTGCTGCAATACTTCTTTCACCACCAGAAGCAGTTCCTTCCACATTCACCCATCTCCCGCTTCTCTCTTCAAGTTGCAGAATATAATCACCTTCTTCCACATTCAGTCTGATTCCAACAAAATCTTGATAGGGATAAATTGCAGACCAAAGCTTGTTCATCGTGTAATTCACAGCATCAACAAACTCTCTTCTTAACTCAACTTGTGTTTCTTCCAATCCAAAACCAAAAATCCTTAGATTCTTTATTAGTTTCTCCAACTTCTCAATTTCTTCTTTCTGTTTCTCCAAATCGTTCAATTTATTTTCTCTTTCATTCAATCTAATTCTTTTTTCATTCACCAGCTGCTCAATTCCCATAATTTTTGTATGCAGTTCTCTCTCGAGTGCAATAACTTCTATTAAACTTTTCTCAATTTCCTCATAGTTGTTCGCTTTTATTTTTTCTTCAACTTCAGAAATCTTGACTTCGTGATATTTTCTTTCTTTTGTCAAACTATCATATCTTTCGTTCTTTTCTTCATAGTCTCTAGCTTTCGTCAATAGAATTTCTAATTCTCCCCCTTTCGCTTGGGTTTCTTTCATATCTTTTTCAAATTTTTCTATCTCTCCCCTGAGCTCAGCTAATTCATTCTCTCCCTTAACAACTGAATTGCTTGATTCAACAAAAGCAACTTTTTTGTTCTCCAAGTCAATTTTTTTACTGTTCACATCCTTCAACTGTTTAATCATTTCTTCCAAATCTTTCCCAGCCTTTTCTAGCTTTTGAATCTCAGCCTCTAAAATTTCAATGTGTTTCTTACCTGTTTCTAACAATGACTCCAATTGTTCAAGTTGCTCTCTTTTTTTAATCGTCAACAACTTTTTCTTCTCAGGTGGTAAATTGCTGTCACAAATTGGGCATGTATTTTCCTTGGATGACAAATGCTCGATTATTTTGTTCAAATCCTCAATTCTTGCATTGAACTCAGCAACTTCAGTAGATATTTTTTTCAAATCATTCTTATTCCTAGTTATTTGTTCTTCTATGTCTTCTCCAACAGAATCTCTGAGGTGCTCAAATTCTTTTTTTATCCTTACTTTTTCTTCAATTTCAGATGTTAGCTTCTCTATATCTTTTTTAGTGAACTCAACTCTTGCTTTTGTTTGATTTATCTCTGCAGCAGTTCGCTCATATTTCTGTTTTTTTAATTTCAGCTCTCTTTCCGAGTCCTCAACTATTTTTATTAAACTGAACAGCTCATTTTCTACATCACGTGAATTTTTTCCTTTAACTGCTTCTTCCAAAGATCTTAACGATTTCGCGACTTCTTCCAATGCACTAGCAATTCCTTGCTCACCTCTTTTCAAATTTTCCAAATTGTCTTTGATTTTTTTGTATTCTGCTGCTTGAATTTCCAGTTTATTCCTTTCAAAAATTATTCCATCATACTGCTTTCTCATTTCTTCCTTCTCTTTTTGATTTTCTTCCAAATCTTTTTTTAAGCTATCCACTTCCTTTTTCAATAATTCCACATCGATACTTTCAATCAACGTTTGTTTTGCATTTTTTCGTTCAATCAGTTTATTCGCCAGGCTCACTGCATTTGATCTGGATTTTTCAAATTTGTCAATCATCAAAAGTTCATCTATCTTCCTCATCCTTTGCCCTCTTGGGATTGTTAAGAAATAGTCCAGGGCATTTTGCTCGGAATAAATAGCTTTACTAAATAGCTCATAATTTACCTTCAAAATTTTTTCAACAATCTCAGTAACTCTTTGAGAATTTGGAGCTTCAAGAAGTGTTCCGTTTTTTCTAATTTCAGAATAAGTTGTTCCTTTCCCTTTTTCAATGACTCTTTTTATTCTGAATTCATTCCCATAAACTTGGTAAGCGATCTCAACTTCAGCTTTATCCTTCTCACTCGGTTTCATCATTATTATGTCATCAAGTTTCAATTTTTTCGATTGCAGATTTGGAAATGTTCCGAATAATCCAAAACATATCGCATCCATGACCGAAGATTTTCCAGATCCCATTATTCCTATCAGAGCATTCGTTCCGTTATCAAAAGTCAATTCACTGCTTAAATGCGATCTCCAGTTCTTCAGTAAAACTGCTTTAATCATTGAAACTCACCCAAAACTTTCTGCTCTCCGATCAGTATATTAAATAATTTTTCAACATCACCTTCACTCAGCAGACTGAAAGCTTGCTCATAATCAAAAATATTTTCAAACTCCAATTCATCCAAATTTTTCTTCAGAACCTGTAAGCCAATCTCTTCAACTGATAGTTTTTCTTCTCGCAAATTTCTAAGAAACTCTATTTTCTTTGTCATCTCAGGTGTTTCAAGTTCTTTAACAAACATGATAGAAAATTTATCTGAATATTTTCTTACAATATGCCTAAGTTCTTCATCAGCAACATCCGTTTCCTTTCCTCTTATTTTTATCTTCACCAAAGGTTTCTTGCTGAATTCTTGATTTAAGACATCATTCAAAACATTCTCAATCTGCTCTTTCAAAGGCAGCATCTGGTTCAATTCAACTTCATAGTAAAAAAACTTTCTATTGTTCTTGAGAGCAGTGAAGTTTATCCAAGGCACACCATCCAGTTCAATCTTGAATAAACCCTTTTCTATCTCAGCTTCAGATTTTTCTAATTGAGTTATCACAGTGCTTCCAGAAATTACCAGTGGAATACCTGAAACACTGTCTTGGATGTGAGTATGAAGATGGCCATCTATTATCAAATCAAACCCCTTAGGCAGGTTGGATAAACTGAGACTTGGCGGTTCAAGCGGAGAGAAAACATATGGATCAATGCTTTGATGAATCAACAGAATATTGAAGCATCCAGGAACAGGTTGCGGATTCCATTGATCTAATGCAGTTTTTGCATATCTTTCAGGCACATTTCCCATTCCATGAATTGCAACTTTTTTACCATCTTTTTCGAAAACTGCAGTATTGCCATGCAAGTAAATCAGAATGCCAGCGTGCTCTAGCGCTTCCACCGCATTTATCTCATCTCTGGCCTTTCTTTCATGATTTCCATGAATTACAACAAGAGGAATTCCTTTCAAAGTTCTTTTAGAGATGTCTTTCAACTCCTTGTTAATCTCGAGAAGTCTCACACCAGTGTTTTCTTTCAGCATGGGTTTTACAAGAATTTTTATTGCTTTGGCCCAAATCCCGGTCTTCGGCATCCTCGAATCAAAGACATCCCCAGAAATTATGATTAGGTCAGAATCTAACGCATCATTCATCGCTTCTTCTGCATTATCAAAGCTATCATCCTCTAACTCAGTGTTAGAAGCATGCCCAAAATGGAAATCTGAGAGAACTGCTATTTTCATACACTAATTCTATGACCGAAAAATTATTTATTCTAAGTATCTAGATAAGTTCTTAGCTTTATCTTTACTAATTTCTTAAATTCTAAAAAGAGGGATTGTATGGCTGAACAAGAAGGAATTACGGTCAAGAAAGAAGAAGATCTCCCTGAGTGGTATGTTCAAGTTGTTCAGAAGGTAGAGTTAGCTGACTATGGCCCAGTGCAGGGAACAATTGCGGTTAGACCTTATGCTTACCAAATTTGGGAAATGATTCAAAAGATTTTTGACGAAAAAATAAAGAAGACTGGGCACAAGAATGCTTATTTTCCAATGTTTATCCCTGAAAGCTTTCTTAGAAAAGAAGCAGAACATTTCAAAGGATTCACTCCAGAAGTTTTCTGGGTGACTCACTCAGGAGATACCAAGCTCGGTGAAAGATTGGCAGCAAGACCAACATCAGAAACAATCATTTACAACTTCTATTCAAAATGGATACGAAGTTGGAGAGACTTGCCCATGTTGTTAAACCAATGGTGCAATATTCTTCGTGCAGAGATCAAATCAACGAAGCCATTCATTAGAGGATGCGAATTCCTTTGGCAAGAAGGGCATACAGCCCATGCGACAAAGGAAGAAGCTGATGAAGAGATGATGAATATACTGAAAGAATATGTTGATCTTGCTCAGAGTTATTTAGCCATACCTGTTTTGATGGGAAGAAAGAGTGAGATGGAAAAATTTCCTGGCGCTTTGATAACCACGACTTTTGAAAGCATGATGCCAGATGGAAAAGCTTTGCAAATGGGAACTTCTCACAATCTCGGACAGAATTTCTCTAAACCATTTGAAATAAAGTTCCTTGACAAAGATGAGAAGATGAGATATGTGTGGACAACTTCTTGGGGAATATCGACGAGACTGATTGGTGCTTTGATAATGGTTCATGGTGATGATAAAGGCTTGATCTTGCCTCCTAAGATTGCGCCTTACCAGATTGTGATTATTCCAATATACTACAAAACTGGAGAAAAGAAGGCTGTTTTGAAAAAGGCAGAAGAAGTAAAAGAGGAATTGAAAGATTACAGAGTTTTTGTGGATGACAGATCTGAATATACTCCTGGTTGGAAGTTCAATGAATGGGAAATGAAAGGAGTGCCGTTAAGAATTGAAATCGGACCAAAGGACGTGAAAGCAAAGAAAGTTATTTTTGTTCGAAGAGACACAGGAAAGAAAGAGGCTGTTGTAGACAAACTTGTGAGTAAAGATGTTAAAAAAACTTTGGAATCAGTTCAAAAAAATCTTTTTGGCAAAGCTAAGAAGCAGCTAGATTCAATGACTCACTCTGTCAAATCATATGATGAATTCAAGAAAGCTGCTGAAAAGGGAGGTTTTGTAAAAGCTTCGTGGTGCGGTGAGCAGCATTGTGAAGAGCAGATTAAGATTGAGACGACAGCAACAATTCGTGTCATTCCTTTCAAGAAAGAAAAGGCTGGAAAATGTGTTTATTGCAATAAAGAGGGAAAAGAAGTAGTTTATTTTGCTAAAGCCTATTAACCATAACATATTTAAGTGCACTTTACAAATTTAATTTATCTTGATTCTCGGTGAGCTTTTTGACAAAATTAGGAGAACGAAAACCAGAAGTAAAGGAAACAGGAACAACAACTGTTGGGCTTGTTTGCAAGGATGGAGTAGTGTTGGGTGCAGAGAAAAAATCAACAATGGGTTATCTTGTCGCATCTAAAGAATCTGAGAAGATTCATTCGCTTGAAGATCACATTGCTCTGACTGTTGCTGGTGCTTGGGGAGATGCTCAGGCTCTTGTCAGATATATGAAGGCTGAATTAAAACTTTTTAGAGTTCAAAACAAAAGAAAAATATCTGTTCATGGTGCTGCAACTTTGTTGTCAAACATATTGCAGAACGGTCGATGGTCATATGTGCCATACATGGTGCAGCTGATAATTGCTGGATTTGATGAAGATGGCCCAGGAATTTATTCCATTGATGCAATAGGTGGAAGTGAACTGGAGAAGAAATTCTTTTCAACAGGATCGGGTTCACCATTTGCACTAGGTGTGTTGGAAGACACTTATAAAGAGGGGTTAAGCGCTGAAGAGGGAACGAAGATTGTGGTTAGAGCAATTCGTGCAGCTGTGGAGAGAGACATCGGTTCAGGTGGAAAAGGAATTGATATAGCCGTCATAACAAAGGACGGAATAAAAGTTCAAACTTTTAATTTCGAAAAATCTGCAAAACAATAGATAGTTTTCCTGTGATGATTTATGGAAATTCTAGAAAAAGTGAGGAGTCTACTACCCAAAGAAGCTATAAGCAGGGTTGAATTGGAAGGATCTGAGATAATTGTTTATACAAAGGATGCTGAATTCTTCAAAACTCACGAACAGCCAGTTCGAGGAGTTGTCGAGCAGATAAAGAAGAGGATTGAGGTAAGGCCTGAGAGCAATCTAACAATTGATCAAGAAGCTACAAAAGAGAAAATAAAGCAAATTGTTCCAGAAGACGCAAAAATAAAGAACATCTATTTTGAGCCAGAAAGAAGCCTGGTTGTCATTGCTGCTGAAAAGCCTGGCCTGGTGATTGGTAGAGGCGGTGAAACTTTTAGGCAAATAAGATCAGAAACTATGTGGGTTCCAAGAATAGAAAGAGTTCCTCCCATCAAGTCAGATATCATTGATGGAATAAGAAAAGTTTTGCATCAAGAGGTAAAATTCAGAAAGCAATTTTTGAACAAGATTGGCGAAAAAATTTTCACAGAGAGGCCAGTCAAAAGAGACTGGATTAGATTAATTCCTCTTGGAGGTTTTAGGGAGGTAGGAAGATCATGCCTTCTCTTAGAAACTCCGAAATCAAAAGTTTTGATAGATTGTGGTGTTGCTGTTGGAGGAACTAATGGTGGGATGTATCCTTTATTGAATACAAAAGAATTTGATCCTGCAGAGTTGGATGCGATCATTGTTTCTCACTGCCATCTAGACCACATAGGTTGCGTTCCTTATCTATATGAACATGGTTATGATGGTCCTTTGTATTGTACAACACCAACTCTTGATTTCTTTGCCCTCTTGAATCTTGATTATATTGATGTGATGCAGAAGGGTATGAACACACCCCTGTTTACTGCAAAAGGTGTCAAAGAAGCTGTCCGTCATTCAATAGCACTGGAATATGGCGAAGTTTCTGATGTTGCACCTGATGTGAGATTGACTTTTCAGAATGCTGGACACATTCTCGGTTCTGCTTTGGTTCATCTGCATATTGGAGAAGGATTGCACAACATTGTTTATGGATTAGATCAAAAGTTTTCAAGAACGGGTTTGCTAGAACCTGCTTTTACTGATTTCCAAAGAATTGAAACTTTGGTGATCGAATCAACTTATAGTGGCATTAATGATATCATGCCGCCTAGGATAGACGTTGAACAACAGTTTATGGATATAGTGAACAGAACAATGGAGAGAAAAGGGATTCTTCTTGTACCATCTTTCGCAGTTGAAAGAGCACAAGAAGTCATGGCAATCCTTGCCGAGAACGAATTCCAGTATCCAGTCTTTATTGACGGAATGATATGGGATGCAAATGGAATTTTCACTGCATATCCTGAGTATTTGTCTAGGATGATGCAGAAAAAAATATTCCAGGGAAATGATCCTTTCAAGGATGAAATTTTCAAAAGAATTGCTTCTCAGTCAGAAAGGGAAAAGGCATGGGAACAAAAGCCTGCTGTGATTGTTTCAACCTCAGGAATGCTGATAGGAGGACCTGCAATTGAGCATTTGAAAAATCTGGCTGAAAATCCTGCAAATACTTTGATGTTTGTTAGCTATCAGGCAGAAGGAACCATGGGAAGAAGAATACAGAAAGGATGGAAGGAAGTTCCAACAAAAACACAAGATGGGAGAACAGTGCCAATTAATCTGAAAATGGAAGTCGAGACAGTAGATGGATTGTCAGGTCATTCAGACAGGAACCAATTGTTAAGCTTCATTCATAGGCTATCATCCACTCCGGACAGGGTGATTGTCTGTCATGGAGAAAGCCACAAAGCATTAGAATTTGCAAGAGCTATTCATAAAATTTTCAAAATCGAAACCGTAGCACCGCGAAACCTGGAATCTATAAGATTAAGGTAAATTTTTAGAAAGGATTTCCCAATCCCAAGTTGAATTTATAGACTTCAAACATGTCATCATTTACAACATTTACATAGGATGTGGCATAACCAATTTTGATGTTCGGTTGAAGAACTGAAATTGCTTTTTTGTTTGATGACCACAAAACCAAAGAAAGCAACAACATTCTTTTGTCATCTTGTGTTGTAGTGAAGTCTGTAGAAAAATCAGCAATCCAAGCAGTGTTTGCAACTTTTCCTGTCCTGTTCAATATCACAACAGAAATATTTTTATCGTTGTCAGGAACTTGGAATGTTTTATCAGCCTTAATTAATACTTTACTTATGTCATTATCTACAGGATAAATTCTTGTTTGGAAATCTACAGGTGTTTTGACAAAATCTTCGAAGTTATAAGTAGGTCTGAATTGTACACCAATTGTCGAATTGCTATTTACGTAAGAGAGTGTGAAATTATAGCCACCAAGAGTGAATGCATTACCTGTTGCCAGAATAACATCTGCTTTTCCATTTTGATTACTGTCAAAATACACAGAATTTTGATTACAAATCCAAAATCTGTTTGTTAAAGAATTGAATGTGAAATTGCCTTCAGTAAACAATGTGTCAGTACATGCAGAAATTCCTTCAACCGGAACAGTTGGTAATGTGCTGTTGAGCGCTACAAGCGGAAGTGGAACATGGTAGAAATACTTGTAGGGACCGTAAATTATGTCTTGAGAATCTGTTGGATTTCTTGTAAAAATGTCTTGTACAGGAGTTCCTTGAACTAGAGTTGTTACATACTTCAATCCGAATATTGTTTGTTGGGCAGAATCAATCTGTGAGGCAGCTGTTATATCAGCCATTTCTACTATCCCTTTCTCATTGTTCAAAAACTTTTTCATTTCATTTTCTTGAGCTGCAGAAATTGGCTGGTAACCCCAAATAAATAAAGCATCCGCCTGTTTTTCAGGATCGTTTATGTCCTCAAGTGCTGAAGACACTATGAGAATGTTAACAATTCTTCCGTTCAATTTCAAATTCCCAAACCAACTATTCAAAATATCAATTTGAGTTTGTGTGCAGTTACAAGCAACAGTAACCCTGCTTTTTATTGTCCCTTCAGCTTCGGACCAAGCAATCAAATTTGTTGTTGATGTAGGAATTACGATGTTAAGGAAATTTGCAAGCTCTGATGCAAAAAAAGAATTTTTGTATAGAACCCCACTTCTATCCATCGAGACAAGTAAATCTCTTGCAATTTGATTTATGTGAGCTTGATCCCATCTTGTGCTGTACCTGAAGCCTGGAAAGAAAATTTGTAAAGAGATGAATAGCAAAAGCACTGTGAAAACCATTTCAAGTATTGACACAAGGCCTTTATTCAACATATCACCAAACCTGAACTATCAACTCTCCAATGTTTGTTCCAGTGCTAAATGCAACAAACCTATTCATTGTTGCATTAATTCTCGGTGTATATGCTGATGGAGGTTTACAATCGATTATCACATTTCCAGTATTTTTGTCTAATAAGAGAAAAGAGAATTGCCTATCTATGTCTATCCAGTTCTTGACTTGGCTATAATCATTTCTGCACAAAACATCCAATCGGTTAGCTTTAGTCAAAGAAACATAATTTGTTTTGTTGAAATTTTGATCGGACAAACCAACTCTCTTTATTTGAGCTGGGCCAATCGAGCCGTCACCCCAATTTATTGGGTTGCCTAAATCGTTTACAAGCAATTCAGAAATTTGCCAAGCCTCAATTTTCATTCTTTCACTTGATATCTGAAAAAGATATGCTGGCATGAAACTGATCAATTGAAAATAGATGTAAAATGTGAATCCTACGAATATTAAAAGTGATACAAGAAATTCAGCGAAACTAATTTGACCTTTCATTTTATTCCCAGAAGCCCCACTTGACTCAATATTAGTAATGCACCAAAAACAACAGTGGTCATTATGACACTATGTTTGACCCCTGCAAGTACAGAGTTCTCACTTATCTGCCCAGCAACAAGGCCTGAGGTAATTGAAACAATAATGCTCATGTAAAAGAAGACTGATAAGTAATAAGAGCCAATTTTACTGGGGTCAGCATTAAAAATATATTTCGAGGCAGCTATGAATATTCCACATGGAAATCCTACATCAATTTCACAAGGATTTGATAATCCAAAGATTTCTTCTGTGCCTGGAGTATTTGCTGATTCAAATATTGGTACCATCAACGAGTTGATTGCAACTACAATCCCAACAAAGATGAATGCGATAGCATACATCAAAACCACATACTGGTTGAGCAAACTTTTCCTCTCTTTCTCAGCGTCGTCAAGTGTGATCATATTATCAGCAACAGAATCGAGAGTTGCTACAACATCTCCCCCACTAGAGTAAGCTTCACGAATTGTTTTTACGCTCGTATAAAGCATTTTACTATCTTTTATCCTCTCAGTGAACTGACCTAAAACTCTGTCAACAGGTATTCCCCAACTAATCTGCGATGCCATCTTTTTTACTTCATCAGAAAACTTGCCATAATCTATTTTGCTGTTGGTTATCATTGCTTGATGTAATGGTGATCCCGCTCTTATGGATTCAATCACGTCTCTCAAAAAAGATGGAAATCTTTCCTCATATTCTTTGATAGTTCTGTATTTTCCATATCTGAACAGAAGAATCGGAATGACAATTATAAAACCTGAAAGAATTAACGCATTTCCCAAAACACCTCTTATATCACTTAGAAGTGCAAGTGCAATGAGAACTGCAGAAATGCTAATACTTGTAAGCAAAATTTTTCTTTCTGGGGTTATTTTGATTTTTTTCATTATTGCCCTCCTGGATTTGAAGATTTTATCATAAAGATGAAGACAGCAGATATTACTGGCAAGAATACAAAAATCAAGAAGAATTGAAACAGGACAAGGTTTGCTCCTATTCCAGAAATTCCTGACAAAACAGCAGTTAGAATTACAAAGAAAATTGCACCCAAGACAAGGGCTGTCAAATAAACCTCAATATAAATGGCCAATGAACTAGAGAATTCATATAATTTTCTTCTGTACTCCTGCATGAAGCTTTGCGATTTCTCTTTCAAGTATATATTCATATCTCCTCCTGAACTGTTCGTGGAAAGAATTCCCCACAACAGTTCTTTGAAACTTTTTGAAGGAGTTCTTTCAATTCCCTTCTCAAGCGCTGTATTGACATCTGCACCAAAAAGTCTGATGTCTGACAATATTCTATTCATTTCATTTGCTAACTCGCCTTTTCCACTGAATTTGCTGAATATTTCTAAAGTTTTGTCCAAGGGTAGTTTAGAACTTGCAATAGTTGCCAGATATAGGGTTGATAGTGGTAAAGAATTTTCAAGATCTTTTGCTTTACTTCTGATTATTACTTTTGGATAGTTGATATACATCAAAAAAAATAGCGCTATGATAAAAAGAGAAGTTGAGAATGCCGTTATGAAACCGAATATAAAATTTTGGAATAAGATTGAGAAGATCATTGAAAAAAGTGACAACTCAACAGCAAAAATTATGAAAGTTAAAAACACCCCCTTGCTGATGTACTCTTCGACTGATGTTTTTATCATGCTTTTTTTTAAATCTATCTTCAATCCTGTGAAATAAGGCTGGATGAATTCAGTAAAAGGATAAAAATATTTCATAGCAAACTTCGTGTAAGCAGGCATTTTACATCACCTGACTTATTGCAGCTAAAACTTTTTCAGGGAAATTGTAATAATGTGTAACAACATTATGAACATCAGTATATTCAGTGAAATTCCTGAATTTCATCCAATTCAAGACAAGCATCCTTCTCTCTAATTCATCGGCCATCTCCTTCTCAGTCATGCCTCTGCTTTCAGCAATTCTTTTCAATATAACGCTTTTGCCTACCACATCAAACTTGTCATTCATTGGATTCCATTTAAAAACTTGATTGACTATTGGCATATGCGCCTGCGAATCATACCTGATAACTTCAAGAATTTCATTGACTCTTCTTACTTGCTTATCTTTGTATCTGGTCAAAAGCAAGAAGCTAATTACATCAACACTTGCAATTAAACTTGGGGGTAAGGAAATTGGAGGTGTTGTCAACCTGTCTAAAAGTTTTGGCATATTTTCTGCGTGTATTGTCGCAAGTGATGGATGACCTGTTGCCATTTCTTGGAACAAAACATAAGCTTCTTTACCTCTAACTTCACCAACAATGATATAATCAGGTCTTTGTCTCAAACTTTCCTTAAGCAAATCAAACAAATCAACTTCACCAACTTTCCTTGTTTCTTCTACAGATATAGCAGTTCTTGCAACCTGAGGGATCCAGTGCGGGTGTGGAAGCTTCAACTCAGGCGTATCTTCTATTGAAACTATTTTTTTCTCAGGCCTGATGAAAAGTGAAAGTACATTCAAGAAAGAAGTTTTCCCTGATGCTGTTCCACCCGAAACTATTATGCTTTTCCCATAATCAACAATTGTCCACAAATACGCCATCATTTTGACATCAATTGTCCCATAGTTTAACAAATGAATTGGTGTTAAAGGTTTCTCTGTGAACTTTCTTATCGTAAAGTTACTTCCCCGTCTAGCGATATCTGTTGCCAGAGTTGCTTGTATTCTGCTCCCATCAGGCAAAGCTCCATTCAAAAGTGGAGTTGCAACTGAAATAGATTTTCCTGATATTTGTGCGAGCTTGGTGACAAAAGAATCTAGTTCATCTGCATTATCAAAAGCAACATTTGTTGCCAATGAGCCAAGTTTTGGATTTCTATGGAAAACGAAAATAGGAATTCCAACACCATCACAAGATATATCCTCAATCTGTTCATCTTGAGCGAAAGGTTCGATTTTGCCAATGCCTATATAATCCCTTTCTATGTAATATTGTAAAATTACTTTTTCAGTTGGGTTAAGTCGAATACTGTAATACTCTGTTATTTCGTTAATCTGTTTCTTCAAATATTCTTTTGCTTCATAAAGATTCAATTTTGAAAAATCTATGTCAAGTTTCTCTTCTAGCAATTCCTTAACTTTTCTTGTTATGTCCTTCAATTTCAGCGATGTCGGTGGTTCAATAACATTGTAAACGTATTGGTTTACCTTTTCATCCCAATATATTTTTGCATAAGCGAAAACGGTGTCTCCTTTTTTTGGCTTTGTAGGAATTAGTGGATAAGTTAAAGATATTCTCTCACCCACTTCTTCATGCTCTATAGTCTCCATTTTCACTCCTTTTTTACTAAACTCTGGGATGTTGAATCCTTCAAACGACCCAACTTTAGCTTCCATTCGGGATTGAAATTCAGGACTAGCTTCTTGAGCAGGAACATTCATAGGAAGAAGAAATGGTTGTATTGGTATTCTTATTGGAGAGATTTTTGGCGATTGAAATTGAGTAGTTATGGTGATTGGTTGAATCTCTGGTCTTTCAAATTCAGCTTGAATTTTAATCGGTGGAATCGATGGAATTTGTGGAATTCCTGGTTGCTGTATTACAGAAGGTATGATTATAGGACGAGGTTCCTCTTCATAATGGGTTAATATATAACCTCTTTTTGCTCTTGTGACCAGGTTTTTAAGAATCCTCATTACTCTACCTCTAATTTATTTTGGGTTCTGTTAAATGTTAAAGTTATTGGTCTATCAGAGGGTGCCTTCCCATTAGATATTTGTAGACTTGTGTTGAGATTGTGAATTGATGATGTAAAAAACTTGTTTTGGAAAAAGGTAGAAATGTTCAACCCAGAAGCCTGAAGATTAACTTGGAAAGGAGTCCCAGCACTTCTATTCTGAATCTTATCTTGAATAACAGCATAATCGCATCCTTTGCATTCATCGATTATTTTTATTAATGATGCGGATATGTAGCTGTTACTTAGTTTTGCGCTCGAAGAGATAATTTCACTTCTAAAAGATTCTGACGAAAGACTGAAAAAATTTCCCAGCATCAAAAATACTGCAAAACCCACTAAAAAGAACAGTAAAAACTGAACAATCAGAACTTGCCCTTTCATTCTATTCTAAAAGTATTTTCACTTCTGTAATAATTAAGTTTTTTGAACCAACTGTTTGCTGGGTTGTGCTGCCATAAAATATTTTCACACCCTTTCCAACGCTTGTATTCAATGCTGCAATTTTTGGAGAAAGAATTATTCTAGAACCTAGGGTTGGAGATGTTAAAGAATCATCCAATTCTCTAAACCAAGTTTTAATCGTCACATTGTATCCATCCGGTCTTTTGTCTGCTCTTCCACAAACAACAAAGGGTTCATCTATACCAAGCAAACCATTCGACACACCGCAGTTCGCAGTTGACTCGAGGGGAACCCATCCAATGTCTGCTGTTATTCCAGTTACTTTGCTCAAGAAGGTGAATTGAATTGAGTTATTTTCTATAGTTGCCGCATCATAACCATACAGCCTCCAGTGGCCTTCGTTATCAAGAACAAACGTGTCATCACCCTTGCTGTAAGTAATCGACTGTATTTTTTTTCCTAAGGAGCTTGAAGTTTCAGAGCTAAAAGAATTAAAAACTCTATTGAGGATAGCAGTATCTTGCCTCTTCTGAATAAGTGGTTGCAAAATACTATATGTAAGACCAGTTAAGGAAAGGGCAATTATGACGATAATAACTGCTGCGACAATATCTGCCTGTGCTTTCAGCATAAAAATCATTATTGGACTCTAGGACGCATCATTGGTTTTTGCATTGGGGCAGGCATAGGCATTGCAGGCCTTCTTAACTTTTTATCTAAATCTTCCAACGCAGTTAAAACTGATTGATTACCTTCAGCAATTTTTTTATTACTATCAAATAATTGGTTAAGTTTTTCGACTACAGGCTTGAACGAATCTGAAGATGGTGATCCAATGTCTTCAGCCGCAGAAGCTTTGATATATGACAACAATTCACTCAAATGACTTATTAGTTCGTCTAATTTACCTGGTATTTTTGAAAGCTCAATCCTTAGCGCATCATTTGCTCTTGCCAACTCATCAACAATCTGTTGATTCATCCTAACAATGTCAACAAGTTCTTTAAACATTTCATTAGTAGTTGTTGTAGAAGAAGTATGCTCTAGTTCTTCAAGTCTTTTTTCCATCCTTCTTAAAGGAGAAACAGCAATCAATTCGTATTCTTCGGCTTCCTTTTCTTTTAAGGGCATAATAAACCAACCAGACTATTAAATAATTCTGTAGAAGAGTAAATAAAAGTTTAACTGGTTGCTTATTCTAATCCTTCTCCACCTTCAGGCATTCCACCTGGAGGCATACCTGCTCCTCTAGACAGTTTACTTGCAGAAATCACATCGTCAATTCTCAGTATCATCTCAGCAGCTTCTGCAGCTGATTTTATTGCCTGTGTTTTTACTTTCAAAGGTTCGATGATTCCTAGTTGTAGAGCATCTCCAACATTGCCATTGCTCAAGTTAATTCCATAAGTAATTTTTCCTTGATCATGAGCTGCTCTCAATTCAACAAGAGTATCGATAGGATCCAGACCACCATTCTCAGCCAAGCCTCTTGGTATAACCTCTAAAGCATCTGCAAAGGCAAGAATTGCCAATTGCTCTCTTCCTGAGAATTTGTCAGCAAATTTTCTCAATCTTTGAGCAACTTCTGCTTCTGGAGAACCTGCCCCAGCAACAATTTTTCCTATTTCAAGCGCAGATGCAACAGCTCCAATCGCATCTTCAACAGATCTGTCAATCTCATCAACAACATGTTCAGTTGATCCTCTGACTAGAATCGTCACAGCTTTTGGATCTTTGCACTCTCTGATAAATGTCATTGCTTCTCCGGCAATCTTTTCCTCTTCAACAATTTTTGCAAATCCCAAATCTTCAGCAGCAAGGTCTTCAAAATTTGAAACTATTCTTCCACCTGTTGCTTTAGCTAATTTTTCCATGTCAGATTTTTTAACTCTTCTTGCAGCTAGAACTCCTTTCTTAGCCAAATAATGTTGAGCTATGTCATCAATTCCTTTTTGGCAAAGCACGACATTTGCTCCACTTTGAACAATCTTCTCGGCCATATGCCTTAGCATAGTCTGTTCAGTCTCAATGAACGCTTGCATCTGTTCTGGTGAGGTTATTCTAATCTCAGCATCAGTCTCAGTTTCTTTCACTTCTAATGCAACATCAAGTAACGCAATTTTTGCGTTCTCAATCTTTTTAGGCATTCCAGGATGTACAACTTCTTTGTCAATAACAATTCCCTTTATGAGTTCAGTATCTTCAGCTGAACCACCATGCTTCTTCTCTCTCTTTACATCATCATTATCAATGATAATCTTACCATTTTCTTTTCTTGCAACTTCTATCAGTGCTTGAACAACAACATCAGCAAGATGTGGTGAAGCTCTTTCAACAGATTTTCCAGACATTGATGTCAAAGCTATATTCTTCAAAGTTGCCGTGTCTTCAAGAGAAACAGGTTTTGCAATTTCATTCAAAATTTTCAATGACTCGTCTTTTGCGATTTTAAATCCTCTTGTTATAACAGTTGGATGAATATCTTGCTCAAGCAATTCTTCTGCTTTTTTCAATAATTCTCCAGCAATAATTACAGCAGTAGTAGTTCCATCTCCAACCTCTTCATTCTGTGTCTTTGCGACTTCAACCATCATCTTACCCACAGGGTGCTCTATATCCATCTCTTCAAGAATTGTAACACCATCATTTGTTATTACAATATCACCAATAGAATCAACCAACATCTTGTCCATGCCTTTTGGGCCAAGAGTCGTTCTAACAGCATCAGCAACAGCTTTGGCAGCAGCTATGTTTGTCCTTTGGGCATCTTTACCCATTTGCCTAAATGTTCCCTCCGGTAAAATCAAAACAGGTTGTCCTCCCAATTGTCCCATCATTGCATTTGCCATTTCATCGACCTCCAATTTTTAGAATGATATTATATGTGTATGTAGGTATACACCTATTTATAGTTTTATTTGAGGAGCTCTGTCAAATTAACGGTTGATTTTAAGGTATTTTGACTTTTGTTAAAATCGGTTGATTCTCAAGAATTAGAGCAAATCAAACTCATATTTACAACAGTAAAGTTATTATCCAAAGCAAAGTTATATAATTTAGCATTAATTTGTCCGATTATGTTTCCTTGAGTATCTATCAGTTTCTTAACAAATATCGGCTCTTCCACGAAAAGCCAGCCACAATAAAACAAATTAACATTTTCTCCTACATTTTTACCTTGACGGCATAAAAAGGCTGGAGGGCCACCACTATATTTAAAACCGCTTAACGTTTCTTCTGGAACTCCGTAATAAAATTCTCCTGCAGGTCTTTTCTCTCGATAAGATTGAAAAGAATTTTCTATGTCTTGTTTCAACGCACTTTGAAAATCCGTAGGACATTCGATTGATATTTGACTAGTAGAAGTTGTGGAAGTTGTAGATTGAAAACCAGAACTTATCGAACTAAAAACTTGTGGATTGTTGTAAGCATAAACTACTCCAACAAAAATTAGAACAATGATAATCCCAATAATCCAACTTTTCATAATTCACTTTTTGGAACTTTGCCTTATTAAACTCAACCACTTGTTCTCTCCTAACTGCAAATCAATTCCACTCGCCTCTGCTGGCGTGAATCCGTTCAAACTTGAAAAGTCTATTTTGCCAATATGAAAAGATCTAATGGCAGGACAACTAGTAACAAAAATATAATTGCAAAAGCTACGAGTTCGACTTTAGTTAAAGGTTGTTTTTTATACAAAGTCTTATACGGAGTATATGAAAATGCAATAAGCATAACTAAAGTGATTATTGGGTTGCCGTATAGTGGTGTTATACCGAAAATCATTAAGGCAAGTGACAAGATAGTGAGAGCAAGAAGAATCAAAGAAACTATACCAATTATTTGATGCTTGTTCATGCTTTATTTTCTAAGCCTTTTCTTAATAAGCTTAATCATCTATTTCCAAGCTCATTTTAATTCAAAAACAGCAGAAACACTTGCTTGAACTTGAACCTGTGCTGGTGAGATCTCAGTTGGAGCTTGCATCCCTGCTGTTGCAGCACTTGCAAGATATCTCTGATAAGGAATTACATTGACATAGCTCTCGCTTATTTTTGTAATCTTTCCTTTAGTCACACCAAACCCAGAAGCTAGACTATTTGCTTTATCAATGGCATTCTGAGAGGCTTGCTTTAATGCCTGATTTCTGATTGTAAGTTCTTTCTCTGTGCTCAAAGTGAAGGAAACAGAATCAACTCTGTTCGCTCCACCATCAACAGCAGCATCAATATAATTTCCAACTCTGTCCAAATTTTTTGTTGATATTTTCAAAATATGAACAGTCGTATAACCAAGCAGCGTTTGGTTTCCTTCAAAATAAGAGTATCTTGGAGATACGCTGAACTGACTTGTTTGTATGTCATCGACTTGAATGCCAGCAGCAAACAATTTGCTTCTTATTGTAGCTAGAACAGCGGCATTCATCTCTTGAGAATCTTTTGCAGTAATTGCATCAGTCTGCGCTCCTAAAAATATCTCAGCTTTATCAGGATCAGTTGTTATCGTTGCTTCTCCTGTTACTTGGATTGTGTTCATCTCTTCCTGAGTCTGAGAAGGATAAACTTGAATGTTGGGTTTCTGTTGCATCAGTTGAGATACACTAAAGACTAGAATGGCAATTCCAAGTAAAAGTATTGCATATTTCTCAAAAGACTCTTTTTCCATATTCTCTAATTGTTATGTTCTTTTTAAATTAGTGTCGAAAATCTATGGTTTATTCCCTATCTTCGATTATCTCGTTCAGTTCTTTCGTTGATTCTATCTTCGGAAGCTGTGATTCAAGCAAAACAGGAACGCCTTGAATATTTTTTTCCTTTGAAGATTTGGCAACAAACATCGCTTTTGTCAAAAACATTCTTGAAATTTTTTTCACCATCCCAGCTTCCTTTTTAATTTTAGTGCTGTTCTTCGAGAGCGTTGTTATAATTGAGAATTTTTCTTTTCCAACAATCTCAAACGGTGCTGAATAAACTGAACTGTTGTCTATTCCAATCCTCTTGATCTCATCAGACACTTTATGCTGGAATTCATTTTTTGGTTTCAAGTAAGTTGGCTGATTGACAGAAGGCAGTTCAAATGGTTTTGCCAGTTCAACTTTCAATTTTGTCTCAAGCTTTCTAACAGTATCTTCACTTGGATTGACTCTCTTTTTCTCAATTTCATATAGTGCTTTCTTAGAGATGCCAATTAACTTAGCAAGCTCTTCTAATGTGAATCCAAACTGTTTTCTTCTCTCCCTCAGAGCATCTGCATCAATATCAAGCGTATGCTTTCCTTTTGATGCACTCATTGTAATTACTTCGTCTTGCCCTAAAAGATTTTCAAAAAGTGTTGGAGTCACAAGAGGCAGTTCAAATCTAGAATAAACAATTTCATCGTCAAGAAAAATTCTATTTGTTTTTACAGAAACAACGACAGGATGAGCAGAAAGGAAATAGGAGATCGAGCGTAAACTCAATGCTTGCTCTTCATTCAAACTATCAGCATTCAACATAGACTTCACAAGCATCAATTCCTCTCTTTTGGCAGCAATATCGAAAGCTCCTTGACTAACTAAAACTTGGTACTTGTTTGAAAGCAAAGAGTTAACTATTTTGTTGATTAAGAATGTTTTATTAAACATAGCATCTAATATAATTCGAAATAGGTAAGAATATAAACATATGTGTTTGTGGGTATACTAAATGTTCGAGAAAAGTGCAGGTGCAGTGATCTTCAGAAGAGAAGGAGACAAAATTTACTATCTTTTCCTTCATCATGGGGCAATGTCTGATTATTTAGATTTACCAAAGGGATTAATCAAAAGAGGTGAGAATGAACTTGAAACTGCAAAGAGGGAAATTGAAGAAGAGACAGGATTGACATCTTTACAATTTGTTGAAGATTTTAAAGAAAGCCTGAAATGGTTTTACAAAAAAGAAGGAGAAACTGTTTACAAAGAAGCAATCTATTTCTTGGCAGAAACAAAACAAAAAGAAGTGAAAATTTCTTGGGAACATAAGGGATACGAGTGGCTGATTTTTGATGAAGCCATGAAGAAATTGAAATATGAAAATACTAAGAGTTTGTTGAAGAAAGTAAATACTTTCTTGACTGGGAAAGGTACTTTGAGTAAGTTTTTAAAACCTGAGAAATGATTATTAGATAGATGGGCCCATAGCTTAGCCTGGTAGAGCAATCGACTTATATGTCGACTAAGCTAACACTGAGAGATCGATAGGTCGAGGGTTCAAATCCCTCTGGGCCCACTAATTTGTGATAGAATGAAAACAAATAGTAAAAAAAAATATTTTTTTGCCGGAGCGGTTGCTGAAGTACTGATTGAAAAAAACAATAAAATTCTTTTCATAAAAAGAGGGCATGACCCATTCAAAGGTTTTTATGGTTTGCCTGCGGGATTTGTAGAAAAAAATGAAACCGTTGAAGAAGCTGCAGTTAGAGAAGCTAAAGAAGAGACTGGATTGAAGATTAAGCTAAAGGAAATATTGGGAATTTATTCAGACCCGAGGAGAGATCCTAGAGGCCGAGTAGTAAGCACAATTTTTATTTCTGAAATAATAGGAGGCAAATTAAAAGCTGGGAGCGATGCATCTTCAGCAGTCTGGGTTGATGTAAAGAAAATACCTTTTAAAAAATTGTCATTCGATTATAGAAAAAGCATAAGAGATTATCTGAAATGGAGAAAGTACAAAGGCACTTATTGGAGCAAGAAAAATGTTTAGGAAAACAGTTGTGGATATAGTTATTGAAAGAGGTGACAAAATAATTAATATGCCCAAACGAAAGAAAGAATGGCTGTTTTGGACAGACAAATTAGCACATGATATTGTTGATATGAAAAAATTCTTGTTTACTGATGACAAGGTTCCAAAGTTCAAGAAATATGTCGTGAAATCTGCTGCTTCAGTCTCAGGAGTCTTGCACATTGGAAGATTGAGCGATACAATTAGAGTAGAAGCTGTTCATAGGTCTTTGATTGACAATGGTTTCAAATCAGGTTTCATATGGACTGCTGATAATGTTGATCCATTGAGAAAAATTCCAAAAGGCGTTCCTGAGAGCTATAAGCAATATATTGGTGTTCCAGTAACTGAAATCCCCGATTGGGAAGGATGCCACAAAACATATGAGGAACATTTCAAATCAGCATACCTTGAAGTAGTCAACCAGTTCATTCAAAGCAAGATGAAAATTTTCTCAATGCGTGAGGAATATCTGAAAGGCCACTTTAAAAAAGAGATTAAAATCATCCTTGACAATTATGAAAAAATTGTTGCAATAAATAATGCAAACAGACCAAAAGACAGACCGTTGAAACCTGACTGGAGTCCTTGGCAACCTGTTTGCGAAAACTGTGGAAAAATAATCACGACAAGAGTTACAAAAATTGAGAATGGAAAGGTTCATTATGTTTGTAAAGACTACCAGTTCAAAACTCAAACAGCTATTGGATGCAATCATGAAGGTGTTGATGACCCGATGAAAGGAAATGGGAAGTTACTTTACAAAAGTGAACTGGCTGCTCAGCTTTATCATTGGGAAGTAAGAGCTGAAGGCTACGGAAAAGAGTATATTGTTCCTGGTAGTGCTGTTTGGATTAATCAAGAGATTCTCGAAAAAGTTTTTAGATTCCCAGGTATTATACCGATATTCTACGAACATTTGATAATCAATGGAACGAAAATGTCTGCCTCACTTGGCAATGTAGTTTATCCTCATGAATGGGTTCAGGTAGCAAACCCTGAACTATTGCGACTTTTATTTTTGAAAGACCCGATGAGAGAGAGGAATTTCAGATGGATCGATATTCCAAACATGTTTGACGAATATGATACTTTACAGAAAGTTTACTATGGACAGAAAAAAATTGCTAATGAAAGAGATAAAATCACATACAAAAGATTGTTTGAGATGATTCAAATAACACCAATTCCAAAAACTTTTCTTCTCGCTGCCCCATTTTCTGTTTTTGTTGAGATAGTTAAAATTCTCCCTGAAAAAAATCAGACAGATTTCACAATTGCAAAATTGAAAGATTTTGGCCACTTGAAAACATTGACACCTCGGTCGAGGAATGAAATTGAAGAAAGATTGAATTATGCAAGAAACTGGTATAGCCGATATGGAAAAGCATTAGAGCAAAGGATTGAAAGAACTGAAGTTCCTGGTGAGATGAAACCCGCTCTGCAAGAATTGATAAACATTCTTGAGAAAGAAAAAGATGGTGAGAAAATACAGAAAGAAGTTTTCTTGATCGCGAAAAGACATGGCTTGGAACCACCAGAATTTTTCAAAACAATCTACCAAATTCTTATTGGTCAATCAAGAGGACCTAGAATAGGGTCATATATAATTGAAAGAGGAAGAATGGAAGTAATTGAAAAATTAAAAGAAGTTCTATAATTTATTTAAAATTTCCTGAACACAGCAAAATGAAGCAACTCTAAAAGCTCTTTTTTATTTTCTGTATCTGGCAATGCTGATTCAATTTGTGGTATGTTCTCATCATACAATTTCTTAGCACGAGCTTGAGAGTCTTTTATAACATTTTTAGAATCCATCATTTCCAGTATTCTCAATTTAATTTCACCCATTTCAGCTACAATTCTCTGAAGTTCTGGATCATCATCGCTTAAGCCTCTTCTTCTCAATTCATAACGCATTTTTGCAAGTCTTGGCATTTCACCGTCAATGTCCAGTTTTTTATGGATATATTGCCTCTCGTCTTCGCTAGCTCTTCTATAGAGTTCCAATAACGGCATTGTTCTTTTAACTTCCTCTAAATCTCCAGCCCAATCCTTACCAAATTTCTGACCAACTAGTGTGGCTTCGCCTTTTTCTTCCTCTTTAGGCTTGGCTAAATCAAGAGAATCATCCTGAATTTGAAAAGCCATACCAATGTTTATGAGAGGAGTTTCAAGCAGATCAATTTGCGAATCTAATAAACCCGATATTATGCTTCCATACCTGTGTCCTGTCTTAGTGGTATAAACTGCCGTTTTATTTATAAGAATCCTTAAAATTTTTCCTTCTGTCATTTCTGACAAAGGACGTGATCTCAATTGAAACTCCAAATCTTGACCTTCAGATGTTGCTCTTAACATTTCATTACGAGCTCTTGTCAATCTTTTGAAAGTTCTATCATCCCATATATCAGAACCGTAGTACATAGCATCTTCTGCTAGGCATCTCAAATAATCTCCATAGTTTATGGCAAAATCTTCTCCATAAAGTATATGCATTGTAGGTTTGCCTCTTCTCAAATAGGAACGGTCTTCTTGATCGTCGTGTATGAGGAAATAATTATGATCTAATTGTATAGAAAGCGCAGCCCACAGTCCGTTAATAACATTGGTTACACCATAAGCCTTGATTGTAGAAAATACTATTGCTGGTCTTAGATATTTTCCACCCCGGCCAAGATATTCTACTAGAGCCTCTCCCATGCGCCTATTTTCTGGAGGAATATTAAAAGTGTCAACTAAATCTATATCTCTCAGTGATTTTTCAGCAAATTCCAATGCTGCTGGAACTCTTTCTGGCATTGTCTTCCCAGTTAATTTAATTCCAGTAAAACTATAAAAATCCGAAAATTCAATGTGCGATTACTGAGATCATGACAGAACTACTTTATATGAATGATTGCTATTTGAAAGAATTCGATGCAAAAGTAATTTCTGTAGAAGGAAATCTTGTCGAACTTGACA
>Ga0315280_10001696_pt1 | contig 37236 bp, 46 predicted proteins | sample YL17G06_40_MG_FD_203697 | JGI IMG/M metagenome (GOLD analysis project Ga0315280, IMG submission 203697) | Sediment microbial communities from Yellowstone Lake, YNP, Wyoming, USA - YL17G06_40 | ecosystem: Environmental > Aquatic > Freshwater > Lake > Sediment | place: USA: Wyoming | collected... | reverse complement strand
TTACGCTCCCATCGAGATTGTTCAAAGCGATCTACGATTTCGGTATCAAGCCTTCACTCGGAGAAGAGTACTCCGAAGATCGAAATAAGAACCAACGACTACGGTTCAAATCCCCGCGGGCCCGCCACCTTTAGGGTTCAAAACCCTTATCTATTTGGCAGCGAGAAGCCCTCTTGGAGGGTTCCGCCTTGTCCGAGACTCCCCTACACGCCAAGCATCAACACCTGCTGGGCGATGACGACATTCGGCGCTGGCACAGTAATGTCGCCAGGGGATCTCCTGTCACCGCCGATGTCTATCTGCGAAGGGTTGGCGCCTTCTGCGCAGAGAACAAGGTTAGCCCGAATGCTTTGGCTAAGATAGGCGCCAGGAAACTCGAGAATCTGCTCATGGATTACGTCTCCGCGAAGGAGAAGCAGTACGCCGGTAGCTACATCAAGTCAACCGTCAAGGCCGTCAAGTCATGGCTTGCTTACAATGGAGTCGAACTGAAACGAAAGATCAAGATCAGAGGAGCAGATGAGACTCCAAGCCTGAAAGAGGAACGTGTGCCAACTAAGGACGAACTTCGGCGAGTATTCCTATCCGCAACTAAGCAGGCCCGAGTATCCTCCGTTTTTCTCGCCCACGCAGGTCTACGCCCAAAAAGCATAGGCGACTATAGGGGACTAGACGGCATAACAATACGCGATCTACCTGAACTGGCAATAGGGCACGGTGAAGCAAACTTCGAGACTATTCCCAGCATGGTCATTGTTAGATCAAGCCTCAGCAAGGCCAGACACCAATACTTCACCTTCCTTACCGAAGAGGCATGTGGATACGTCAAGGATTACCTGGAAGAGCGCGCTAGGAACGGCGAGAAACTGAATCCAAACTCAGCTGTCGTTCGCCCGAAGGTTGCTGGCAAGCAATTCATTCGGACAGTAAATGTAGGTGACATGATTCGGTCCGCATTACGGGGAGCAGGCTACACTTGGCGGCCCTATGTGCTTCGCTCATATTTCGACACACAACTGATGCTTGCAGAGTCGAAAGGGCTCGTCCTGAGGGACTATCGAATGTTCTGGATGGGCCACAAGGGTGACATCGAGAACCGCTACACCACCAACAAGCATCGTCTTCCTGACTCGGTGATCGAGGATATGCGTGACGCCTACAAGCGAAGCCAAGATTATCTGCAAACCACGAAAGCAGAGGTCGGAGAAGAGAAAATCAAGGAAGCCTTCAAGAAGCAATTACTTGCCGTTGCAGGCTTCAGCCAAGAAGAAGTCACGAAATATGACTTAGCTAACATGACCGATGAAGAGCTTCATAATCTGGTCAGACAGAGGCTGCTAGGCGTCATGGCAAACAACGGGTCACGGCAGAAGGTTGTGCCGATTAGCGAAGTGGAACGCTTCCTTAGCGAAGGGTACGAGTACGTCGCCTCAATATCCAACGACAGAGCAATAATCAAGATGCCATTCTAACGTAAAGCATGTGTAATCCATTATCAGTCCTTTTTCTGAGCTAAGTTAGCGACGCGGGCCGGTCAGCATCAAGCGTCCCTCACTCGAGAATCAAGGACGCTCTTATGCCCGAAGGAAGAGGCGATCTCAGCCGACAACGTCTTTCGTTTGAATTTTCACTGATGTCCGCTGCCCTGAACACTTCAGGTTTTTGCTCGACGCCGCATTTCTCGCACACACAGACTTGCAGATCAGCGTCAAAACGAGTGGGTTGAAAGCCGTTGCCCTCATTCAGACATTCCTGGCATACAGCGCCTTCCCATAGTCTCTTGATTATGCTAAGCTGATCGGGCAGACTGAATATTCGCATAACACTGAACAGATACTCGTTCGCCTCGCGGTTGAGTAGCCTATGAAGCTGGCCGAGGAAAAGGGACGCCTCACTACGGGGAGCAACAGCCAATTCAAGCATGGTCCGCGCTTTCCGCTCAAGCTTCAGGGCTGGGTTTCTGTCCCTTGGCCAACCGTACCGTCTCATGGCCTTCGAGTAGTTGCTTTCGGGCAAATGGCACTTGACCTTATTTTTCTCGCCTGTTGGTTTCCTTTCGACGAACTGATTCAGTCGCTTCAAAGCTTTGTACACTGAATCTCGCTTCAGGTCAGTAGCCCACGAGATTTCACTAGGTGAACAGTCACCACAGATAAACAAGTGAGTCAGAATCTTACTGCAGGATTGGGGAGTAGTGCCAGTCACATGAACCAATGATGTCTCGAGCTTACGGCCGGATAGGCTTCCTAATAAGAATTAGAGGACGCAGGTTAACTGTCCCGTTCTAGCGAAATTTGGCCCGATTCTCACTCTACTAATGAGAAGAAATGAAGGCCGTAAACGTTCACATAACAGATGAAGCGCACTCTAAGCTTTTTCAGCTGAAGAAGTCGCTCGGAAAATCCAATCTTGACGATGTCATAAACTCACTCATTGACCGATGCTTTTCCAATCTAGGCAGCCCAGAGTCCACACCAGGTCATGAAGGAGGGCCAGGGACCTGAGCCAAAGACCAGATGCACAATCGCTGAGGGCACATGCAACATTGCCTGTCAACCTAAAGGTCCTCAAGCAGTTTGCAGTTGAGAAACTACCCAAAGGCTGGCCTCTACGTGAGGTACTGGTCACCGAGGAAGATGAGATCGGGGCTATCGAGTTCCTTGCAAAAGCACGAGTTTGGCTCGTGCTCCTGCGCCATGGAGAGGGAGGATCCGAGTGATGGGAGCTTCTGATACGCCGTTACGTAACGCTCGTAACGAGCCGCCAGTCTCGTGCACCATCAAGCGGTACTTCAGGGAGTATCCACACTCAACAGCAAGGGAATGCTGTAGGGTACTCGGCCTCGACTATACGAGGTATGGCGGAAGAGCACGCAAGATCAAGCATGACATCATTCGTTGGATGCAGTCAACCGTACCCGTTACGGACCCTCATGGGCAACTCCCAAAGTCCCTTACTTCTGTTCACAGGTTGGAGTTTGGCTTCGAGGAGCCTGTTCCTGCGGGTTATGTTGCCGTTCTTGAGGAGAAGGCGCTTGCTGCTAGAGTTGAAGGCGCTTGGTATCGTTCGCCTAATCGTAACAGGCAGCTAGAGTACTTTGACGAGCATGTTTCAGTTCGTGTCTATCCAAAGAGCGGTACGTGTAGAATCCTTCCTCGTCAGGGCATGACGTTCGACGATGTCAGAGTTCATGTTGCAGATGCATTCGCAAAGGTTCTGCCCGCAAGGGCTGTCCTAAGCGATTCGTTCCAGGAAATGATGACTGGGTTGCAGGTAGCTCGAAGGCATAGAACTTTTCATGTTGGGCCAGTAACGCCATTCAAAGTGAACTTCTACCGCCCCTCTCTAGGACTGGACATTCTCGTCGACGGTAGCCACCCAGAGCATCTCGAGGTCAGGGAGAATTGGCCAGCATGGATCCCTCCTCTACTAGAACTCCAACGCAACAACACCACAGCACTTTCACAATTCGCATCACAGATCAGCAGCCACCTTCACGTCATGCAAGGAATCGGACAAGCGGCGGATCGGCTAAACGAAGCTGTCCGTCACCTGGCTCAGATCATCAACTACAAGTCGAACTCAAGCGATCTTGAAGTAAACGGCAACATTTCACGAGAGTGCAGTCTGGAATCACAGTCGAAGTTCTCCGAGACTTCACCTAGTCAGGGTTCAAACACGAGGGCCGTGAAGGCTCCGAGATTCGACAGGAATTCCCAGGAGGTGGCGACATGAGCAAAGATGTAGAAATTGCCGTCAAAATACCTGCTGGACTTGTCGAACAGATCGATTATCTCTTCGACAGCAAGGCGCTACAAGCAACGGGTTGGGTTCCCAAGAACAGATCATATGAAGCCTTCCTGCTTCAGGCAATCGAGACCGAAATCTGGGGTTTGCAAGATTACGAGGCTAGTCTGATTGAAAGAGTCGTGTCCAAACAACGCTCTCGCGAAAAACTTGGTGATGAAAGAGCTTGACAATTCGCGCACCCCAAGAACAATCCCGCTGTGGCGCCCCTAAGGGTAACGAGAATGGTAGCGCTACTCGTCAGATAATGACACTGGAGTGCCATAGGAGCCGTGATTATGTCCCCAATTCCTGTCAGAATCCTTCAGGTGTGAGAATTAAGGATGACTCGGACGAAAGGTAGCCCTGATCGATCCAATAAAGTGAAGCGTGGCTACCCTACCCCACCCTCCCTACCCCCGAAGCTGAAGCAGAGGATGGTTGAGGCACAACTGAAACTGATGGAGCGGAGCCTGGACCCTATCGATGTCGAGTTTGATATTTCGACACTTGCAGGCATCATGAAGCTGAATCACAGCCTGATCGAGCTTTCATTCGATCGGGTTCTCAGTTCTCATGATGTCGGAGCGATCAGCAGGGTTGTGACAAATCAGATTCAAATGCTGATGCCCAGCGAAATGGAGGCAAAGATAGATGAGGTTTTACAACAGACGAAGGATGCTAGAGAAGATATCGCTGCTCTCAAACGAAGTGGCTCAGATAAGAAGTGAGATTGAGCTTCTCCAGAAGCCGCTCCCCACTGATCCTATCCAGTGGACCCAGGAGACACGAATCCTCAAGGGGGCTCCCTTCAGTTTCGAGAACCGTGAATATCTTCTACCGATCTATCGAGACACAAGCCCGAGAATCATCGTCACAAAAAGTAGACAAATGGAATTAACAGAATGGTGCGTAAATTGGTTGCTTCACAACATCTTGACGCATCCGTTCACGACCTCAATCTATACCGCCCCTCGAATGGATCAGGTTTCAAGGTTCAGCCAAGACAGATTCAGAAAGGCTATCCTAGAGAGCCCAAAGCTCAGAGACATCATCCTGGAAGCCCGACGTCAGGAGCTCGGAGAAACAGCCGTCTCGAGGGTGCCCTTTAACAACGGCAGCGTCTGCTACCTGATCAGCGCTTGGGGAGACTTCAGCGCAATCAGAAACATTCCAGCAGACTTTGCGGTGGTAGATGAAGGCCAAGACGTACAAGCCGAAGCCCTGCCAGTCCTCGAAGAAAGCATGAGCCATAGCAAGCACAACCGTGAACTGGTCATCGGCACAGCCAGCGTAGAAGGCTCCGAATTCTGCAAGATGTGGCGCAACAGCGACATGAAAGAATGGGACCCTACCGCTCGAGGCTGGGTTCCTAAGAAACCAGAGAATCGCTCGTATTCAGGCTATCACTTCAGCCAAGAGATGGCATCATGGCTTCTGACACTGCACCCCGAGCATCCTAACTCTATCCCCTGGAAACGAGCACACTACAGCGAGCGAAGATTCACGAACGAAGTCTTAGGCCTGTTCTATCGTGGGCTCGCCAAACCCCTGATCATCGAGGACCTGCTCGCCTGCCGTGACTTCCAATTCAGTCTCATGGAGCAGCTCGAACCACGATACTTGTCATACGCTGGCATAGATTGGGGCGGTGGAACACACGCCTTCAGCGTTATCTGGATCATGAGCAAAGACGACGAAGGCCGCTGGCGTCTGATCTATCTCCGCAAATTCGATGAGAAAGACCCAATGAAGCAGGTGAAGATCATCAGCAACCTGATCCCTCTCTTCAATGTCAAGCGGGCTGTCGCAGACATCGGATATGGCGCTGTCCAGGTCTCGGAGCTTCAAAGAGAATTCGGTGATCGAGTTATGGGCTGCCAGTACGTTCGAAGACCCGAGATCCCCCTAGAACAGAAGCACACAGATGAATACGGCAAGCGCCTCGCTCAAATGCTCCTGCTCGCCGATCGCTCGTTCTGGATTGAGACTGCTATCAATGTGATCAAGCGGAAGGACCCCAGCGGAGCGCCAAACCCTCAGCTCGTACTACCCTGGGCTGACCCTATCGAGGTCGAATGGCTCATCGACCACTTCACCTGCATCGAGATGGAAGAGCAGGAGACCGTGAGCGGCAAGAAGTACCACCACTACACGCATCCAGAAGGCGAACCTGACGACGCCCTTCACGCCTTCATCTACGCCTTGATCGCAGACGCATTCGAGCACCTCTCTCCCCCAGCCGTGATCCAGCCCCTCTTCGGCTAGCCTTAAGTTACTACGAAGCGAGCACGGAACCTATGCGCTTGAAGTGCGCAAATTGTGGTGGGCGCTCGCTTCGATCGATAGAACGTGAACTTCGGCCCCCATTCGTGTCGGTTCTTGACACTGTCGATGTCTGAATCAGCTAGAATAGCAGAATGGCAAACGCTGTGGGTTAGTGAGGACAGTCGTTGACATTGTGATCGGGCCTAGTCGTAGCACATCTTCTTGAAGCGGAGAATTGGAAGAGCAACACTCTTAGCCGAAGAGCGGCATGTGTGTATTGGGACTCTTGTCGCTGATTAGGTGGTGAACTTTGACGGAAGAAGGAAAAGAGAAGGCAAAGCCTGTCGAAAAGAAGGCAGACCTAGGCGACTACACGCCAATAGAGAAGTGGAAAAAGCTTGCAGGTGAGCTTAAGGAGAAACTCGGCGATGAACGAGAACGACGAGACTCTCAAGGGTAAGCTGTTTCTAAGCCTAGCGCGTGACGCAAATCGTCAAGTGAGAGCGGCGAACCAGAATCTCAGCTCCAAGATTTACAACATGATCGCCATAAATGCTAGCGCCATTACCATTCTCTTTGGCGTAACCTTTGTCACGGAACACAGGTGGGGTTCTTCCAACGTGTTTTGGCTGATCGGGCTTGCGTTACTGCTTGTCTCCACGGTATTTGGAGTGGTTGGCTATCGTCCCCTTTCGTTTCAGTTCATTAACCCAATGGATTTGATTAGAGAGTTGCACGAAGCCGACAAGTCATATGGCTTGACAGTCCGAAAGACCGCCGGGTCCATTTCGAGCGTCGTGGAACTCAACATCGAGGTCGTGAACAAGAAAGCAAAGTTGTTCGAGTACATGCTAGCCTTGATGGTGGCTGGCTTTCTTTTCGTCACAGCGGGTCTTGCAATGCTGCTGTTCCCAACCTAGAGGATTTCTCTGGCTGAACCCGTTTTTCGGGGGTCATGTTTCTCTAGGCAGTCCTAATGTCCTCCGCCTTGGGGCAGCGGAGAGAGCGCTTGGCAAGACTAGTGTTGCTTTGCCCAATCTCTCTAGCATTTTTGAATGTTACATTCGTAGCGGTTCAATGTCACAGGATACTGCTGGATTGTAATGAGTATGGCAGGCCTGCCAGGAAACCAACTCACGTTATCGGATGGGTTCGCGACTTTCTGGCTTCTACTACTATCCAGTCAGGGGGCTCCAAGCCGTCTTCATCCAGCTTCTCTTTGTTCAACTTCATGAAAGCCTGTCTCACACCCCATCTGCGCAGAAGTATACGGGCTGCACTTCCGATGAACCTTATTCGACTTGGCACACGGTGAACACGGATCTTGGCGAATCCAGCCTGCAGCAGCTTTCTTCGCACTAACTCTGGTGACGGCGAGAACCATTCTTTTGGCGGATACTTGGTCCACCTTGGGTCAGAATCTGCTGTAATGAGTCGTCTTTGTCTGGGATTGATTCCATATGGTGACAGAAACGAATGGACGGTGAGCCCACCGAGTCTCAAGACCCGATAGGTTTCTGCTACGAACCTCCTGAGCTCGGCTGAATCGAGCTCAGCAAGCAACTCACTGGATATCAGGACATCGTGAGCAGAACATGATTGATTCTCGAACCATCGCCAGCAATCAGAATGGACTAGCTTGACACGGTCTTCCAGACCCTCATTCTGCAGCGCCGTCCTGAGGCGTTGCCTATCGCCACGATATGGTCCCTGGAATCTGTCAACTGCGACGATCTTACTTAGGGGAATCTGCTTCGAAAGTGGAATTGTGAGCTGGCCTCGTCCACAACCAATCTCAACAATGTCTCCTGTAGTAGAACCTATGATCTGCGCAAACACTCGGGCGAGACGCTCATACTGAGCAGACCATGCGTGGTCGAGTCGTCTAGGCTCACATATGGTCTCCATCTCGCATATCCTCAGATGGGAGGACCTTATTCGAGGGGAGACCCATCAGGCTTCCGAATGATTGGAAACTCATAATGCAGATCAACTCGCTCCGCTACCAGGTCAGCAAGGCAGGCAATCTGCTCTTTGAGTCGCCTGGAAAAGAAGGTGTGCACGATGACTATCTGTGGGCGCTCGCTCTCGCCTGCTATGCGGCAAGAGAGACGCCCCTAGCCATCAAAGACCTGTTCGGAGATGACTGAATTGCTTCGTGGAATGATGCGATAAGTGAGCTCATCCTCAGCACCTTTGTTCAGATATTAGTGGACAGGCCCCTGTATCGAAACAGAAACACCAGCACGCAAAGAGGTGACCAGAGCTAGCCCCGCCAAACCAATGCATAAATTGCCACGCCCACGATCAATAGGTTCAGGGACCCCTATGACATATAGAGTTCGTAGTCGAACGACCTACAGCAAGCATGGCATTGAGAGATTCAGGACCGAGCGACCTTCTGGAAGACGCTTGCGCTTTCATCGACCAGCTAAAAGATTCCAGGAGCTAGGAAGACAGATACTAGATGCACACTCCGTTGAGGCCCTCAACCTCCTAGTTCAAGATGTGGACAGGGAGAGGGCCATCTTGGGCGAGAACGCTTATAGGAGATTGCGGTCTCTCGCAGCCAAGCAAATGGACAAAGTGAGCAAGAAGAAGTTGAAGGTGAAGGTCGGTCCCGCGGACATCGTGGACTTCGAGAAAGAAGGCAAGCTGACGTAGAGACGAAACCGAAACTACTCACGCACCACGGCCTGCCAGAAGCTTAGTGCGACCACCTGCTCGCCAGGAACTCGTAGTGTAGTAAAGGTACCTGCAAAACGGTCCGTGTCAGTGCCCTTGAGAGACCATTGAATCTGATCAAGATATGACGTGGGACGCTCGGTGGACTCATGCCTCAACGAGCGTGTTTTGCCCAAACTGTTGAGCCAGACGATGGTAGGATTCTTGACTCGAGACCTCCTTATGTCAACGTCGTTTTCCATGCAATGCAGGAGCCTGTGGGTCTATCATGAAGTCTGGATCAAACGTCGCAGGGAACCCGGCGAAATCGATGCGGCAAAGGCGCCTTCAGGGGAGAGCGCTCAATAGATCCATCATCGCTTCACTTGAGATACAGTGCAACACAACACAATCGATGTGGGCACGCCGTCTGGAGCCAGCAACCCCAAAGCTATCGTCGTCTGCTTTTCTTGGATACCTCATACGGCATTTCGTAGACGTACTTCAAATACGATTCCATGAACTTCAGCATCTCGTCAGCCTCCGACTTGGTAACGTTGGTTAGCGAGCCTTTCTTGTACGGGTGTGCTCCGTCGTTCCCTAGCAGTCTAATCGTGTGTGCCCAGTTGCTGATGTCAGGTGTCAAGATCTGTCTGCTTGCAAGCTCGTCTATTTGATCTCTCAGCATCTTCTCAACGTCAGCTCCTTTGTCAACAACGCTGGCCTGCAATGCTCTTCTGCACAGTATTACGGTGCCTTTCCAGGCACCGGCGTTGTAGCATACCATAGACTCCTCATAGTCCTCTGCAACGGAGTGAGGGATTGACTCGTGAACGCTAGGTTCACTCTCCGGGAACACTCTTACTGGCCTTGGTTCGACTACGGGCACCCCTACTTCATTGCCCACGAGAGCATAGGACCCTGTCCATCTGTAGATAGCTAGGACTGGTCCCTTGCAACCAACGCATTCAAGAATGGACCAGACTCCTCTGTTCTCATCGAAAACCGACTTACCCGTGTCCACGAACCGACTGAGCACTTTGCAGTAGGGGCACGTGATTGAAGTATCTGGTATCTCAGTCTGTATTTGCCTAGGTCGGAACTTGGCCTTGGGTCCCAATGCTTAGAGAAACCTCTAGGAATCAAGATTGCAAGAGCGTCCTAGAAAGCGCTTGCGCCAGTTCAGTTGGCAATTGCGCTCAGAGATCACAGGCATCACTACATTATGAGGCACATCGAAGCCTGGTCTCACATGGACTACAGCGATCAGATCGGACGCATCGGCGAGCTCACGAAGAAGTTTCGCCCGTCTCTCTGCTGGGCAGACCAGACAGGAGTGGGCGAAGCTATCATAGAAGACCTGAAAGGCGTCGTGCCAAGCACCGAAGGCTACGTGTTCTCGATCCCCGTCAAGGTCGACATGGCCGCTGGGCTCAGGGCCGTCATGGAGCAGAAGCGCCTGCATCTAGTCAACGACCGCAAGGTGATCATGCAGATCAACGGGCTACGCTATCAGGTCACGAAGGCGGGCAACCTGATCTTTGAATCGCCTCAGAAGGAGCGCCTACACGACGACTATCTCTGGGCGCTCGCCCTAGCTATCTACAGAGCAAGAGAACCTCCAGCGGTGATACAGCCACTATTCGGGTGATCCTGATGCCCAAGGCTAGCCTCACTCATCTGCACCCTCAGAGGCCACAAGACAGTCCACATCTACGACCATGGATTCCATGAGATCAAAGCCCTACTCCTTGACGTGGATACGCTGATCTGCGCTCGTTGAAATTGGGTACGGAGCCTTTTCATTAAGCGTTTCTGGAGTCCAGAATGGGCAGAGGTCTCTACTTTGCCGCACCGAAATGTCACACGAGTTTCTCAAGTTCTCCTTAGAAAAGCAAGTCTTGCCGCGTAGACGACTGCACCTCCAAGGAAAGAGAGGATGCAGAACGTGTAGATCTCGAAGCCGACGAACATGCCATGGCCCAGAAGAGGATTAAACTCGATCGGGTAAAACGGTCTGATATCCGAATATAGAGGCGAGTCTAAGAGTATGTGGAGATAGATACCAAAGACAGACGCTAGGACAATACCCCTGAACGATGTCCTCTGCTCGAGCTTCAGGAATGACATCAAAGGCAAAAACGTTCCTCTCATCCTACTCATTGCGAAAGCAAGGAGAACCGCAATGAGTGTTCCTCCCAGGAAGGTGTGCAGGTAGCCATGAACCGCATAATCCAGATTCAGAGATAGAACCAGGAAAGGTTCGATGTCAATAACGACGCTTGCCACAAGGAATGTGGGCAGATCAACATAGCTGAGGAATAGCAAGCCAAACAACAACCCTGGGCCCAAGTGAAATGGCGTGAAAGGCACCACGATCCCGCTCTAGACAATAAGACACCATGTGCGAACCCAAAACAGTTTCTACCAGGTCCCGTTGTCGTGAGCAAGACAGGCAATCTGCTCTTCGAATCGTCTGAAAAAGAAGATGTTCACGATGATTACCTATGGGCGCTCGCCTTAGATCATAGCTATGCTCTTCATAAGCGATGGAGGCTAGCTGGACCGTACATTTATGCGCGTGTGATGCGAGTGCTAGAAGAGTCTGTACAACAGAGATTCAGACACAAAACCTCTGGGGGGCGATAGTTCATGCCCAAGAAAACAGACCAACTAGAATTCTGGTCAAAAAAGGGAACCTCATTCAACAAGGAATGGGGGAGGAGAACATCGCAAGTTTGCAAACCATGTTGGGAACTGAAATACTGCCCTTACGGCGCACTTGTTGAACAATTCCCCGTTCCACTAGACAGACCGACAGTAGAACACCACGTCAAATTTCTGAAAGAACAGCTCGCGAGCGGAGCTTACACGGGAAAGAAAAGGAAGGAATTTCAAAAACGAGTCAAGGAACTCAATCCAAAGGACTTCCCGAGAGAGTTACACCAGAAGATCATGGATATGACGTGCAGTATCTTCGGGCACCTATGTCCCGTGTTTTTCGTCAATGAGCCATTCTCAGAGACAGTGCAGATGAGAAAAGTTACACGCCACGTGCGTAGAGATGTTGCGCTTCGTGTCGCTCGCCGTGATAACTACACTTGCCAGATGTGCGGAAGGAGCCTAAGAGACGATGAAATCGAATTCCATCATAAGATTCCCTACTCCAAAGGTGGTAGCACAGAAGAAGATAACCTAGAAGTGGCATGCTCCGATTGCAATAGGGTGCAAGGGCCTGAAATACCCGAAGATATCATGAGACCAGAGTTTTGGACCAAACCCGTATGAAGCATATCGGCTAATATGCGCACAATAAAGGTCAAGCCAAAGTTGATCGACGGGTAACTTATGGGCGTCTCACCATGAGCGCTCTATTCGGAGATAATCGAAACTCGCCCCGCTACCAGGTAAGCAAGACAGGCAACCTGCTGTTCGAGTCGCCTGAGAAAGAAAGCGTACACGATGACTACCTCTGGGCGCTCGCTTTGGTCTTCATCGAAGTGCTGCCTACATAGGTAGGTGCCCTAGGCCTGATGATAGGACTGACTGGGAAGGACGCCTAGGCGAACCAATCTCGCTACGGCTTCCCCTGGCCTCATTATTTCTCCAGCACCGAGAGCAACCAGATGAGGCTTCTTGCTCGGTCCATGAAAGTTGTTGTCGCGTGTCACGAAGACATCACCTCGGTGGTAGATGTGGCTCCATAGGGCGAGTACGTCACACTTCGGATTACGCCATCGCTTGTCTACTTCCCCGCTATTCGGATCAAGACCATTTCTTCTGCAGAATTCGGCGTAGGAGAACTCAATCTCTGGGAAGAGTATGCCGTGTATTTTCCTCTCAAGCTCTACCATTGGGTCGTTCTCGTCATGAGCAAACAGGCACCAATCGAAGTAAGTGATATCGAAATGGCCGAGAGGTTTCAAGATTTCCACACTCCCCAGGCCTAGAGCAGCGATCCTATTCTTGAACTCGGCGAAATTGGAGCCATACGTTCCGTCCCGTTTTCGCTCGGAAGCGCTTATGGCAACCACCCTAAGGTTGATCTTTCCGTCTTCATGCATCTTCATGAGCGTACGTATGTGGCGTGCTGTTTGCGCACGTTTTTCAAGATCAATGATGCAGTTTGTGTCAAGGGTCACCCTAATCATGGCGTGGTCGGCTCACTTGCCTATTCGTGGAAACTCTTCAACCTTTTTCGTCTGCTCTTCAAGTCTTCGACCGTACAGATGGAAAGAAGATCTGTGGTAAGAGGTTGCTTGGGTATCCCCCCTTGGCCCACGGGGTCGAAGGACATTCACGGAGACAGCCCAGTCTAGTCGAATGGTTGGTGGATCATTTCACGTCCGTCGAGATGGAAGAGCAGGAAACCATCTCGGGACGACGCTACCGCCACTACAAACACCCTGATAATGATAATTAGGCAAGTCAAGACAGTAGGTGTTATATCTCGAGGTTCAAGCGATATGCTTCAGGGAATATCGGCGAGGATTACTAACTGGGCATACTCCTTTATGTTCGAATTCTTGAAGCCATCTTGGTTTACGGCCATAGCGGGCGCTTCGACCGTCGCCGTCTTCGGCTCATTCATAATCATGGTATTTCAGGCGCTATGGTGGAACTCTGCAGACGTTTTGCTGCCGTTGAAAGTCGCCATCCCAATGGGATACGGCGCCGTTCTTTTTCATATGCTTAGGCAGGTCTACCTCTACCTGAAGAAACGAGAACCTGGATCAGCGCTAATAGCGACGATTGAGTTCATCATGTTCGCCGGCTCTATAGCCGCGCTACTAGACCTCATCATGGGGTTCTATGGCAGAGGAGTCTACATAGGGTTAGGAGAGAACATCTTGCCGATCGAAGTTCGAATCGTGGTAACGCTTGCATTTATCCTACCGATAGTATTCTTGGGGATTGCTGGCTTCATATTCTTAGTGTGGACGGCATTCTACAAGATTCTTGAGGGCTTTGGCAAGGCATTGAAAGAACAGTCAAGCAAAAGTCGGGTGCCCTCTTCTTGACCGATGAACCTCATACCAGGTCGAAAACTTGACTGATGGTAAATTTGGAGTATATTTTGACAAAGACTTTCCGAACGATAAGAAACTGATCATGCAGATCAACTCGCTCCGCTACCAAGTGAGCAGGACAGGCAACTTGTTCTTCGAGTCGTCGGAGAAAGAAGGGGTACACGATGACTACTTGTGGGCGCTCGCTCTCGCCTGCTATGCGGCAAGAGAGAACCCCCTAATCATCAAAGGCCTATTCGGTGATGACTGGATTGATTAAGCGCTTGTTCGCCCTAGCGACTCTCCTATTCCGCCAGTGACCTCAGTTACGACAACCCTCTTCAGATGCTCGCAGACGGAGCTGCCTAGACCCACGCATTTCCCAACTGCACTCCAATAATGCTCATCGCTGACACATGTCGGTACCAACCCGCCCATGTCACGCCAACGCCTCCTCAACTAGGCGTTGTCAGCCTGAAGACAGCCCGTCAACTCTGCAGGAAGATGCTTATTTGTTCAGAATTCTCATATACATATGAACAGACACTGTCCGTGGTCGGATCGATAATCTCAAACACGGCCGTGACGATCACCATGACCTGAGCTTGCAGGATCAGGATCGATGAAGCTTGCCCAGCATCACAAGACGGGCGATGCAATCCATTCTGTATCTAGTCCTCGTTACCCTTGTCGGATCCCCCCATGCTGCTACAGCTAGCAATAGTCCAAAGTCATGGATCACTGTGGATGTGGTGTCTTTTGATGGAGAGAGCATCACTGCCCAGGTAGTCATCAATGTTCTGGGAAACCACGAAAATGGCTCTGTCTGGGTATATGGCGAGATCTACAAGTCCAATGATGACGAGAGCTGCAAAGCAAGCATTTGCCTGAGAAGTTCTGTAACTGTCTCTGTCGGCAGACTCGTTAGGGAGGTGTCTTACTCGTCTGATACAAACATCACGATGTTCCGGTATGCTGCAAGATTCGCCTCGACATACCAGCTTGGCAACGCAGTTCTCGGCATGCCGGTCTTTCCTCTCGACGTGCACAGGCTGAGTCTAGGCATCGGAACAGACCTCGCCGTGGAAATCGACACGACCGAGAGGATCTTGGTCCTTCCAAGCGCTAACTACGAAGGATTCTACAGAGTAACGTCAATGTCCACGCAAGATAATCAGTACATGTACAACCTCGCTCTTGAGATTCGGCATCCGTCTGGATTTGCAGCTCTGATGTTCGCGTTGACATGGGGCACACTTCTGTTGTTGGCCATACTGGTAGGCGCACTTTTCGTGTACCAGCGGCAAGATAACGCTCACGTGAATGCCAATATCGTCACTATTTGTGCGGCAATGGTTGTGTTCATACCTGTCTTCGAACTAGCACTTCAGGACCTCAAATCGCCACTCGGTATTACGCTCTCCGATGCGCTCCTTTTCGCACTTCTTATTCCGAATGTGCTTCTGCTTGTGCGGGCCTTTAGAGGCAGATCGGGAGCCGGCCTGCCTGAGAAGGGGGCGTCGGTTCGTTCTGAACCGAGTGCGACGACTGCTCCAACTCAGACAGCGCCTTCTCACAAGGACCTAAAGGTTCTTCAGAACTGGATGTCTGAGGAAAACGCCTTGCGTTCATTCGATTTGGTGTACTTCCTGCTGCTCCCTGCTATGCTCTTTGCCATTCAGTACGTGCGTCAGAGTCAGACTAGGCTTGGCCCACTTGAGTCAGTGATGTTGTCTCTTGTCTTTCCAGCAGCGATGTTTTCACTACCTTTCGGTGTACACGCTACTCTCGCCAGTTCTGTTGCTGGCAGGATACGTGCATGGACGATTTTCACTCTTCTCTCAGGTTTCGGTCTTGGTGCAGCACTCCTACTCCATTCTACGAGTCTCATACTGCCCTCATTCTTTCCGTTGACTATCACGTATCCCACGCCAATGCTCCTTTGGATTACACTTGTCTTGAGCTTGTGGATCTTTGGAGGGTTTGGGATAGGCGCTTCATGGTGGATGCACTGGATAAACAAAACATTCTTGCGCAGACTACCATCAAAGACTTCGGAGATAGAGAACGCACTGAACTACCTCGTTCTCAAGAATCTGGTCAAGCCCTATATGAAAGGTGACTGGAAGGGGACGATCCGCCTAGTGGGATTGGGCCTGCTACTCTATGCCGCGTTCTGGCTTTTCTACTGGTTGCGTACCTTGGGTTGGAACGTACCTTAGCAGGCGAAGGTTCTCGTTAGAATCAAACAGGATCATCATAGGAAGCTTCGAGGCACGGATCTCGAGCTGCTGTCAGACTATCCAGAAGCCGCGGTCTTCGCTTTCAAATGGCAATTCTTCATCGTCAACTCCACGCGCTTGATTACTGGAGCACGACTTGTCTATAGCCCTAGGACCCATAGTTGGTGCCGTGAATCAGACTTCCGCAAGGATTTGGTTGAAGACTGACAGTACCGCCCGATTCGTGGAAATAGGACAACTGCTTCTACATACGAGATCAGAAGAAGATTCTTGCGAAGATTCTTGCGTGTTCCGACTTGCTGATTCGACAGCATAGCTAGTCTGGATCACCAACTAGTAGTGGACAGAGGTGCTCCATTCTGTGCGCACCTAGCGAAGCAGATCTCTTATCTTGTCTCAAGACCGATTCTTTGCGCTGGGTGTCGATATGACGCTGGTTCTGACAGAAATTTCCCCGTTCGGGATAGCTATGGCAGCGGATTCCGCTGTCACCATAACAAGGAAAATGCTAGATGGCAAGCCTGTGACTAGAGTGCTCACCGGTGTAAGGAAGCTTCAAGCAATAGAGAAGCTTGAGGCGGGCATTTCCATGTGGGGAGCAGGGGACATTGGTGGTACGGACTCTGACATATGGCTCGATCAATTCATCAGAGCCAGGCAGAATGAGTACTACTCTTTGGAGAGCTTCGCTACTCTCCTGCAAAATGAGCTGAGGAATTACATACCTCGGATTGATATGAACGAAAACCCCGAAGGAACGATCGGTTTTCACCTGGCTGGTTTCGTAGACTTGAACGGAAGGAGAGCGCCAACTTTCTATCATATCCACAACGGGCGAAGCAGGAAACTTGAGGAACGTGGGGAAACTGTTGATGGCAGTATAGTAAACGCCAACCAGGACATATTGCCTGAAGAGGCCCGTGCATTCATTGATGGAGGTGGAGCCTATGTCGTCCACAACGGCGACTATCAGATGTACAAGGAGATTTTCAATTATCTGCGTGACTTCTTCGCGAACGTCGAGAAGAAGACGGATGCTCGAATACTCATACCCTATTCTGTGTGCTTGGCGGATAGGACGGAGTGGTTGAGATTCCAGATAGAGACCATCTCCGCACTGTACAACTTCGCCGGACAGCGGACCTCACCAACGAAGATCGTCAAGATGTCAACAATCGGAGTACCAATCACTACGCTGGCCATTTCAGGCGCCCTGGGACATATAGAGTCCTATGTTACAAGGTGATTGGGTTTTCATATTAGGCGAGTCCAACGGATGACGCTGGAGCAAGATACTTGATTGACCAATTCAATAAGCACGCTTCTTGGCAAGCGAAGGATGTTTCGACTAGGGCTAAGGAATCCCGTCTTTATGAATGGAGAGCTTGGACCAGTCGCGCGCTCGCCTTGGCTTGTTATGCGGCTGGAGAGACGCCATGCGGGTCTGAGACGATGATCACCAGATATGAAGGTGCGTCGGCGGATTGGAGCGACACTTGAAATTGTGGCCAAACATTACTCCACTTCGCCTACTCAGTTGCGTTTTCTGAATGAGGCTATCCCGTAGCCCATAAGGAAAGTCGCAAAGGCAAGCAATAACCCCCACACTACAACGTCAAAAACAGTTGATCGTGCTAGAAGAGCATTACAACCTACCTCAACATTGCACCGTGTGTCAAATTCCAAAGAGATCTCCGGCAATGACAACATAACGGCTGTCATCTTCGGACACACACATCTTGCGAAGAATAGAGCGTCCGAGCATTGGTGGAACACCGGGTGGTGGGTGGAAGGCGAAAGCACCTTCGCCGAAATCGAGAACGGATACGTCCACCTATACAGATTCAAGAACGGAACGATAACCGAGATACCAGAACAATCCACCTCAGTAGGAAAACTCAGCACGTAACGTTTGCCTAAGAAAACCAATGCAACGTACTTGAGCTGACCAGTTGACACGGATGAATATGGTCAGGGAGACCCTAGTACAGGATTATATACACAATTGTCGAAAACTATTAAAGTCGTCCGTCACGCGACTTATTATGGTGATGGTTCGATCATAGGTGAGAATTGTTAGAAGGGTCTAGGAAGAGACTCTCTCAGTTCTGCTAGGTCCCGAGAGAGCCCTTCCGCAACGACACTATACTTCGCGTTCTACTGGTATTTAGCCGCTTCTACAGTTTCTCGCCGAGTCCATCTAGGAGGTGAAGGCGAGTATGTCATTAAACTACTCAATCTATTCTGCCGTCTTGCAGGCACTGTTCTCGCTTCAGGCATTCGGCAAGTTCCGCAGGAAGACTACCAAGCAAGTGGCAGACGAAGGCCACTTGAGACAGGACGCTGTTAGAGAAGCTCTCAAGGGTCTGGAACAAGCGGGGCTAGTCGGGAAATACCCGAGCACTCCGAGCCGACTGGTATTCTTGGGAAGGAGGGTGGTCGGCAAGAGAACCACATCCTACAGACATAGTCAGTACATGTCTGACGCTGCACACGTCCAGCGGCTAGCGCAGTCAAACGCAAGCGCTAATGCGAGACTCGGAAGGATGAGTCTGAGCCAATTGGACATGAGGAACAAGACCCACAGAAGCCTATTCAACACAATCGTGGGAGCGCTTGAACAAGCAGGCCACAGAGGGCTGCCTACCTACGACATTGTAGGTGGCAGTTTCTATTGGTGGCTCACTACTACGTCGCGCACGGCGGCTGACAAGGTGATACGGCAGTTCAGAGACAGAAGGAGACCGCCATAGCCTGATAGAGGGAAACCGAATGAACTTCCAAAGGTGGGCTCGTCCAACCCACCCTCTTTTTTCGGATTTCGGCTGCGAGACACAAAAAAAGACATTCTAGCATTCGGCACTCCGCAATGAGTTTGAATAATCCGTCCTCTCGTGAGTAATGGAAACAGATGTACCGCATCCTACATGCTGGAATCTTGGCAGATTCAAGCGGACGAAACGTGTCCGAACCGTATCAGCTCGGCAAGTTAAAGGATCACGTTGACCCATTTACCATGATTACCTATGTCCTCAGCTCCTGGCTCTCGAACCTTCTACAAGTACAAAAAGATCCTCCAGAACAAAGGCCTGATCTGACCAAGGTGAACCCAGACGAATCAGCCAAGGTGAGTCATGGTTGTCTGAGTTTTGAGGGTTCCGAACGTCACAGAATTACAGTATCCCTATTTCCGGGAGATGGAGGACAACGAGGTATTTGATTCGACGAATCCACGTTCTGACAGTCAGCCTTACTAGGAATATCTTCGGCAGATAGACTGGACAGTGATACGCAAGGAGCATTGGTGGGGCTTGAATCGGCGTCGTTTCCTGAAGTATGCTGCCGCTCTCATGATTGTCATGACAAGTGGCCTCGTAGTCTTCGCTGTCACACAGGCAATCGGAGTGAGTTTTCATTGGCGTCATGGGATCAGCGCAGTGGTGCATGTTGCTGTGTCATCCGATGGCCAGCTCATTGCGGCAGTCAGTTCGGATACGGGCGCCTACGTTTTCACCGCAGACGGCAAGCAGCTATGGAATCGCAGACCCGCTGCCGGGGAGGGGTTCAAATCTGTTGCAATCTCTTCTGACGGGCAGTACGTCGTTGCCGGACAAGACGACGAGGCAGCAATTGGACGTGCTGCAGTCTACCTATATGCTGCGCAAGATGGCAGGCAGTTGTGGAACTATGAGACCGGAGGACTCGTATGGTCTGTTGCCGCTTCATCCGACGGCAAATACATTGCAGCTGGAAGCTGGGACCATAAAGTGTACTTGTTCAGCAGAGATAGTGGAACTCCTCTATGGAGCTATGAGGCGAAGTTGGGTTTCAAATCAGTCGCTGTCTCCTCTGATGGACAATACATCGCAGCGGCAAGCTATGACGGGCTCTACATGTTTGACCGCGCCAGCAGAGAGCCGATGTGGAACTATTCCCAATACGGCGCATTCAATACGGTAGCTATCTCATCAGACGGACAGTATGTGGCAGCTGGCTCATCGGGTGACGACTCAATCCTGCTCTTCAAACGTGATGGCGCAGTGCTGTGGCGGAATCCTGCCGGAGGTGACCCATTGTCGGTGGCCATCTCATCTGACGGCCAATACGTGGTGGCAGGCAGTGAGGGATCTGCCGGTAAGGTCTCCCTTTTCGATCTGAACAATACGCCTCTTTGGTCCCATCCGGTTGGAAAAGCGGTCGAATCAGTCGCGATTTCCTCTGACGCCCGATATGTGGCGGCTGGGGGTGACGATCGCACAGTTTACATCTTCAGGCGTGACACCGGGGCTCAGATATTCAGCTATCCAGTCGAGAACACTGCGTTCTCAGTGGATTTCTCCTCCAACGGACAATCCATAGCAGCGGGAGGTGCCGGAGCGGTCTTTCATTTCGTTATGTCGCCATGGTCCCTGCAGCTTGTGGCGGATTCCTTGAGAGGCCACGCCACAGAGCTGCTCATAGCAATTCTAGGTGCATCAGTCGTCGTCATCTTGGTTGGACGATACTGTCATGCACATGGGTTCGGAAGGAAGCAACTTCGCAATGCAAGATATCTCTGGGGATGTTTGAACCGCAATAGCTTCAAAGCAGGTTTCTTGAGTACAGTGGGCTCTGTTACCCTCCTAAGCGCTCTGTCAGCCAGCATATGGCGAATGATCGTAGCAGCTCTAGGTACTGCACTCATGTTGAGTGTCGGATCGTCTCTCCTGTTGGTTCCGTTTATCCTTCTGCTTCTGTTCCGCGAGAGACGCCTACATTCTGCAATTTCCTCGGCTTTAGGTGTCGTTCTTGCGACCGGAGCAATATGCACGGCAGTCTCGCTACTTGCGCTAGTCGGAGCCCTCTAGATCCTGTTTTCTTCGAAAGAACCGGTCAGACCCGGCCACCATTCGTCGTCGCGCACCGGCTGATCCACACCACACACACAAAACACCTCAGCTGACTCTTCTGCTGTAGAAGTATTGAAGCTCCTTTTCGCTGAACCGATATGGAGCCGCTGCAGTGAAGAAAGTCGTGTGCGCTTCACGAAATCTTCCATACGTCACAATGGCTTTATCGCACAGACTAACTATGTCTTCGAACTTTCTGCGCGGATCGCCGATGCTGTGAACTATTGGATTACGATATTGAAGAAATCTGAGTCCTAAACCGACCATTTGTTCAGCCAAATCGGTTATTATCTTGGCACGTTCCGGTTCGCTCGCGGAATTGAATGGCAATAGGTTTCGAATCCCTTTCAGGATAGCGCGTGTTGATATGTGATGATCATGAAAATAGTCATCCTCTTTCGGCTGGAAGGACGGTTGCTTCCCATCTGCAAGCCGGCCCTTTAGGATGATTTGCTCAACCAGTCGTGCTGCCTGAATCGCGATGAAATCGACGATTCCAGAGTAAATCAGAAAACCACCAAGTCTCCGATCAATGTCACCAGACTTCAAGGCATCCAAAGCTAGCCGTTCAGCCATCTCAAGTTTGGTAATCTGACCATTGTGTGGCATTTGACTCAGTACTGAACTCAATCAGCGTCTTATTCAATTTGTGTGTGTGGGTCAGCTGGTGCGGGCATCGAAATTTGAACCATCGTTTTTCGTCGTCGTCGGGTCTCGTGGTGCGGGCGCCTGAATTTGAACCGTTGATTGCTTACCGAGCGTATGGTGGGCCCAGATCAGCAGAGCAAGAGTCACGGTTGCCACCCCAACCGCGATCCAACGCAGCCAAATCGGAAGCGGAAGCGTAAACTGTACCATCCAGTCGGGGAGAATCATGGGCGCCATGGGCGGATACCTTGGATTCAGCCTCGCCAGGGACAGGGATTCTAGCAGGCTCTCATACCTGAGACCATAGATTCATGGTAGTGGAGTGGCCTAAGATATCTACGACATGCCAACTGTTCAAGCAGTAAGCGGTCGGTCTGGGAGAGCCGAGGGGTTCACATTTGGACGCAGCGCAGGTTCGAAAGAGAGCAGATGAAGTGCTGAAGAAGGTAGACAGGCCAACCGAGTTCACGAAAGGCCTACAAGAAGCCCTTAGATCCTGCGTGGACGAGGAAGCGACAAGAAACTACCTGAGGATTATTCCTGATGCGAGAAGGTTCTACGGAGTTCCCAAGCCAATACTGGGAGCAATAGCCTCCGAGATTGGAAAGTTCATTCAGAGAAACTCGACAAGGGCTAAAGGACTGTTGGGCCTTCTTTGGGCTGAGGGGTCCTTTGAGGCGAGGCAGATAGCAGGCAAGAGTCTAGAGAAGTTTGGCCCGAACAACCCAAAGGTAGCTTTGGATTTCGTGTCTTCAGCAGTACCAGATCTAGACAACTGGTCAGTTTGCGACAACCTTGCTATGTTTGGAGTAGAACCGATAGTATATTCCCACCCTGAAATCGTCCTACCGCTGACAGAGAAATACGTCAAGAGCCGCAACAAGTGGACTAGGCGTTTCGGAGTCGTCACCCTACGCGGATACAAGAGAGTGAAAACTACGCGGAAGGTCTTCAGGATTCTCGATAGGGTCATGGAAGATGGTGACAAGGACGTAAGGAAGGCAGTGTCGTGGGTCTTGAGGGAGATGACGAAAAGGAATCCGGACGAAGTTGCAGACTTCCTAGTAAGGTGGGCAAAGGCGCACCCCAATGAGCATGCAAGATGGATAGTGAGGGACGGAATGACAAAGCTGCCAAGAGAGAAGCAGAGTCGAATCCTCTCCACTCTACAGTGATACCATTATGGGATATGTCGAGGCGCTCAAGAATGGAGAACCACAAACGCCAAACGAAATTGCCGAGGTCATAGGCATGAATCAGAAAACCGTTCAAATGGCACTCATGGAACTGGTAGGCACAAAGCCAGACGTGAAGTGGAAGAAGATAGGTCGCTACCGATTAGAGAGCCGAAGTGAGGGAACAATGCCTAAGCCATGGCGGAGTCGAATTGACCGACGGGGCTTGCTCGTACTGCCAACTCTTGAAGCTGTCGCTATTCTCGTTGTAGGCGCGTTTTTCATCTGTGCGGGAATAGTAATACTCCAAGTTGGGCTGGACAATTTAGGGTTACTGGCGTGGCTCCACACTCATCCCGAAGCATCTGGGGTTGGCCCTGCGATATCTCGACCAGAATGGGGAGACTTCGGAATCTTCGTGTGGAGAACCCTCGGTGAGGTAATTCACAGGTTTTGCATGAGCTTCAGAAACATGTGTCCGCAAGATGTACACATGCTAGAAAGAACTGCGAATGCGGAATTGGTGATGGGGACAGTATCTATTGTTCTCGGGGCTGCACTGCTTATTCTCGCTATCTATAGAATTCGCCCGAGGGGAAGAAACAAACCGCCGATGCCGAACAGCTGCAAAGAACAGCCATCAACCGAACAGAGCCCGCAGCTTCTCATTGATGGAAGCGAAATTGAGAGTATAAGGAAACGGTGAACGTGACATTACTCGCAGATTCCCCTGAGTATCTCTTTGTCGTCCTATGGCCCAACTAGTTCTGACGCGCCCATAGTCCAGGCTAGCATGAAGAAGAAGACGATCCCAGAAACGAAGAGGATCACAACTGCCGCGGAGACTAGCGCGGAGCCACGGGCGCCCATCCTTCGCATCGAGTGGATCACTGCAAAGAACCCTATCGGGTAGCCCAACAAGCCAGGAATCGAGCCTGGCAACCATGGAGCTAGGAGCGTGACGAAGGCGATGATCATCGCCTCAATCCCCACCGCTGCTTCGAGCATCGCAGACCACAGCCGTGTCCGTCGGCCAATGTCGGCGACTTCCGCTAGCGAGGACAGGAGAATCCCTGCCAAAGCCAGTGTTGGGCTCCAGTAGAAGAGCGCGTGTTCCGTCCAAGGGCACTCCACATAGTAGTCGCCTTGCTGAACTTGATTCACGACATGAACAATACACCCTCTCTCCACGTAGTCGAGACCTACTGGGGGCTGGAAGAATCCACCGATTGTTGGGTAGCGACGGTAGGCTTTCACGGGGATGCCTGGAGCGAGAAGTGCGAAAGCCAAGAGCAGCAGGCCTGCAAGAAGCAAGATCCGCCGCCATGACCAGACACGAACTCTCATTCGAGCCCTCCATGAAGTCGACACTCGAGCCCCGACAGATACTGCCATTCTAGTCGGAGTCTGTTTCAAGCTAGGCAGCCTTCAGCCGCTTTGCACCCGCATGTCTCAGAGATTGAATCGAAACCATACTGACTGTCAAGACCACGCCCAGGATTAGGATGACAAGAGCGCTTGAAGGGAATTCTGGAATCCTGTTCTGTATGCTCGTCATTCCGAGGATGACGAAAGCGGTGGTCTCAGTGTTCGTGTCGCTGTCGCCCGAACCACCATCAGCCATTATGTGAGTGAATACGCCACCACTGGTCTGATTCTGCATCGACCAGACTCTTCCAATGACGTCTTGTTCGTACGGGAGAGTGATTCCGAGTTTCCCAGCGACGTAGAGCAATAGGCCGAGCTTGTAGGTAGCGTAGGCGTTAGGGCTCCCTCTCGCTTGGCCTTCCCCATACGCCAGACGATAGGCCTTGTCACGCAAGCCCATACCGTCCCACATGTTGGCCGCCAACGTGAAGTTGCCGACCGCGTTCGCATGGTCTCCGCGATTGTGATTGGATAGAGCGACTAGCAGGAGTAGGTCAGCGTACTCACCCCAATCCTCAAACCTGTTCGTTCCATTCGCTACATCATATCTCAGCAAGTAGGAACCATTCTGGAGGGTAATGTGAGTGATATCTCTTGGCGGAATCTCAAGCGTCTCATCATCCCTCATCACGACATCATACCGAAGACTGAGAGGAACACCGTCCACAGAAACGGGCAAGCTGTATGTCTTGGCGATCTCAACAAGTCTGGATCTCATCCTCGAAGACAACTTAGAGTCGTACGGCTCCAGCGCTTTGGAGGCCAACAGGTTGTCCGAGGCAACCCAGTACACACTTGGTGCTACCCGAGGCGCTTCACGACATAGCTCGACGTCAGGATTGTAGGCTGTGGCGCGTAAGTAAGCAACCGCTCTATGCAGGCTTTGATTGCCAGAAGTCGTCGCTGCGATCCCGACTTCGATCGGTGAGGCTGCGAGTATCAAGATTAGAAGGAAGACCGACCTTTTCGCTATCAACGCACTTGCTGCCTGGCTCATGCCATTGGGGAGCAATAGCGCTAGCGCTCTTTAAGTTGCGATAGCGCTTGCAATTCCATTTCCCCTTGGCGACGGTATAAGGTTGATGGACTATGCATGGACATTATCGGCGTGCTGTCTCTCAGGGGGACCAAGAAGATACTACTCAGTATGGAGAAGGTTGGCAAGATGAGGTATTCTGAGATCGTGAGGGTCGTTGGCTACTCAACAACCACCACTAGGGCGCTGAAGAGCATGGAAAAGCATGGCATAGTCAGGAAGGAAGTCCTCAACGAACCCTATAGACCGGTATCTTACTCGCTAACTGACAAGGGAAGAAAGTTGGCAACCCTTCTCAAAGAACTTGAGAACCTGTGAGGTCAATCAGTACTCGGCTATCGTGGCCTGGTCGGCAGAAACCACCGAGACCGTACTGCTAGGTACCAACACCTATCAAAGCGCTCTGACCCTAGATGGTTCAAGTGCACAAACATAGGTCTGAGCCTCTCCAACGAGTCTTCGAAACCTGTCCTTCAGATGCCCTTTGAGTGGTCGGTCGGTGAGTCTCTTCTTTCTTTGTTTCGCGAAGCAGTTTGCGAACGCGCGGGAACCAGTAGGATGATAAACACGGATTACTTTCCAACGATTCCTCTTTCCGACAAGTTCTCTCACGTTTTCAAACGCGTCATTTCCGAGGCAGAGAATAGGTCTTCCCTCTGGCACAAGCTTCTCATCAAAAAGGATCCTCTCGAGGAATTGCCTGCAATTTAGAAGTGTCTCTGCCGGGATTCTCTGAGTCTCGGACTCGCAGAATACAACTTCTGTCCACAGGAACCCCGTTCTGTCAGTCGCCAGTCCTAGTTCCTTCAGCAAGTGCCTAGGCCTCCTGAAGTATTCTATTTCGATCAGGCTGTTCCAGACTCTAACACAGTCTTTGTACGTCGCATTCGCGTCCTCACGCCGCTCTGCCAAGCACTTGTACAGTTCCCTCTCTAGACCACTGGAAGACCCCGGGTTTCTACCGACTACGCAAGCCTCCACTTCAAAAGAATCGCCAGGATCGAGGAAGAAGTTTCTGGGATAGTATCCGCTACTCTGGTCACATCTGACCCCATCGCACTTTCTCTTACAGTTGACTATCTCGGTTCCAAGGCGTTCGACAACATTGTCGACCCTAGACATGTCTAGCGTCTCAACCTATTCTGGAAATCCCCTCAAGAAATAGCTTCCTGGACCTCATGGTTCAGCAATCATAGATCTACTTTCTCTCATGTTTTTCGCCATGGATCTAGCGAACCTTCAAACCCAGAAGACTTGCCACGCCTGTCCTCTCAGGCCAGCCTCCCACAACATGGTCAGTGCCTAGCTCGTCATGGAGATCGAGCGCGACCCCTGTTGCAACTAATATTGCTGCTATCGCCAGCAACGAGTACGTAGTCTCAGGCTAGGAAGGCTTTTCACCATGAACCGACCCCTCATCTACATGATATGATTTGACCAAATCAAAGAGATTCAGAAGGAGAAAGTGCCTACAGTGTGGCATGGCATTCAAGGCTATGACTGACCCTCAGTCGAACCATGCGCTCCGCCTGCATCAGAGAGCGTAGCCGAGAGCGCTCATAAAAGCGCGTCGAACGTTATGATGTGCCAGTTTCCAATCTTCCGCTCGCTTGGGGAGCGCCACGCGAACTATGGGCGTTTTCGAAAGACCAATGCTACGAGGTCAATGCTTCGACTTCCGTCAGTCTCTCCCAGCAGTCCAAAATTTCTCTGTCAGTGAAGAACGGTTTCTTCTCTCTGAGAACCCTGATGACATCTTCCTTCTTGGCACTAGGTGAGGCGCCTTCCTTTTTGATATAGTCGAGCGAGACTAACAGCTCAAGAAAGTCCGTTGACCGGATGCGGTCACCGAGGAATTGCCTGAGCTTTTGGATTCTCTTTGCTTCGTCCCCAGTCAACTCCGTACTAATGTGAACAGGGCCGGAGTCTCCCGAGCCTTCAAAAAGGACCTTTGTGAGGTCCGGTGAGTACGGTCCGTGCAAGTACCAGTTGTATTGGAAGCCCAATCTGACGCCAAAGAACTGGAGCAGATAAACAAGTTTCTGAACTTTCTTCCTTTCTTCAAAGGTTGCCACGCTTGGATCCAAGCCAGCAACTTTGAGAGCTGCAAAGAGTCTCTCTTTCCTAGACAAGAGAGATCACCTTTCTCATTGTCCGAGCGAAATCGCGAATGGCCTTCAGGCCTTCATTTGTCATCACGTAGCTTGTTCTCAGCTTCCTGTCAACGATTTCCTTCTTCGGCTTCACGTAACCAAGGTCTACAAGGACTCCGAGGTGAGCTGCTAGGTTGCCGTCTGTCAACTTTAGGTCATGCTTCAGTTCTCTGAACTCGGCCTCACCGTGTGCTGCCAGTATCTTCAGTATGACAATTCGATAGGGATGAAACAACTTGGGTGGGGTCTTGGCAAACAGAGCATCTGCGAGCCCCTGATCATCCAATAGTTGCGAGGTCAAGGACATCACACCAGTTCGATATTCCTTCTACGGAGATACCATTCGCTCACTTGATATGCTTTTTGCGTCTCAGAATGCTTTGGGTTTCGAAGCCAAACCCAAAAGCGCTTTGAGTTGCAAAGCCTTATAAGCGCCGCTCCGCTAGAGAACCGATCCCAGTTGCCTTCAAGCGCGATGGGCTCGTAGTCGGAGAGGAATCAACTGTGTACGCACGCCGAGGAGCAGGCCTTGGCTTCGTATTGATCCTTCTAATCTTAGTCGCAGCCGTCGTCGGAATGCAACTCGGATGGCTGGTGTTTATGGGCAACGGCGATCCTGGGACTCCTCCCAAGATTCAGCTTCGCCAATATGAAGAATTCGTTCACGTCTCAAGGATCAGGATCGCTGGAGACGAGTACGGTCTGTGGGATGTGAGAGACAACCGGACTAACATCTTGTATTTCATGCTCTTGGTGAAACCTGGCGACGGTACGCGAATTCGTGATCCGGATCTGCAATCGAGAGCGTTTTCTCTCAGGCTGGCTCTTCAGACAGCTCATGTTGTGAAGTCAATAAACGACGGTGCGAAGACGGCTGAGGATACAACGGCCAGAATTGCAAATCTTGGAACTTTGGCGATCTCTGTGGCCGAAATATCGGGTCAAAGGTCCATAGCAAGAGATCTCAGAAGATTTGGGACCTTGATAGGAGAGAAAACGGAAACAGCGTTGGCCCTAGCGGCCTCCGTTCAGGGAAGTGCCGAGTATGCTGAACATCTCATCAAAGATCCTAGTGAGCAGAATGCTGACCTCTTCATGACAAGCCTCGGGGTCTCGGCGATGTTGACGCTCTCACAACGAGCAGCGTTAGTTTACTTGCTGATCTCAAACGCTCTGCAGGCGATGGCCATTTCGCCGGGGCCGTGGCTAGAGATGCTCTATAACCAACTGACACAAGGAACCAATCCCACAATCGGTCTTCTTGGAGGCACCTTCGGGGCATACGAGACGTCCAATACGACGAAAGCGCTGGCAGCACGCGGAGTTTACTAGTCATATATGGCTGGCGTCAATAGGCCTTCCGAGGCATCTCCGCAGGCATCCACATGAATGTCAGACTCTGCGATCTGTTGAACTCATGACTTTGTGTGCGGTCCTGATAGTGCACGACAACGGGTAGATGCGTGCGGGTTGCGGAATTTGAACCACGGTTCTGTGGCTGCGGAGGCATTCATGCAAGGGGTTTCGAACCCGAATGGGGCTAGACCCCTCCCGACCACTACTGTCGTGCTAGTTGAAATCACACGAAGGAGGATTCAAATTCTGTAGAGAGAACTCCTTGTCCATGCGCAGAGGTCCTAGGCTGGGATAACAATGCCGCGGTACATTGTCATTGAGGGTTGCTTGGGAGCTGGCAAGACCACTCTAGTTATGGAGCTGTCTAGAAGGTTAGACGTCAAAGCCTTCACTGAACAGGTTTCTCACCCCTTCATCCAAGAGTTCTACGAAGACCCGTTGTCTACGGCCCTCGAAACTCAATTGACATTCGTGGTTCTCCATTACCATCAGATAGCCAGAGCCGTGAGAGACGAAGTCTTCCAAGGCGATGTAGTAAGCGATTTCTTCTTCGAGAAGGACCTGATTTTCTCGAAGGTGACTCTCAACAGTAGGGAGGATGTTGAGATTCTCAACCACCTTTGGGCGACTCTAAGAGCCAGGCTGCCGACTCCAGATTTAGTACTCTTCTTGGATGCGCCTACCGAATTCCTGTTCGAAAGGATTAGGCGTAGAGCTCGGGGATACGAAGCACCTATCGCCTTTGACTTCCTCGAGATGTTGAACAATGCATACAGAGAATTCATGACGCACTACGATCGATCTGAAACGGTGGTTTTTGACGCGAAGCATCTCGACGCCTCGGCTGATGGTATCATGCAGGTGCAGGATGTCATAGTAAGAAAGCTGGAGGAGCAGCCAAGAATTGCAGGCGTCCATCGCCAAGAGTAGCAAAAACGAGGTTGAGATCCTCAAGATGAAGGGTCGCCCTATTCATCTGACCATGGGGCTCTGTTCCAAGGACGAGTTTGCGATTTCCCCGGTCAATAGGCATTTGCACCTATGCTTCGATGAGCTGATAGCTTGGCCCTCTGTCGTACCGAACACTGTAGGTCGGGAGTGACTGGTGGCTGATACAGTGTAGATGCATTCAGCCAGGCTTAACTATCAGTGAGACTCGAGATGTACCCAATTCGGATAGCATCCACAAGAGTTCGATGAGGGATCGCAAGGTGCGGGGTTGAACAGTCTGCCAGAAGCTTCTTGGGAAACGATCTATGGCAAGGAAAAGGGACGGCGAGATCTGATCCTTACTCCGAGACAGTCCGTCGTCGACTTTCTTCCAGTACTGGACAAGGCAGGTGCGCGTAGAATTCTGGACTTAGGTTGCGGGACAGGCTCGAATACTCTCTTCCTTGCTAGGAAAGGTTTCCTAGTGGTCGGCCTCGACGTCTCGGCGAGTGCTATAGCAGAAGCACAACAATTTCTTGCGGCCGTGCAGATCGAGAACGTTGTTCTTATTGCAAACGATATGAAAGCGTTGCCCTTTCCCGACGAGGACTTTGATGCGGTCGTCAGTATCAACGTGATTCATCATGCGAAGCTTTCGGAGATTGAACGCACAGTGGGAGAGATCAGGCGAGTCCTACGGAGCAACGGGGTGGGTGTAGTTACTGTGGATTCTGATACTGACTACAAGTTCGGCCAGGGAATCGCATTGGAAGAAAAGACCTACGAGCTGACGATGCCGCATCGGGAGAAAGGTATTATCCATCATTTCTTCAACGAGAACGAGGCACGTTTTCTCTTCAAGGATTTCGAGATTACCAGTCTTAGACTGACGAGCCAAGATGTTGCGGGTCGAAAGAACTCCCACTGGGAAGTAGTGTTCGCAAAGCATGGTCGGACTATCCAGCAGACAACCGGCTAAGTTGACAAGAGAGAATGTACACGGAAGTCGCTAGACTTCAGAGAAACCTCAGTCTGTACGCAAGGCTATGCGGCAGGGCAGATGCTGTCGTCCAGAACACGATGGCTAGCGTCAACCAGAGAATTCTGAGAGAGTATCAGCTGGCGAGACTAAGAGCTGTTTGCCGAGCGGCTCCGAGGTCGTCGTTTTGGAGGAAGAAGTTGGCTTCTGTGGGTCGGATTCGCGAACTGCAGGACATAGAGAGAATTCCGATAACATCCAGGGCTGAGATAGATGAGATCACTGACAGTGGCCGACTTGATGAATTGATTGCGAAAGCTAGGCATCAGAAGATGCATAGGATCACGTCCGGCGGAATCGGGCACAAGGCAAAGTTTGTCAGCGTAATGACGTCAAAGGAATACCACTTTCACTTGGCAGATATCATCAGGATGTTTTCGGCAAATGGGATCGATCCAAATAGCTCCATAGTTACCACCCTTCCCGGCAGATATGTCAAGCCAAAGTGGGTGGCTGATACGATAAGAGAGATGCATGGAAATCTGAGCGAATACGTCGGCGACCATGTTGCAGGAACGGTTCTTTGCGATGCCGCGAAGCTTTTTGGTCTACGTTTCATTTCAACGGGACTTCCTTTGGCAGCTTACAAAGTGTCGCAGCAACTAGCTGAACAAGAGTCCGAGCGCTTGATGATGGTCATCGAAAGGGAGCGTCCTCAGATATTGGCAACATCCCCTAATCTCCTGAAGAATTCCATCCTGCCATGTATGATGCGGAAAGAGGCGACTTTTGCGCGCCTAGGCGTGAACAAGATAATAGTCGCAGGATCCGCATTGTCGCCTCAGATCGTCCACTCTATCCGATCGCAAGGAGCGGACGTGATTTCTTGGGTCGAGTCTGGGGAAGTGTGTACCATTGCCTATAGTACAGGTACAGCTGGAGGGAACCGACGACTGGTCCCAACTCACTTCACCAACTTCTTTGAGATCGTTGATGAAGATGGCAAACCGGTGCCGATGAATCAGAAAGGAAGGGTGATAGCAACAAGACTCGCCACCACTACTCAACCGCTCATCCGATTTGATCTGGAGGACGAAGCCTCTTTTGTGAGATACCTGGGAAGTATTCTCTTCGATTGGAGATATGGACGCGCCCGGAAAGGACCACCTTTTCCTCTCATATCTTGAGAGTCAATCCATCGGATGCGGCGTGGACGGGTATACCGGTTTTCCTTCGAAGCCATTGCGCTTGTGCTTCTGGTCTTCTGATCCTTCTGCCGAAGTGGCTAATGATTGCGATGTTTGGACGAACTTCGCTTATGAGGTGTGCAGCAGCTTCTGTGTTCATTTGGTTCGGCGCGTCCACATTGTCAGGCTTTACAACATTCATTATCATGACTTGCGATCCGGCGTGCCACCGACAGAGCTCTGGGAAGTACTTGGTATCCGAGACGTAAGAGATCTGCTTTGATCCTTTCAATACGAACCCTATGCTTCCTTTGCAGTGGTGAGCTTCGGTCGCGACAATCTTGACTCTGCCAACCAGGGTCTGCTCTCCCAATTTCAAACCAACCAGACGCCTCAATGTCCCGAGATATGTTCTCAGCAGGATTGATTTCCTCAAATCATTCAAGGTCTGTTCACTCGCCACCAGACAGCCTGCACGGCGCTCATAGCCTCTGGTAATGGCAGCGATCAATACAGGTACGTCGTTCATGTGATCGACATGTGAGTGTGAGACCAAGATCGCCTGCACTCTTCCGAGGTCGAAGCCGTATTCTCTCGCTCGCACAGAGGCACCAGGTCCCGGATCTATGTGAAATGTGGTACCATCAAGCTCTACCAGAAGACCTCCAGTCGCCCGGTTCTGTCTTGATATAGCAAATGTTCCTGCGCCAGTACCTAGAAATCTCAATTTAGATGAGTAGGTTGCTCTACGGAACGACTTGCTACGCGAGGGCAATCTCACACCGTCCCCCAGGCTCACTTCGAGTCGTTATCAATGATTGTTTCAACGCCTGCATCCCACTCGCGATCGAACATGTTTGAAAATGTCTCGAACAGACCACTCTTCCCTTTCGAAACCTCGAAGTAGCTTCGAAGGAATTCACCTTGGTACATGTACGAGAAGTACCCAATCGTATCGAACAAAGTGAAACGCCAAACCGGAAGAGAATGATAGTATCTTACCTCTATGTCCAGATTCCTCAGACGCTTTACATTCTGAATGCTTGTTGTGGTGGCTCGGATCTGGTTTTTGACCATTTTCTCGTCGACGTTCCTGCTTTTGGCCCTCAGCGCCACAAACTTCGAGTCGGGATGTAGCAAAAGGATCCTTATCTTCCCCTTCCAACCCATCGGCAAGCCCAGAACTTTTTGATATACGAGAGAACTCTCATTGTCCAGAATACGGACGCCTGTAGTCATCATCATCCGGATAGTCGGGGGATGACTATCGGACGCATCGAAATGTCTTAGCCAAGTCACATCTTGAGACGACAGAACAGTACGGAGTCTTGACAAGCTGAGCGCTCTAACGTAACCAGCTACCAAGAGTACCAGACGGTAAGCCGGAAAAAACGCCAAGGCTACCGCCGCGATTGTGACGCCCAGAAGTATGTCGCTTGACGTGAGCCACCGCACAATCAGCCCTCCAACAATCGAGACTACAAGACCTGCGAGGATCTGTTTGGGGTCGATCGCCAAGCTTCCATCTCCTCCCATGGCAGCCTAGCAGGTCCTCTTCTGTGCTGCTGCATTGATTCTGTTCTCGAGTGATGAAGATGCAGGCGAGGTCGCGGTTTCATGAAGCACATCTTTGAGAAGCTCGTAGCTCTTGACAAGGTCCCCCATGGTACCCACTATTTCCAGAGTCAGCCATTTCCCATAATGAATCTTCCCGAGCGATCGAAGTACGTTTGCGAAATCTATTTCGCCTCTTCCGATCGGGAGGTGAGTGTGCGTGCGATAGTCGCCGCCTTTCACTGCGTCGTGTACATGGACATCGATAAGCCGAGAACCAAAAGCCCTGATCGCAGTTAATGGATCGAGTCCCGCCTGATGCAGATGACCGAGTTCAAGTAGGATATTCAAGTCTGCAACCTCCCTCACCAGATTCATGAATTCTGAAATCCCACTGACGATGAATGGTTGATAGCAGTATGATTCCAATGCGAGATCCAGGTTGTGAATCTTCGCATAGTCTCTCAGACGATTTGTGAACTGCAAGAATCCAGCTTGAGCTTCCAGAAGGTGTTTTCCAACTATTGGGGGCTTCCACATGGGCGGGTGGAAAGAGAAACTCGATGAATCTACTTGTACGGCAATGTCAATGGCTTTCCGCATGCTTCGGTAGGTGCCCTCTTGAACTCCCTTTTTCATGAACGCTTCTGCACGCGTTTCGGCATCCGAATGAACACTTGCCACGAGCCCGAGATCAGCCAGCAGCCTCTTGAGCTTTGCATTGCGGTCCGTTGACTCCGAGAGACTGCGAATATCGAACTGGACGCCATCGAATCCTATTCTGCGTAGCTTGGTCAGTGCCCGATGGCCTCTACGACTTTGAGCTCGCAATGGGAACTGCTGCCTAGAATACTTGGCCGAGAGTTTCAAGCTTTGGACCCTAAGAGAGACCTAGTTCAATGATGCAGGTCATCTTCCTATTAAGATCCCAGTCTCTGGTCGAGTTTTCTCGCTTCTAGTAGACAAGGCGCGTACTCGAGACTCGTTGAGATGCAAGCCCTTAATACAACGACGCCCCGCTCGTCGAGGTTGGGGGAAAGTTGTCAGAGACTCTTACGCCTTCTCTTGTGACCCATAGTCTCGTGCATTCGACACCTCTAGACGCTAGGGAGCTCCGATCAGGCTCAGCAGAAGTCGAGCAGGTGCGGAAGGAAGAGAAACGTTGGAGTTCAGCACGGCCATAGGGAGTCCAGGATTTCCTTCCAACAAGACCGTAGCAACCGTGATGAGAGAATTGGAACCCGGATTTCCCCTGATAGGGATCGAGAGAGGCTACTTTCTGGACATTCAGCACTTCTTTGGCGAAAGAAAGCTCCTCGGCTTCAAGGTTCTCTGTGCGCCGTGCAATCTGAGGTGCTACTATTGTCATCGTAGCCCGTTTATTGGCAAGGGAGTCCGCGCAATGACTCATGATGAGGTTGTAAGAGAAATAGAGAAATGGAGTCCCTATAATATCATGACATTCACAGGAGGAGAGATAACACTCGTCGCAGAGCCAACTGCTGCCTTAATGGATAGCCTAAGGAGTTCCGAGGTTAGCGTCCTTTTTTCGACGAATGGGGTTCTATCTGACAAGGTCGAATACCTTACCAAACATGCGAACCTTGTGAAAATCGATGTGAAAGGTTCTGAAAGGTTGTACGATAGGGTAGCTGGCCTCCCCGTCTATCGGCGTGTTATGGAGTCGGTCGGCATCTGTGCTGCGAGGCTGCCCACGGAGGTAAAAGTGCTGCTGCACTCATTTACGGAACAAGAAGACATCGAGTCCGTGCTGCGAGATTTGAAGGCGGTTACGGGATTCCCGGATAACCTGATTGTGGAATTTCAATTGGTGAAAGACTTTTTGGGTCTTGGAATCGAAGAGCCAAACGGCCAAAGGATTAGAAAGATCTGTAGCAGGGTCTCTCCACTTCCAGAGGCTGTTCTCTTGAAAGAATACGGGAGTGAAGAGGTCATAGAGGAATTGACTGATGGCGAGTGGCGTCTATATAGAAAGAAGGAGATCCCACTACGTTTCAATTGGTAGACGGGGTCTTGGGCTTGACTGCTGCTTGATTATGTTGATTCCCGTGAGGACCTCGCGTTCTGAACCCAATTGGGTTCAAGAACCTCCCGGCCCACACTTGCAACGCTCAACCCGCGGGAAGAAGTGGTTTTGAACCTGAATGGGTATAGATCCCGGCGGCCGCACCACTCTAGTAGTTACTGGAGTGGACGCGGGAAATCTGCATGGGCGATTAGCTACCGGCTACCTGCGAAGGTGACGGAGTGGCACCAAGCGCTCCGGCAAGATCCACTGATGGAGTGATATGCGCCAAGATTGTTACTGACATAGGACGTACTTTGACCCACACAGTAGGTCGAACTCGAAGTGCCGGACATGAGTAGAATAGAGAGATTTGATGAGGTCTTCCGGACGCTGTTAGTTGTCGCCAGTATCCTAGCCGCATTTTCCCTGAAGAGTTTTCCAGAACCACTTCTTTCCCAAGCCTTTCAAACACTATTGTTTCTCCTGCTATCGCTACTGCTGTGGGTGGTTGCCGCATTGTGGGGAACGGGTCCGGGAGCTTGCATCACAAGGCTCCTGGCCCTCGAAACTCTAGTGGTCGCCATTTCAAGAACGCTGTCAAGACTCTTCATACTGTTTCCGCCTGCTGGCAGCGAGTCATTTCTCGCGTCGTGGGCGGTGCTCCTCTTTGAGGTCCTGTCTGCCTTCATACTGATTGGACTTGGTGGGCTCTATCTGCGGCTCAGAATGCGTGAAATCTTGATAGCATATCTTCTTGGAATAGGATTACTTCCCTCCGCCTATCTCCTCATACTGAGAAGCTACCCCTTGCCATCGCTGGCGCTTTCAATGCCGCCCAGTACGCCGTCCTCTTTGTTGCCGCTATGAACTGGGAGACGTCAGGCTAGCGAGCACTTCCTTCTCGAGGCTGTCCCTCAACGCCAAGCCTAGAAGGCGTTCTCTTCTCTCTCTCGCCTGGACTTGCATAGGTTCGGTGGGGTGTTATTAGGGCCCAAAAGGCATTACAGGGTTCAACCCGCAAGACGATTATGAGAGTGGTCTGAGACAACTATGGGGCAGATTCTTCCTCCAGACTGGATTGAATGGCTCACTATATTCAACACTTTCATGAGCGTTCTAGCAGCAGGATTCTTGGTGATTTCTGGCATCTATCGTTTCTTTGTCAAACCGAACTTGAAGCTCGAATTGCATACTCATGATTCTAGAGCACCTTCGGCCTTGCCCGCAATTGAATGCAGGGTCCTAAACGCGACCGTCACTAACGAGAAGAAGCGGCTGTTTGGTAAGACGGCGACCCATTGCGAGGGCAGACTCGTACTAGAGCCCGACAGGGAACATCCTCTCCCCTGGATTGATTATGGTGACAGGCAGGTCATCGATCTGACCCCTGGAAACTCGGCTACCCTAGAACTGATGAGAGTTTTCAGATCGGTAGGCCGTGCAACAATTCGACTGCCAAGCGGTTCTGAGACGGAAATCAAGGCTGGCATTTACAAACCTGTTCTAAGGGTAGTCTCCAAGGAGCGCTGTGTGGAAAGGGGCCTTGGAGAGTATCGGATTCCTCATGACCTACTCGAAAAGCCCGTTTTCCGAATCAAACTGAACTGAGTCGATCGCTATGAATTCTTGAGCCCTGAGCAATCACCGCTAGGGGTGTGACTCCCGGCGGCCGCACAACTTCAACCACTAGTATTCGCTAGAGCGTCCGCCGAACGGACAATCTGACTCGTGCCGCGGCGCATGCAAGCGGGTTTTGAACCCAATACGGTCTAGACCCCCGCGGGCCCGCCAAACTACTTGGGCGAGTCCTGAGAATCGGCCTGGGACCGGCTTTTATATCAACCAGAGAGGAGGCTCGAGGCCGCATACGGTGGCGCATAAAGCACTCCTGAAGGACACACA
>Ga0315280_10001695_pt1 | contig 37250 bp, 24 predicted proteins | sample YL17G06_40_MG_FD_203697 | JGI IMG/M metagenome (GOLD analysis project Ga0315280, IMG submission 203697) | Sediment microbial communities from Yellowstone Lake, YNP, Wyoming, USA - YL17G06_40 | ecosystem: Environmental > Aquatic > Freshwater > Lake > Sediment | place: USA: Wyoming | collected... | reverse complement strand
AGCGCTTGTTGATGAACTCGATCTGGGAGGGATAGAGCTTCTTCGCCTTGACCAGCACTTCCTCTTTAACGCCAACTTTGCCGAAGTCGTGCAGGATGGAGGCGTAGCGGATTTCGCGGATGTCTTGGGGCGTGAAGTGGATGTCGCGATAGGGACCGATATCGCTGCGGTCCACGGCCTCCGCCAGCCCCACCGTGAGCTTCGCCACGCGCTCGGAGTGGCCGAAGGTGGTGGGGTCGCGGGATTCAATCGCCAGCACCGAAGCCTTCACGAACCCTTCAAAGAGGTTCTCGATCTCGTGGTAGAGCAGGCTGTTTTCAAGCGCCACGGCGGCCTGGCTGGCCAGCGACGAGGCCAGTTCCTGGCTGCGCTCAGAGAACGGGACCACTTCCCGGTGCACGATTTGTCGTGTGGCGAGCCTGACGGCGGGATTCCGCTTGGCGTTAATCAGTTGCAGGACGCCGATGACCTCGTCCTTCTGGTTCTTCATCGGCACGGCCAGCATCGATTTGGTCCGGTAACCGAATTTCTCGTCGAAGTCGCGGTTGACGCGGAACGGCAGGTTGCGGATGCGGTAGGCGTCCTTGATGTTCAGGATGTTGCCCGTGGCGGCGGCGTAGCCGGCGATGCTGCGCGTGTCGATGGGCAGGGTGAATTGGCGAAAGGGGACCGAGTGGCTGTCGCTTTGCGTGAGCTTGAAGACGAGGTGCTTCGCGCCCTCCGGCCCTTCTTCGACCAGATAGAGCGACCCGGCGTCGCAGCCGGTGATCTCGCGGCTCTTCGTGAGGATGAGCTCGAGGAGCGCATCCGGGTTGCGCTCGGTCGAGAGCGCCACGCCAATCTTGTTGAGCGTTTCCAGCTCGGTGGCGACCAAGCGGAGCTGCAAGCCGGTCTGACGGCGTTCCTCCTCAAGGCGAAGGGTGTCGAAGGCGCTGGCGACGGCCCGCTCCAACACGGCCCGGGGCGTCTGGCGCGGGAGCACGGCGAAGAGCCGGCCATCGAAGTGAGTCTTCGGTGGGACGTTACCCTGCAGGAAGTAGATCAGACGCCAGGCGCCACCCTTGGGCGCGAGCCGTTCGATCTGCTTCAGATCGTCTTCGCGGGCGTCGGCGACGAGGACGGCGGGAAGGTCCCAGTCCGGATTCGAACCCTGGTCACGATCCAAGGCCACCAGCCGGTAAGCGCCCGGCAAATGGCGCAGCACTTTCAGTAATGCGGAGGGCCGGAAGTAATAGAGGTTCTTCGCCATCGCCTGGGGCCGTCAGGAATGTGCCGTCTGGAAGTTGCGCGCCGTCATTATACCCTTTTCCCCGGGAGCGCCAAGCCTCTCAACCGCAGCCCGCCCCCCACCGGGAGCGCGGACGCAACGTTCGGTCGTCAAGCTGTTCCGAAGGAACAAGGCTCAATACTGAGGGTGGCGGCAAAATCTCTGGGGTCGGTTCGGTTACGCTCCCGCCGACTTCTCGAAGCTGCCGATCGCTTTCGCCTCGTCGTCATGCACGTCAAAGACGGTGTAAAGCTTGGTGATCTGCAAGAGGTCGTGGACCTTCTTGGTGAGGTTCAGCAGCTTCAATTGGCCTCCTTCATTGGAGACCCTCGTGAAACCGCTGACCAACTCGCCGATCCCGGAGCTGTCGATGTATGTGACGTCCGCGAGGTTGAGCAGCAGGTGCTTGTTGCCTTTCCCCAACTGTTCGCGGATCAGATCCCGCAACTGCGTGCATCCCTCACCCAGGGTGATTCGCCCGCTCATATCCACGACGGTGACCGAATCGACCTGGCGTAATGTGGCTTTCATGCTCACGGTCCTTCCCTCCTTGACGGGGCTGAATTGTTCGAGTTCAACCGCTTCACCAGAACCACTTCCGTACCTTCGCCCGCACGACTCTCGACCCGGAAATCATCCATGAAGGTGCGAATCAGAAAAATACCCCGGCCCGAAACATTCAGCAGGTTTTCCTGTGATAGAGGGTCGGGTAATCCCCTCGGGTCATAGCCATTTCCTTGGTCGCGGACGCGGATCTCCAAGCGGTCGCTGAAGATCTCGAACCGCAACCAGACGTGTTTGCTCGGGTCGTTCTTGTTGCCGTGCCAGATCGCGTTGATCAGCGATTCGTGCACGGCCATGTCAATTTTGTGCTGGTCGCCTTCATCGAAACCCGCGGTGCTGGAGACGCGCCGGGTGATCTCCTCGGCAACCTCCACGTTCTTGAGGTCGCTCTCCAGGACCACTTCGACCACACTTGCGTCGGCAGCCATGATTCGCGGGGGTTGAAGATAATTCCCAGCTGTGAAACTACAATAGCAGGGCCGGAAAGTCAATGAATGCGGTCACCTGCCGGCCCGCTCCAACATCCTCTATCCACTGCTTCCAACCCGCGGCTTCCCCCGGAGGCACGAGCGTGCCCCCAACGACCAGACCGAAGAGGTCATCGTCAGGGCCGCCGCCCTACCTATGGTTTTCAAGAACGTTCGTCGCTGCTGCATGTTTGGTCAGCGCCCCGGTATCCTGCCTCGAGGACGTTTGACGGGCCTTTGACCCAGCCCCACCCCCCAGTACCCAGCGGAGGACGGCGTAAAGGATATGCAAAGCCCTGGCTGGCGTCAATGAGAGGCTTCGGTGCGGAATTGTGTCTGGTCCTTGACGAATCGGCCCCGAGGCCGCACCTCGAACAAGGCTCTCGTAGCACTCGCAATCGCGCGGGAGGAAACGCCCGTCCAGTTTCGACTAGTGAGAGCCCTGAGGTTCTCCACCGCAATGGGATTCCGGCCAATGCAGGGAACTCGGCCATCTCAGGCGAAAAGGAAGTTAACCATCTTTTCTCCTTTGATTCCCACTCGATAGAAAGAATCGAGTGGTCTCTCAAAGAGCCAGAAACGGCCCCACTGTGGTGAGGCACATGCGCTCCACTGTTCGCCGAAGGTGAAGCGGTGCTCCTCGGTGGGTTCTGTGACGGCTGGCAGACGTAGCACGCCTAGCGATTGACCTGGGTGACGCAGCATTTTACGGACGGCGTGCGCCACGGGTAAAGCTGCACGCGAAAGGGCGGTCGGACGAAACCAATGGGCGGCCCTAATGCTCCGGCGATGGCTTGGCCAAACAGACTCAGTCCGTAGCTGGCCTCTACCACAGCACGATCGGCAAGTCCTTGGTCTCGAAATACATTCGGTACGGCAAGCGTTCGTCGACCGCGTAAAATGGCCGTGCCAGTGCCGTCAGAGTTCTGGGGCCGCCGCTGACGTTGTAAGGCTGCATGCGATAGAGGCCCGGCTTTTCGGCGGGCGTCAACCATTTCTCCAGTTCTGCCTCCGCGGGGATCGGCGGCATGGGTTCATGATGGCCCGCATCGATCACATATACGACCGGACCGCGCACGATTGCCACACGCGTCGGGTGCTGCGGATCGATCAGCTCCAGCCGAAACCGCAAAGGAATCCGCGCCTCGATTCGGTCCCCGCTGGCCCACGTGCGGGCCACGGTTGCCCATTTTCCAGGCTCACACTTGACGTTCACGGGCGTGCCGTTAACGCTGACCGACATGTCACGGGCCCAGCCCGGCACACGCAGATTCAGCGAGAAGTTTATGCTCTGCTTCATCTCCAGCCGCAGGGTCGTCGTATCGGCTTCCGGATAGGCGGTGTCCTGCACCAGCTTCACCTGGCCTTCCGGCCGGGCCCATGTCACCTCCGAGGGAGCGAAGAGGTTGACATACAGGCCGGAGCTGTCCTTGAAGTAGATGAGGTCATGGTAGTCGGCCACCCCCTGGATGTAAGTACCCGAACAACAGGTAAACGGCGAATGGTCATAATCCTTCATTCCGCCGGAGATCCGGTAGTCCGCGTAGTAGAAGTTACTGCCATCCGTCTTCCAGGGCAGCGCTGCCCCGACCCCGTTGTAAAACAGCCTTTCGATCCAGTCTCCGTAGCGCGCCTCCCCGGTGAATCCCATCAGATACTTCGACAACTTGAACCCTGCCCAAGACCCGCAAGGGGTCTCGAAACTGTCTGATCTGAACTCGAGCGATTTGCCCAGCCTTCCGTCCGCCGGCATGATTCGCTCTGCCGGCCCGTATCCTCCCGTGGCGTAACACTGGGTTGCCTGCAGGAAGTCGTAGGCGTTCTTGATGATCCGGAGATACTCCGCATCCCCACTCACGGCGTAAGCCATGGCAGCGCTACTGAAGGTGTTGACGTGACTGTACGCGTGGACACCCCAGGCATCCGTCGGCATCGAAGTCTGGGAGAATTTCTTCCAGTAGGGGTGATACAGCCAGACTTCTGCAAACTCCTTAAACTTCGGGTTGCCCGAGACCTGATACGCGCGGAAGAGGTTTTCGCCTAGCGTGTACCACTCCAATACTCGGCCGGAATGCAATTCCACCGGGTAAGGGGCCGCGGGAACATTTTCCCGGCTAAAAGTTTTGGAGGCCCAGGCCGTGATTTTCTCCAGCAGAGGGATGGCGTCCGCGTGCCCGCCGTACTTGTGCATGTCCACCAGCCCACACACCATCTTCTCGTAGGGATAGTGCTGCATGCCGCAGTCGCCGTCCGGTTTGAGGGTCTTGGCCCATTCCGTCAACAGGTATGCAGCTTTGTCGCGCATGGCGCCGTCATCCGTGGCCTTGTACATCCGTGCCATCCCGCTCAGCCACTGCCCGAAGACGGTCGCGGAGTTCCGCTGGCACCAGCCTCCCAAGGGCTTCCCAGGCGCGGGCAGTCCGGCAGCCGCCCGCCAGCCCTGTAGGATGTCATCGTTTGAAACGGCGAAGTAGGCATCCCGGGCACTCTGATACTGCTCCTGCCAACGGCTGCCCCCGAGCTTCACTCCGTTGAAGTCGAACGGTTCGAGGATTGTCCTTGCGGACGTTGCAGGACTGGCGACCGCTCTCAGGTGAGGCAACAGGCCAGCCGCTGCAACGGCACCTTTCAAGAAATCTCTACGCAACATATCAGAGTCCATAGAATCATCTCCTTCGGCGGGCGCGGATCTGGAGGATAGCCAGTCTCGTGCCCGCGGGATTTTTCCGGAAAACAGGTTCCAGCACAGCAGAGAACATGCCGTGGCCCCCGGCTAAATCTGTGAATAATCGGCTGGACTGAGAATAATATTCGAAACCTTAGAGACAATGTCCTCGAAAGTGTACCGTGGCAAGGTCGACAGGCTTTTCCAGGCCGGGGAGGCGAAGAAGGCTGCCCAATTCTTATCGCGCTCCGTCATGTCGGAAAAGCCAAGCATGTAGGTCAGATCCGGCATTCGTGCCCCAAACAGCGTGTCGCCATAGAAGACTTGCCAGAAGCCGGCCTTCTGGAATATGTCGTAATAGCCGGCGTTGATCATTTCAATCTTGCGCTTGTGGTCTTGGTCGGTAAGGTTCTCATAGGTTCGCAACTCAAAGAGCCGAGGCCCGTGCTGAGCCGTCGCAGCGGGAAGAATGAGCTTCGGCCAGCCGTCCAGTGCGCGAAGCAGCGTGGCTTGCACGCGGACGTAGGAAGGCTGCAGGGAAGGTGCGTTGAGGAAAGCAGCCCCAGCCTTCAGATACTCGGAGTCTTGAGCCAGATGTTCCTCGAGGTTGGCGAGTGTCTCCAAGGAAGTGCATGGCAGCAGCACGTAAATCGCCGGGGTATCCGGGCCAATTCTGGCGTTGAATACTCCCACCGGCTTTATTTCCAAACGGTTCAGTGCCGGTACCAGAGCATCGCGGAAGAAATTGTGAGCCGCCCTGACCTGTGGCCCCCAAAGGACTTGATAGCGCCGAAGCAGGTAGTATTCACGACCGGCGGTGGCCGAGGGGGTCTGGGCGGCCTGCTGGCTAAAGGGTGAACCGCTGAGTGCAAGGGCCGATGCCGCAAGCGATGAAGTCAGAAGTTTTCGTCGCTCCATGGAACCTCCTTCCGAGGCTCAATTTAGAATCCGATCCCCCAAGCGCTGCGAACTCTGAATAGGGTTGAAGCCCGCGGATGGAAGCGGGTGGTGCCTCAAGCATAAGCTTTTATGTGACGTCATTGCTCTGTAAGGCTATCGATGGCCAGAAGCGCGGTGCTGTTCGGCGCCATGGTGAGCGGAAACTCCGCCGCCCGTTCCGCAACAGTTCGGTTTTCCAGCAAGTCAACTACCTTCGATTTGTGCGGCAGGTGAATCGTCCGTGTGCCGCCTCCGGGCGCATAGACGGCGAGGACTTTCCGGTTCGCGTAGACGACATCGTCGGCGTCGCTGTAGATATGGCAACCGGCCGCACGCGCAATGTTCCTCAGGAGAGCCGCCGGCAGGATCGGTGCGCTCGAGTGCGCTGACGTCCAACCGGGCTGCTTCTTCACGACCAGGCCCGGCTTGTCCAATCCCGCCAGCCGGCCCAAAACCTTGGCCTCAGGGTCATCGCTGTAGAACCGGGGGTTGATGCGGAAGCCCGGCAGGTCACGCTGGAGGCTGGGATCCCGGGGATCCTTCAGGTAAATCTGGTGGTCGTACCAGCGGGTGATGTTCGCCACGTTCACGTCCGTGCCATAGGCAAATCCCTTGGGTAGGGACTTCGTATAAGCATGGTTGTAGGACGTGATATCCACGTGCAACTCACCGGCGGAATCGCTTTCGGCAAGGCGAATTCCCGTCAGGTCGTGCATAGAGTCCACAGAGAGCTTCTCGCCGATATAACCTGGCGCGTAAATCCAGACCGCGGTCGCGCCGTTCCGCTTCAGGCGCGCATGGATGGCGGCCCGCTGCTCCGGCGTGACCCGGAAGGTGTTGAGGAAGATGTAGAGCTTGTAGTCTCTAAGCTTCGGGTTGGCCATGTCGGTGAGAAGTTGGGGATCCCACGGCGCCCCGATAAAACCAAGCTCCCACTGCTTTTGGGCAGTGAGCAGAGCATTGAAAAGCGGTTCGCCGTCCCCGAAGTAAGTGAAGCTCGCTTCGTCGAGAACTACGGCGATGTCTGCGTTCGAGCGCTTGTCGGCCTCGAGGTACTTATCATCTAGCTGTTTAAGATCGCCGAGGAGTCCGATGATCTGGTCGTCGTGGAACGTTCCGCCGTGCAAATCCGTCCACCACATGCCGAATCCCTTGGTCAGGGCATACCCGTAATCGCGGATGAGCAAGCCTTTGGTCTCCTCCCAATTCTTGGGATTGTTGAGCGAGTTGCCCCACCGCCACTGACGCTGGTGAAGGTGGGTCTCGGTGTCCACTTCATTGAAGTAGAGCTTGCCGTAGAGGGCGACGGCTTCCGGCAGAGTCTGCGAATTGTTCGGGCCCCCGATCTGTTTGTTGTCATAGGCATAGGGGCTGGCGATGAAATCCACGTCCGGCGACCCCAGAACCTTGGCCAAACCGAGATGGCCGCTATGAACCACGCTCAGGTTGGGGAAGTTGCACCACAGGTAGCCATAGAAGGAGCCAACGATCTTCTGGCGGTTCGTGAGCTCCTTGATCCACCGGCAATTCTCGAGCAGAACGTCGGCGACCGTGTCATTGAAGAAAGTAAAGTAATCCGGCACCCGCCGGCTGACCGCAGCGTCGAAGAAGATCCCGTGCGTCGAACTGTACCGCTCCACTTCGTTGGGAGGCGTGGCGGTCTCAAAAGTCACCTTCGGATCCCCCCACGCGCGGCGGAGTTCCTCGACGGTCCCATATTTGTTCCGCAACCAGCGCCGGAAGCCAGCTTGGGCCGGAGGACTGTAATCCTCGACACCGAACTTGGTGGGCGGCGGGGCGCCGGGACGCACCTCCCAGAAGGAGTTGAACATCAGCCACTCGCCGCCGAAGCCGTTTCCAGCCTGGTACCCCACGATATGATCGCCGTATTTGCCCTCCACATGGTTGAGGAAGGCGATCATGGCCTTGTGCGAGAGCTCACGGTATTTCTCCGATGCCAGGGAAGGATGGCAAGGTGCGCCAAACATACCGGCCGGGCTGCCGTCATCCCGCATGGTGATCTCGCTCGGGAATTCCTTGCACCACCAGGGTCCGGGCGTCAAAAGAACGCGAGGCAGGAAAAGTGCTTTCGGCTCGAGCTTCAGATACGCATCGAGCTTCTCCTCGACCCGCTTGAAATCGTATTGCTCCGGGCCGGACCAATCGAACCGCAGGTAGATGTCAAAGACCGAAATCCCCGCTTTGAGGAAGTCCGTGAAGTCCGAAGGTCCGGGCGGGTAGGGGGCGGCCAGGACTTGGCTGGTCAGTTTGCCGTTGACGTAAAGCGCCGGCATCCCGTTCAAGATCTTGACCTCACTGGTCAGCCCTGCGCTCCAAAGGGTGCATGGAAGCAGTGTCAGCCCTACCGCGACAGCGAGGAAGATTGTCTTTTTCATGGTTTTTGCCTGGGGCTTAACTGTTTGCACGGGTCCCGATTGTACTCCTCGACGCAGTAGATCTCTCCTCAAATCCATGTCCAGGATGCCCTGTTGGGGTGAATCGACGACTTCCACTGTGGCGATCGGTTCGCGGCTGGACCGTGCTAGACCAGCAGGGTTCTCTTCCTCGGTTAGCACCTCGGTCTCGAATGTCTGCAACCGCGAAGTCAGCGCGGCCCCCTCCCAGATCTGATCAGCGGGAAGGTCGGGGCGCTACTGCAGGCGGATGCGGAGGAGGCAATTTAGTACTGTTCTTAATCCCTTCGCCTTCCACGATCTCATAAACCGCATCGCCCGATACATTCTGCAAGTCTTCTTTCAATCCGCTGGGCCATTGAATCTCGACCTTCTTCATTACGGAATCGGCGCCGAGCCCAAAGTAAAGGCGCAGGTCGCTCGACGACAAGTAACTGCCTCCACCGCGCACCTCGTCAACTTGAGTCAGCTTGGATGTATACACGGTCACGCGAGCCCCAACTGCGGCGCGGTTGCTTTGGGTCCCGATCAGCTGGAAAAGGACACGGTGGTTCGAATTCCGCGTCTCATTGATGAACAGGGAAGGGGGCCCACCGACGTTGTATACGGCAACGTCCACATGGCCATCGTTATTGACGTCGCCGAAGGCCGCCCCCCGGCGCGATTGGAGAGGGCCATCGTTCAGTCCGGTGATATCGGCAATCTCCTCGAACGTGCGATCTCCCTTGTTGCGGAAGAGTTGAATCGGCTCGCGAAACCTGTTCTCGTTCGGCACCGTATCCACCAACGACGAAACATTGCCATTGGAAACGAAGATATCTGGCCAGCCGTCGTTATCGAAATCGACGAATCCCGTGCCCCATTTCACCGGGGAATAACTGGGCCGTCCGATCTGTGCGGCCCAGGCGATATCCGTGAATCCCTGTTCCTTCTGGTTGCAATAAAGGCTCATTGGTTGATACCCGAAGCGAGTGACAATAGGGCCAAGCTTTCCGTCCCGGTCAAAGTCCCCGAAGTCCGCCGCCATATTCCCCAGTTCCTGACCCTCTAAGCTCAAAGCGGTCCCGGAAAAGAGTCCGACGTCCTCGAACGTTCCGCCATGCTTATTGTGGTACAGGAAATTGGGGCCCACGTCGTTGGCCACGTAAAGGTCGGGCCAGCCGTCATCGTCGTAGTCCCCCCACACTACACCCATGCCACGGCGCTTATCCGGATTGCTAACGCCGGCTTTTTCAGAGACGTCTTCGAAGGCCCCGTCGCCGCGATTGTGAAACAGGAAGTCAGTCTCTCCCTCCATTTCTGGCACTTCCATCCGCAGCCCCTTGTAATCGAAAGATCTTGCACCGGTACGGGGCAGGTTGTGAATGTCGGTATGAACGTAGCGGCAGAGGAACAGGTCCAGATGGCCGTCACGGTCGTAGTCCGCCCAGGCCGCCCCGACGCTGAATCCCCCGGCGGCCGTATCCGCGCGGTCGGTGACGTCTTCAAACTTGCACCCACCCAGATTGCGATAGAGCACATTGTGGCCGTAGCCCGTCACGTAGAGGTCAGGCCAACCGTCGTTATCATAGTCCCCCACGGCGACGCCCATGCCCCAGCCGCGCCTGTGGAGACCGGCAGACGGCGTGATGTCCGTGAAATGCAGACTCGCATCCTGATGGTAGAGCGTCACCATCAGATCGCCTCCCTGGAGGTACCGGTCAATCGTGGAATCGCCCACCACAACGATGTCCAGCTTGTTGTCACTGTCGCAGTCGAACAGCGCGATACCGCCGCCCATCGTCTCAACCAGATAGCGCTTCTCGGGCGAAAAGTGCGGAAGGGTCGTGAGCCCGGCTTGCCGTCCGATGTCCCGGAAACGCATGGGAGGTGCACTGGGGGGTTGCGGGGTGCTCATCAGCAGCATGGCAACCGCAAAAGCACTCAGAAAGCCGGAGCCTCGGATACTCCACGCCGACATGGCCCGTGTCACAGGACGCCCCGTCCCCTTCTCGTGATGCACTCTATCCATTATCTATATTTCGAAGTCGAAGCCGTCAACACAAGCGTCATAAGCGAAGGAGGGCCCGCCGGGCAAGCTAGCGCTCGGTTGCGCAAGTTCGCGCTCCAAACGGGTGCGGAAGGGCGGGACTCCAGTCCCGCCGAAATCGCCCCCTCACCCGGCCTTCGGCCCCCCTCTCCCCCGCAGAAGGGGGAGAGGGGCGGGGGTGAGGGGGTTAACCGCCGCCGGCGGGGTTGAAACCCCGCCCTTCCAAGTGCCCGTTTTGACTCCTTCTTATGCATTATGCGACTGAGCATTAGTTGGGTTTGACTGGTCCAGGGATTTCTGAGCGCTTGTTTCGGATCGCTTCGTACAGCTTCATCTCGCGTTCCGCGTCCTCGACGCGCGAATCTTGGCGGTAAGCGGTTGCCAGTTCGTGGTGAATGGCCTCACTCATGGGATCGATCTTCACCGCGGCTTCCAGGCTGGCTATGGCCGCTTTGATGTCCCCCTGCTCGAGTTGCAGCCTCCCCAACATGAAAAGGCTCATCCCCAAGGCGCCTCGGGCCCAACCGTCATCCGGATGCGTTTGCAGATACCGCCCCAGAGGTCCAACCGCCCGGTCGTATTCGTTCGCAGAAAAGGCCGCCCTTCCCCGGTTATAGTCGAGTCCTTCCAGGGATGGATTCCATTCCGAAGCTTTCTCGAAATACGTGATCGCTGCGGTGAAATCGTTGCGGCTGGCCGTGATCGCCCCCAGATTGTTGTAGCCGTCGGCGATGGCCGGCCCTATCTGTTTCTCAAACGACTCCACATTCGTTAGCGCTTCCAGATCCACTTCGCCCTGGCGGGCTGACTTCTTCCCCGTGCTGGCAAAATTGCTGGATGCCATGTCGGGGGTTGGGACTGGACGTTCCTTAAGCAACTGCCCCGAGATTTTCAGCGCGTTTTCACCCTCTTCTTTGCGGCCACTCCGCAAAAGCAGTCTTCCGAGCATGTAGTGAGCTCGTTGGATCTGATAATTGTTTCGGGAGGGCTCCTTGGTGAGCAAAATTGCCTTACGCAGGACCGTTTCGGCTTCGGACGGCCGGTTCGTTACCGTGTATAGTTGTCCGAGTTCAATCAGTGGAGCAGGGTTTTGCGGGTCGATCGTAGCCGCGCGGGTCAACTCCCCTTCGGCTTCCTCGTGATCCCCCTTTTTCAAAGCGATGCTCCCGAGTTGGTAATGGCCGAAAAAGTCTTGGGGGTTCGTCTTCAGTTCTTCCCGAAGCTCCGCGACGGCTTCAGGCGCGGCAGCATCCCCGGCGCCTAGCAAATACGCTGCGCCCAGAAAATAGTGCGCGGTCGGCGCCCGCTTGTCCTTGGCGATGGCCTTCTTGAACTCTTGAATCGCTTGTTCCGTATAGTCGTTGACAAGATAGGCCCGGCCGAACTCGATGTAGAGCTCTGCCGTGTCTCCGAATCCCGCCACCATCTCTGAAAAGATCGTCTGGGCTCGGTCTATGTCTTTGAGTTTCAGGTAGGCGGTGGCCAGGGCGTAACCGGCCTCAAAATCAGGCTTTATGGCGAGGGCGGTCTCGAACTGCTTCTTGGCCGCTTCGTTCTCGCCTAGTTGGGACATGATCCGGCCAAGGACCAGACGGGCTTTGGCATTTCGGGGCTCCGATTCTACGGCCTTCTTGGCAGACGATTCCGCCTTCGGCAAATCTCCTGCCGAGAGGCTGGCTTGCGCATAATCGAGGAGCAAGGCCACATCATTGGGCGCGAGTTTCAGCGCTTCCTCAAACAGCAATCCCGCCCGGGCTGAATCGCCCACTTTGGCGCGACGGTTGGCCAGGCGATGCAAAGCCTCGGCCAGAAAGATTTTGTATTCGAAGGCAGCCCGCTCGAGATCTCCTGCCGCTTGGAAGTTGTGGGCGGCATCATAGTGTTGCTGCAATGGATTCTGCGGGACGGAACTCGTATCTGCAGCCTGCCCACGGGCGTTCAGAGAGATCGCGAACCCGAGAAGCAGCAATCCCGAAACCCTGCCAGCTTGCTTTACGAGGGATGAACCACACGGGAAAAAGTGTCGGCAGGTCAGACCTATTTCGGAAGAGTTAAAACGGATAGCTAAGAGGAAGTCAAGCCCATCGCGGACGTCCCCGAACCACCATGAGCACGAGCGAGCCCTTCAGGAAGCTCTCTGCGCTCCCGGGGTAGCCCGGAGGGGCCCGCTACTTCCCTTCCTGAAGGAGCTTCGCGTAGCATTCGTAGTCGCGCGGGAGGAAACACACGAAGACAACTTTTTCGATTGAGGGGTTAGCTTCCAGGAATTTCTTCACTTCCCTGAGCGCAATCTCTGCGGCGCGGTCGTAAGGGAATCCGTAAACACCCGTGCTGATGCAGGGAAAAGCGATGCTCTTGACCCCGTGCTTTTCAGCAAGCGCGAGCGAGTTACGATAGCAGGAGGCAAGCAATTCGTCTTCGCCCCGCGTGCCGCCGTCCCAGACGGGACCGACCGTGTGAATCACGTATTTGGCGGGCAGCTTGTAGCCTTCGGTGATCCGCGCCTCGCCCGTCGGGCAGCCGCCGAGCGTGCGACACTCTTCGAGCAGCTTCGGCCCCGCGGCGCGATGAATCGCCCCGTCCACGCCGCCACCGCCCAGCAGCGTCGTGTTCGCCGCATTCACGATGGCATCCACTTTCTGCTTCGTGATGTCGCCAAGGAGGAGTTCAATGCGATCGGATGTCATTGAAGCACGATCCCGTGACGCAGAACCAACCACTTGGGCAGCCGAGACTGAATTATGACCCCAGCCCTCTCCCTTTGGGAGAGGGTGTCCCGCCTTGGCGGGATGGGTGAGGGCCAGTTCGTGTTCACCTCAGGGACTTCGAGAGGAAAGAGAATCCGTCGCGGCCTCTCGAACCCTCCTGAGAAACGCCTCTGGATCCTCCATTACCATTCCATTCGGCAACCTCAACACGCGAATGCCCATGCGCCGCAAATATACATCCTTCGCCACGTCCTTCTTGGTTTGGCCTGGCTGTGCATGTACGCTCCCATCCAGTTCGACCGCCAAGCGAGCCTGCGAGCAGTAGAAGTCCACAACGCACTTTCCGACCGGATGCTGACGGCGGAACTTTAGCCCTGACAGACGGCGGTTGCGCAACAGCCACCAAGCTCGCTCTTCGGCAGAAGTAACGGACTTGCGGAGTTTTCGAGCCGTTTCAACCGCATCGCTCATGCCGCCCTCACCCGTCCGTCCACTGACGGACACCCTCCCCCAGAGGGGGAGGGCTGGGAATCTTACGACCTCACCCACGGCAGGAAACACCCTCCTTGCGGCTGCCCCCGGTGAACACGATCAACAGAGGCCCAAGGGGCAAACCCCGCGTGGTCGCTGCGCGCCGGATGCCCGGCCGTGGGTTACTACCCGAGGTGTTCATATATACACTCGGGAAAGACCGAACAGATGCAGCCGGGATGAAATGGAGGGAACTGGCCCGCTGCGACGGCGGCCTCCTTTCCCTGGTGCGGCTTGCAGATAGGACAGTCGGTCTTCTGATCCAGGAAAACGAGGGCGGAACCCAACCGTCCTCCTGCAAGTAGGTTCCTTAGGAACGACAGAAAGCAATTCAGTGTCTGCAGATACAGGGAGACCAACCGCTTCCGCTGGAAGAGCCACTGTTCGTCAACGTCCGCATGCACCGAGTGAGCCGCCACAAAATCCTCTTTATATTCTGGGAGGAGTAGCTGTGTGACAGCCTCCTCGCTCGAGGCCTTCCTGATTTTTTCCGCGGCTTCTACGCGACTCCTTCCGCCCTTGATGCCCAATCGCCTCTGGATACCTCGCAAATGTTCCAATGGAATATGTGGAAGCTTTTCGAATGCTGTCGTCATCACTTTGACTTTTCCAATCTTGAGCAATTCATTTAAGGTGTCCTGGCCATGCTTTTGAACAAACGCAGACACGGACATAGGGTACTGACTCTCCAGTAGAGCATGGCGAACAGTTTGCGGCAGCGATTTTAGGGCGTCGAGAGGCATCCTATCGTCCTCCTTCACCACTGCTGATGCCACATCCGCCCAGTTGCGAGGTTCGAAGGATAGCTGGTTGAACGTCCGGTCCCACTCGAGGAAGGCCGGCCATTCGAATGAACTGATCACCAAGAGATCATGCAGCTCATAGTACTCCTCACCAAGGGTCATCTTCGAAACTGCCTCATCAATCAGAATGCGGATGCGCGAGGCAGCGGCATCATTGGAAAGGGTGATGTTGAGTAGCGGGCATTCGATTTTCATGGCTTTTCGCCTTGACAGCTTAGATTTGGATTTGGCGACGGTTACATTATCACTGATGTCCCATAATCTCTAGGTTATAGAGGCTGCGTTGCCGCCCTAGGCCGACGGCTTCCGGAGCGGGAGATGAATCAAGCAATAGGCCATAATCGCGAATGCGACAAGCGAAATCCAGCCGCCCCAATTGGCGAGGAACGGCAATTCGCCGAGGCCGGTGATGACTTTGGTGAGCGACGAGACGCCGGCGAGGAAGAGCGCCGCAAGGAGGATTCCGGTGATGGCTTCGCCGGCGATGAAGCCCGAGGCGAGCAACGTGCCGCGCTCTTCGAACTTGACCTTTTCTTCCGCCGAGAGGTTCTGGTGTGCGGCCCACCGGTCGGCGGCCCACTTCAGCACGCCGCCCACGAAGATTGCGCCTGTCGTCTCGAGTGGCAGGTACATCCCGACGGCGACGAGCATAGGCGCGGGCGCCTTGATCATGATGAGGATGATGCCCAGCACGCAGCCCATGAGCACCAGACCCCACGCCATCTGCCCGCCCACGATGCCTTGCGCAAGCGACGCCATCAGGCCCGCCTGCGGCGCGGGCAGCAGGCGTCCGCCGATGCCGCCGGTCGCCAGATTCGCTTCGTGCAACACGATGATGGGGAAGAAGAGAAAGAACGCCAGCACCACGACGCTCAGGATCTCGACGACTTCCATTTTCCAGGGCGTCCCGCCCAGCAGGTAACCCGCTTTCAAATCCTGAATCAGGCTGCCGGAGACGCTGCACGCGACGCACACGATCGAGGCCACTCCCAGCACCGCCGCCACCCCGCCCAAACCTCTCACGCCGATGCCGACCATCACCAGCGCCGCCAGTACCAGCGCGGCGAGCGTCAGGCCAGAGACGGGCTGATTCGAAGTCCCCATCAGACCGACGAGGTAGCCACCCACCGCGCCGAGCAGAAACCCGCTGAAGGTCATCACTAGGGCCGCCACGATGGCCGCGCCCCAGCTCCCCGCAAAGCGGTAATAGATGAGCGTGATGGGAACCATGAGCCCGGCGATGGAGAGGATGATCCACTTGATGGGAATATCGATATCGAGTCGCGTGCGCGCGGCGGCGAGGTGCGCGCCTGCCGCGGTCGATTCAAACGCGCCTCTGAGCGACCGGGCTATCGGCCCGCGCATGCTGTAGAGCGTATACACCGCGGCCACCAGCATCGCGCCGACCGCGATGGGCCGCACCACGTTGTACCAGACCGTGTAGCTGAGCAGGTCCCACGGCGCCGTGCCGCCTGTCGTCGCGCCCAGGCGATGCGGCAGGTCGGGATCAATGAAGAGGACCAGAGGAATCAGAATCAACCAAGCCAGCACGCCGCCGGAAAAATTGATAGCGGCCAGGCCCGGCCCGATGATGTACCCGATGCCGATGAGGGCCGGGGAAGCCGAGGGCGTCGAATAGGCGATGCCGCCCGTGTAGGCGACGTCACCGATGGGTTCCTTTTGATAGCCGAAATAACCGATGACCGATCTGGGAAAATGAATGAAGCCGCTCACCGAGTCCTGGAAGACCTGAAGGCCCTTATCGTCCTTGAGCACCTGGAGCAACGCCCCGAGGCCTAAAGCGCCGAAGACGTATTTGGGCGCGTCGGTCGCTCCCGCCTGCCCGGCTTTGACGACTTCCGCGCTCGCCGTGCTCTCCGGAAACGGCAGATCGGATTCCACGCAGAGCGGCCGACGCAGAATGATGATGAAGAAAATCCCCAGCAGCCCGCCGGCGAGCAGAATCATCGTCGCCACCCAATAGTGGCCGCGCAGGCCGGTCCACAAATGCTGGCCGCTGACGTTTACCATCATGAAGGCGGGAATGGTGAAGATCGCGCCCGCGACCAGCGCTTCGCCCACCGACGCCGCAGTGCGCGTCAGGTTCTGCTCGAGCACTCCGCCGCGGAAGAACGGCATGCGGAAAAGCGCGATGGCAATCACCGCGGCAGGAATGGTGGCGGCGACCGTCTGGCCAGCCTTCATGCCCAGGTAGGCGTTGGCGGCGCCAAACACCGCCGCCATCAGGATGCCGGCCAGTACCGCCTTCAACGTGAACTCGGGCTCTTTCGAATCGTGCGGGACGTACGGTTTGAACTCGGGCACAAGCCTCCTTTGAAGGGCGTTACGGGGCGCCAGCTCTGCGAACCTCGCAAAACGCCGCGCTCAAAGACTGGCGATTGTACCCTAATTCTCTCGCGAGGAAGGAGTCCTGAGGGCTACCACCAAGGCTGGTCTACTGCCCCAAGATTACCTTGGCAATGGTCTGAAGCTGCATGAACGAAGTGCCTTCGTAGATTTTGCCGATCTTGGCGTCGCGGAGGTATTTTTCGACGGGATAATCCTTTGTGTAACCGTAGCCGCCGAAAACTTCGAGGGCCTCGGAGGCGACGCGCTCGGCGACCTGCGAGCAGAAATACTTGGCCATGGCCGCTTCCTTGAGGAAGGGTTTGCCGGCTTCCTTCAGGCGTGCAGCGTTGTAGGTCATCACGCGCGCCGCTTCGACATCCGTCGCCATTCGCGCGAGCTGGAATTGGACGGCCTGAAAATCCGCAATGGGCCGGCCGAACTGGCGGCGTTCTTTCGCGTAGCGCACCGCATGCTCGAGCGCGCCACGCGCCACACCCACCATCTGGGCGCCAATTCCGATGCGGCCTTCGTTGAGCGTCTCGATCGCCACTTTGTAGCCTTTGCCCACTTCGCCGAGCACGTGATTTTTCGGCACGCGGCAATCTTCCAGAATCAGCTCGCAGGTTGAGGACGCGCGGATGCCGAGTTTGTCCTCTTTCTTCCCCACGCTGAAGCCCGGTGTATCGCGCTCGACCAGGAAGGCCGTAATGCCCTTGTACCCGAGCTCGCGGTTGAGCGTGGCGAAGAGAATGTACAGCCCGGCTTCCTTGGCGTTGGTGATCCAGAGCTTGCGGCCGTTCAGGATGTAGTGGTCGCCCTCCTCGCGAGCGCGGGTTTCGAGGCCGAAGGCGTCGCTGCCGGCGTTGGGCTCGGAGAGCGCGTAGGCGCCCACCGTGTCGCGGGCGAGGCGCGGCAGGAACGTGCGTTTCTGCTGCTCTGTGCCCCAGCGCGCGAGCGCGTTGTTCACGAGCGTATTCTGAACGTCGACGATGACCGCCGCCGAAGCATCCACGCGGGAGAACTCCTCGATCGCGAGAATCGACATGAAAAACGTTCCGCCGCTCCCGCCATAGCTCTCCGGCACTTCGATGGACATGAACCCTTGGGCGAAGAACGCGTCGATCAGCTCGCGCTTGAAGACGCCTTCACGGTCCATCGCCTCGACGTGCGGGCCGATTTCCTTCTCGGCGAATTCGCGCGCCGCGGCCTGGAACAAACTCTCTTCCTCGCTCAGCGCCGAGATGGGCGGGTTTCCGGTGACGCGTTCAGGAGCTCGATCCGGCATTCCAATCCTCCCGACCTGAGTTCACCACAAAGGCACAAAGGAGTCCCAATTCTCAGAGAACAACGCGCTTGATGCCGTCGCGGATGAGCGGAACGTTGAAATTGATAAGCAGGCCGAGACGGCGTCCAGTGAGCTTCAAATACGTTAACACCTGCGCCGTGTGAACCGGAAGCAATGCCTCGACCGACTTCAATTCCACCACGAGACGCTTCTCCACGAGCATGTCAATCCGAAGTGCGGCATCCAGTTTGACGCCATCATACTCGATGCGCACAGCAACCTGACGCTCCACCGAGAGCTTTCTCTTGGCCAGTTCATGGGCCAGGCAAACGTCATAGACTCCTTCCAACAGCCCGGGCCCGAGTGTCGAGTGAACCGCATAAACCGCATCCACAACCGAACGAGAAATCCGATTCAGTTCGTTCGGGATTGGCGCGTGCTCTTTTCCCACCTCTGGCGGCGGCCCAATCTCGGCAAGCACCTGACCGGTCGCGTTGCCCTCTTTCGTCCCTGATGCATTGCTTTGTGTCTTGGTGTCTTGGTGGTGAACTCGATCTCTTTCCGCGACATCGAGAGCCTCGTTGACCATGCGGTCCGCCTCGCGGTTGGCCTCGCGCCGGACGTGTTCGACCGAGAACGCTGCAAGCCGGTCGATCAAGCGGCGCGCCTGCTCGTGCAGCGGCTTGAGGTCTGCGCTCTTGACCTTGTAGCGCCCCTGCACCTGGCGGACGAGCAACTCCGAGTCGGACACGACTTTCAATCGGAGGTAGCGATGCTCCAGCGCGTATTCGAGCGCCGCGAGGAGCGCGCGGTATTCGGCGACATTGTTCGTCGTCTCGCCCAGGTATTTTGAGAAGGAGTCGAGCGGCGCGCCACTGGCGGCCGCGACGACCACCGCACAGGCGGCGGGGCCGGGATTGCCGCGCGCACCGCCATCAATGTGCATCACCGCGTCGAAAGCGTGTTTGGAAGTGGGCATGGTGGGAAGATTTCGCTCTCGCGAGCGGCGGTCCGAGAGCGGCAACTACGCGGAAGTATGGGCGTCGGCGCCCTGGGCCTCTGCACTTTCAGTCGGGGGCGGCTCGACGTAGTAGAGAATCCGGTTGCAGTTTTCGCAGGTCAGCAGCGCCTGGTTGCCGCGCACCTCATTGAAGAGCTGCGGGCGCAGGCGCACGTTGCAGGCCGTACAGAAGTCCTCGCGAACCTCCGCCACGGCCTGACCCCGGCGCGCCCGCATGCGCTCGTACAGGTCCAGGACTCCCGCGCTCAGTCCTGCGGCATCCGTCTGGCGCTGCGTCTCGAGCCGCTCGCGCTCCTCCACATCCGTCTGGCGGAGCGCCTGGAGCTGCTTCACCTCGCCCGCCACGCGCGCCTTCTCCCCATCCAGCCGCGCCGCCGCGTCGTGGATGTGTTTCTCGAGTTGCTCGGCCTCGATCATCTCTTCGAGGAGCTGGTCCTCGATCTTGCGGATCTTGGCCTCCTCGCCCTCGATCTCCTTGAGCATCGCCCGGTACTGCTCGTTGGTTTTCACTTCGTAGAGCTGGTCCTTGTGCTTGGAGATGCGGGTGGTAATCGATTGGATTTCGGCTTCCAGTTCCCGCCGCTCCTTCTGATTCGCGGCGAGGCGCTGCTTGCGCTCCTCAGAGGTGTGGATGAACTCATTGAGCTGCGCTTCCAGGGTCTGCATCTGGGTGGGAAGGGAGTCGATCTGAGCAGTCAGCTCCGCGATTCTCTGATCGATCTGCTGAAGCTCAATCACTGCCTTGAGGTCAGGATGCAATGCCTCTCCTGATGCGTTTTCGCATCCGGTGGCGTCGAGCCCCCACACGGCGCCGACCGTCTGCCGCCCTGTATGCATTCATTCTGGCACAAACATCCTGGGGCGGCAAGGAGAGCGATGAGGAGCGACGCTATTCAAAGGCCGCCGCCGCGCGACGCAAACCAGCCCACAGCGATGACTTGAACGCCATGGCGCCCGCAGCCAGGACCGACAAGCCGAAGACCGCGAAGGCAATCCACTGTTCGGTTGCGCCGGTGGGCTCGAACATGACGAGCAAGCGGTAGTTTTGCCAGCAGAACGCGAAGGTAAACACGGCCCAGAACGTCGTCAGCACATCGAAGCGGGCATAGCACAGAGCTAACAATAGGCATTCGAGGAAGAGAAGGGCGACCTTCCAATGATAGGGCTGCACCGCCGCCGTATCGAGGACGGGGCCAGGCAAAGTCGCTGCGGCCAAGGCGGTAGGAACTAAGACAACCAGCCAGGCGCGGCGCAGGAAGCGTGCAGCCAAGGAACTTAGAAAGACTATCGCAAAACCTATACACGCCGCTTGCCAGAACCCGTAGAGAGCAACACCCGCGGCGGGCCATGACCTATAAAGGAATCGGCCGTGCATTTCAATTTGCCGGAAGCTGTCGAGCCGCATTCCCAGGCGGCTCGTACCTCCCCAAACCAGAAAAGAGTCCAAGCCCAATAAGGCCAGCCCGACAATGCTTCCCCGTAGGACCCCCAAACCGCAGGCGTGAGATGCGGCGCTCTTCGCGTCAAGTCCCGGGATTAAACTGAGGAATTTGGCTGGGGCAATTCTGCGGACCGAGCGCTCGATGGCCACTGAACACCAGAACGCAGATAGTGCTATCGCGACGCATGTAATGAGCGAGTAAAGGATCAGCAATGCGGGCGCCTCATTGGACCACTCGGGCCAGTAAATCCACTCAGCGAGCGCAACATACGTGACAATAAATATGATCCGCCATCGGGCGGTCTGATCAACCTGGCGCCTCTGTGCGAATCCGATAATGATCAAGGGGAGAACAAATGCGAAGATGAGCGAGCACTGACGGAAGTAGTATCCCCAATCATACAGGTTATCCACCGGCCCGGTGGACCCCTCATACGTACATCTGAGAAAACGGACCGCTCGGCCCACGAGCCGAACTTCGTAGTGCCGCTTGAGTCCGCCGTAGTCCTTCGGGTCCATCCACTTGAACAGGGTGGTAGCAGGCCCAGAAGAGATTTCGCTTGCCGCGGCTTCCAGGTGAAGAAGCGAAGGGTCGCACTCGAAAAGGTCTCTCAGGGCCTTTTCAGCTAAGGGCCGGGCCTCCTCAACCGAAAGCCTCTCGTCCGAGTCGCCGCTATGAAAGTCGCTCCCGTAATATTGGAGGGCACCGCGGTTATCTACCAACACCTCCGTCCCGTTTTGCCAATGGACGTACCAAGACCAATACGGAACGGGGTTATTCGCAAGGTTAAGCGCTGACTGTGCTCCCGCAGCCTTGGCCAAATAATCATACCGAGCGCCCGCTCCCCACGCGTCAACTCGATCCACCCTGCTCACGGGCGCGCCGAGCCTCTGGGCGTATTCCTGCGCGATGCGAAGCAAAACACTGCGGTCGAACGAGACTTTGCTTCGCGGGGCAAGGCTCGTGCGCTCGAAGAACGGGAAGAACAGCGCCAAGCCCAACACGGCCGCACAAACCAGAAGCCAGTCGCTGCGTTGCCAGCGAGTGAGATGAATGGGCAGTTCAACTTCTCCGCCTGGGGCTGTAGCGGGCTTCGCCTCGGGCTTCTCCGTCAGCGCGGCTTCAAGCTCTGTCACTGACTGGAAGCGCTTCTGGGGATCTTTCTCCAGGCACGCCTGGATGGCGCGATCAAGGAAGCTCGGCAAATGCGGCTCGACCTCGCGCGGGGGCGGCGGGGTCTCGTGCATCTGTTTGACAAGGAAAACCGCAGGGCTTTCCGCTCGTAGTGCCGGCTGGCCGGTGAACATTTCATACAGGATCAAGCCGAGCGAATAGATGTCGCTGCGCGCATCGACCGGCTTACCCGCCGCCTGCTCCGGACTCATGTAGGCGGGTGTGCCGACGCTGACGCCGGTCTGAGTCAGCCCGGCTTCCACCGACCGCGCAATGCCAAAGTCCATGACCTTGGCGTGGCCGCCGCGGTCGATGACGATGTTCGCGGGCTTCAGGTCGCGGTGGATGACGCCCTGGGCATGAGCCTCGGCAAGGCCCGCACAGATCTGGCTGGCCCACTCCACTCCCTTTCGGACCGACAGCGGGCTGTAACGGCTGAGGATATCCCGCAGGCTTTCGCCTTCCACAAACTCCATGGCGATGACCACGGTGTCTCCGGAGCGGTGCAGGTCGTAGGTCCGACAGACGTTTTTGTGAGTAATCTTGCGGGCCAAGAGCAGCTCGGATTTGAAACGCTCAATCACCGCCGTGTCTCCGGCGATTTCGGGCCGCAGTACTTTCAACGCCACTACGGCGCCCGTCTCGCGGTCGCGTGCCTTATACACGACACCCATGCCTCCCCGGCCGACTTCGCCCAGGAGTTCAAAGCGTTCGCCGACCTTTCCTTCTGACACAACCGCGACGGGACTCAAGGCCCGAGCAGGTTCGGATGGCGAGGGGGTGGTAAGGGGTGTTCCGAGCTGGTCAGACCCCTGCGGCGTTTTCAGTAGCTTGTCGCTTTCGTCCTCGGGGCCTGCCACAAGAAGCCCCCTGCGTTCTCAATGGTCAAACCTTTGGGTTTGGCTGAAGCGGATTATACGCCCAGCGTCGCCCAGGATGCTTCGAGAGTTTGCAGAGGTGCCGCCCCGGGCGTTTGTAGCGTCAGGGTTGTGTCCGACGACTGCCGGCCTGGAGGCCGCCGCTACAGATTCACGCGTGTGACCGCACCCTCGGACGCGGAAGAGACCAGCGCCGCGTACTTGGCAAAGACGCCGCTCGCGTAACGCGGCTCGGGCTCTTTCCAGCCGGCCAAGCGTTTCTTGATTTCCACGTCGCTCAGTTCGACGTCCAGGCGCCGCGCGTTCACGTCGAAGACGATCGTGTCGCCATCGGCAAGCGCCGCAATCGGCCCGCCGCGCGCCGCCTCGGGCGCCACATGGCCGACCATCAGGCCGCGGGTCCCGCCGCTGAAGCGGCCGTCGGTCAGCAGTGCCACCGACTCGCCCAGGCCCTGACCCACCAGCGCGCCCGTGACTCCAAGCATTTCGCGCATACCGGGGCCGCCGCGCGGGCCTTCGTATCGAATCACGACCACGTCCCCCGGCCTGATGCTCCGACTTGTTACGGCGTGCATTGCGTCTTCCTCGCAATTGAAGACCCGCGCCGGGCCGCGATGTCGCAAGCGTTCATGAGCAGTGATTTTCGCCACGCAGCCTTCGGGAGCGATGTTCCCTTTCAGGATGACCAACCCGCCCGTCTTCTTGAGCGGGTTCGAAACCGGCATGACCACATCTTGCCCGGGCGTTTCCTTGGCGGCGCGCGCCTCTTCTCCGATCGTGCGACCGCTCGGAGTCATTTCATCTTCGTGGAGGAATTTGCCTTCGAGGAGCTTCTTGGCAATCAGCTGAATCCCGCCCGCGCGATGCACGTCCGTGGCAACGTAGCGGCCGGCCGGTTTCAAGTCGGCGATAAGTGGCGTCCGCGAGCTGATGGCGTCGAAGTCGTCGATCGAGAGCGGTACGCCCGCCTCGCGCGCCATGGCCAGCAGGTGCAACACGGAATTGGTGGAGCCGCCTGTCGCCGCGACGCTGGCAATGGCGTTTTCAAAAGCCTTGCGCGTGAGAATGTCTTTCGGCCGAACGCCGCGGTTCAATATATCCATCACCATCAGGCCCGTTTGGTAAGCGATTTCATCTTTCTTGGGATCCATCGCCGGAACGCCATTGAATCCCATGGGCGAGAGCCCGATAAACTCCATCACCGTGGACATGGTGTTGGCGGTGAACTGGCCGCCACAGGCGCCGGCTCCCGGACAGGCCACGTCTTCAAGCCTCTTGAAGTCCGCATCGGAGATCATGCCGGCAGCCTCCGCGCCGATGGCCTCGTAAACGTCCACGATGGTCACATCCTTCCCATCGAAATTGCCGGGGGCAATCGAGCCGCCATAGAGCAGGATGCTCGGCACGTTGAGCCGGATGAGCGCCATGGCGCCGCCAGGAACCGTCTTGTCGCAGGCGACGAGCGCCACCATAGCGTCAAACATATGCCCACGTCCGACCAGCTCGATCGAGTCGGCGATCACCTCGCGGCTGATGAGCGAAGCCTTCATGCCCTCGGTGCCCATCGTCACGCCGTCGGAAATGGCAATGGTGTTGAGCTCCATGGGTGTGCCGCCGCCGGCGCGCACGCCTTCTTTCACTTTCTCGGCCAAGCGCCGCAGGTGGTAGTTGCACGGCATGGTCTCGATCCACGTGTTGGCGACGCCCACGATGGGGCGCGCGAGGTCCGCGTCCGTGAAGCCGATGGCCTTCAGCATCGAGCGCGCGCCGGCGCGCGACGGGCCATCGGTAATGGTGCGACTGCAATGTTTGGGGTCGAGTGGCATAAAACCTCCGGATACTGGAAGAGATTTTGACTTCCTTCGGGTGCGGAACCAGAGATATTCGCAAATTTGGCGCGATGGAGCAAGTGATTGTGCGCGCTTCGCGGTCCGTCGCACCTCCTCACCCGTCCGTCAACTGACGGAAACCCTCTCCCTCAAGGGGAGAAGGCTGGAAGCTAAAATAACTCTCCTCCGTTCTCACTAGGACTCCGACCCTCTCCCACTGGGAGAGGGTGGTCCCGCAAAGGGGGACCGGGTGAGGGTTACCAGGGGAATGTCAGAGGTCGGCAATCTTCACGAGTTGCTTGCCGATGTTTTCGCCCTGAAGCATGCCGATGAAGGCGCGCGGGGCATTCTCAATTCCGTCCACAATGGTTTCGCGGTGCTTGAGCTTGCCCTCGCGAATCCATTGCGCCATCTGCCGGAGGCCCTCCGCGAATCGGTCGGCGAACTGGAACACCAGGAAACCTTCCGCGCGTGCCTGCCTGACGATCAGCGCCCAGAGCCAGCGCGGGCCCATTTCCGGCTTCTCCAGGTTGTACTGCGAAATCTGTCCGCAGATCACCAGGCGCGCGCGCACATTGATGAGACGAATGATCGCATCAGTGATTTCCCCGCCGACGTTGTCGAAATAGACCTCGATGCCGTTTGGGCAGAGAGCGACGAGCTTGCGGTAGTAATTCGGCGTGGTCTTGTAGTTGAAGGCGGCGTCGAAACCCAAGTCCTCGATGAGCCAGCGTACTTTCTCGTCCGTGCCCGCGATTCCAATCACGCGGCAGCCCTGGATCTTGGCGATCTGGCCCGCAATCGAGCCCACTGCGCCCGCCGCGCCCGAGACGACAACGGTTTCGCCCGGTTGCGGCTTGCCGATGTCGAGCAGGCCGAAGTAAGCGCTCAGCCCAGGCATGCCCAGTACGCCGAGCGCGGTCGAGATGGGCGCGAGAGTTGGATCGACTTTCCTCACACCTGCGCCATCCGAGACCGCATAGTGCTGCCAGCCGAACATTCCTTCCACGATGTCGTCGGGCGCGAACTGCGCGTGGTTCGATTCCATCACTTCGCCCACCACGCCGCCGACAATCACCTCGCCGATCTCCACCGAGCGCGCGTAGGAGCGGCCTCCGGCAGCCATGCGCGGCCGCATGTACGGGTCAACTGAGAGGTAGAGGGATCGCACCAGGAATTGATCCGCCGCCGGTACGGGCATCCGCGATTCGACGAGCCTGAAATCCGACTCCTTCGGAAAACCTGCTGGCCGGGCCGCAAGAACGATTTGTTTGTTGAGTGTACTCATGGGCATCGAGCATTATCGCTAGAATTCCATCAAGTCCGCCAGCCTAAAACCAGCCCCGCCGAATTTCCTCATCGAAGGCCACCCGCCTCGGCCGTGTGCTATTGTTAGTAGCATGGTGCCGCTTCCGCTTTCCCTCCGCACTTTCGGGTTTCTTCTGCTCCTGCCCGTTTTGACTCCCCAAGCGCCTGAAGTGATGAGCGCGGAGCTCAAGCCCGCGACCGTCGCGGGCTTTGATCGCTACGTGAAGGCTACCGAAGCGCGGATTGATTCGGAGCTCAAGCGGCCAGATGCCTTCCTTTACATCGAGGGTCTTCCGGAGCCGCGGCGGGCGCAGGCGCTCGCCACGCTCAAGCGCGGCGGAGTCTATATGGAGCGGCTGAAGACCCGCGACACCGTCGGCCAGGCAATCGAGACTCCCAACGGTCTGATCCATCACTGGACGGGCGACGTGTTTATTCCCGGAGCCAAGCTGCATCAGACTCTGGAGCTCGTGCAGGACTACGACCACCATCAAGATATCTACAAGCCGGAGGTGGTGCATTCGAAGCTGATCGAGCGCAACGGAAACGACTTTAAGATTTTCTATCGCCTGCGCAAGAAAAAGGTCATCACCGTCACGCTCTCGACCGACCACGACGTGCACTACTTTCCGGTTGACGAGACCCACGCCTACAGCCGCTCCTACACCACGCGCATCCAGGAGGTTGCGAACGCCGGCCAGCCCACCGAGCGCGAGAAGCCGGTGGGCAACGACGGGGGTTTCCTCTGGCGGCTCTATTCGTATTGGCGGTTCGAAGAGAAAGACGGCGGCGTTTACGTCGAGTGCGAATCGGTGTCACTCACCCGCGATATTCCCTGGATTGTTTCTCCCCTCGTCAAGCCGTTCGTGACCGACATCCCCAAAGAGTCGCTGCAGATGACCATGGGCTCGACGCGCGCCGCGGTCCTTGGCCGGATCGCTAGTGCGCGTGGAAAGTAGCGTTCCCCACTCGCATCAAGGACGCGGCTCCCCAAAAACGATGCCGTAGATCGGCGTAGCAGCGGCCCTCAGCCAGCAGATCTCCACGCGAACATAATTGAGGGACAGGCATACACGCGTTCCCCCATTGCCCGGATGCGGAGGAACCTCGCCGTGAGGGCAGGCTGGATCCAGCCAGAAAGAAGCTCAGGCCCGCGGCCGAAGCCCGCGAACCTGAGCGGACAGCGATGAAGAGTGATCCTACTGGCAGCCGGAGAAGGCCAGCACCGTGCTGACGTTCGTCGTGTTTCCCGGCGTCACCGTGATCGAGCTGACGGTGGCGGGGCTCGGCGCCGACGCCGTGCAGCCTAGCGCCACGGCGTTCAAGCTGTAGTTCACTGGGTCGGGAGCCGGCGCGGCGTAAGTGATCGAGCCACTGCTGAACGTTCCAACCTGCGGATTGCTCGCCGGAACCATCAACGAGTAGTTGTAGCAGAGGGTTCCCGCGGGACACGCCGGTGTGCTCGGATCGGGCGCGGCGGTGGTGGTGAACGTCGGAGGCTGCATCAGCGCGCCAAAGATCGGGATTGTCACCGACCTGGTGGAGCCGCCCGTCGGAGTCGCCGACTGCAGAGCCGAGAGCGTCACGTCAGCCGCGAGCGCCCCGCCCGAGCCGGCGCTTGTGACCTGCCCGGTGATCGTTGCCGGATTCGTGGGAGACGTCCCCTCCGGCACGAGTGGCAGCGGATTGAGATTGGTCCCGACCGGCACGCTAAAGGCCACCGTGGCGTTGTATGTCGTCGGGTTCCCGCCCAGGGGCGCGGTGAAGGCCGCCACAACGACATCAAAGGGTCCGCCGGAGTCCAGCGGGCAGAAATTAAAACTCCCATCAGACGCCGTCGTCGTTGATCGGACCACGCGATCAATCGTGGCGTCGTCCGGGTCGGGCTGCTCGAGCAGCACCACCGCGCCCTCGATCGGGGCGTTCGAATTGCTCCCGTCCACGACCGTGCCCGCCAGGGAATTGTTGTTGATCGAGACCACTCCGGCTCGGAGCGTCGGTTTCAAACGATACTGGCTGTTCCCCTGACGAAGAATCGAAGCGCAGGCGTCGAAATCGATGTTGATGTCGGCCGTCTGGCCCGCCTGGAGATTAATGCCGCCGCCCGCCATCTGTCCGGGCGGAACCTTGAGCCCGGTCTGAGCTTCACTGCTCAACTGCAGGATCTGCGCTGAGCCACCGCTCGGCACCACGCAATTGAATCCGCCCGTACCACATTGGTTCGGGTTCGGGCCTGAAGACGCGTTGTTCGCCAGCAGGTAGAGCCGGATTTGCTGGTATTTGCCGGGTTGGAGCCCGCTCGTTGACCCAAGCGTCTGACTCAAGACGCAGGCGCCCGAGCCGGGAAGGTGCAGGAGGTCAACTTGTTTGGGGCTGTTCGTAAGATCGACCAGCGTCACCCAGCCACTGTCGTTTTCACCTGCGGTGCTGGAAATGTGCGCCGTCACCTTCGTCACCGTCACATAGACGTGGTCGAAGGCCAGCGCGCAGCTCGGCGGGTCGCTGATCGTTGTGGTGACCGTCCCCGTCATCGCCGCGGGCGGGGCGCTGCTGCTCGTCCCGCCGCCGCAACTCGCCAAAAGGCCGGACATTATGGCCAAAGCAAATCTAACCGCTATCAGTTGGAACGAAGGACGCCGCTCGCTCATCAAGATCCTCCCTATAGAACCGCAGATATCCCATGGACGCAAAAACCTTGCCAAACAAGCATGAAAGCAGGAGCGCAGCCAAAGCTGCCGCGCCTTAACTCACTCAAAGGAAAGATGATTTTCAGGTCATCGGGGATGCCTCACAGCTAAATCCTGCCTCAAGTATGTAGTTTTTTCAAGGCACCATCTGGCTGCCGCCAATCTGCAAGCTATTGCACCTTAACCGCATGAGATCCACCAACAATCCTCGGCGTCTGCCCAAGCTTCAGTTGACAACTCGCGGCGGACCCCCGCGGGATGCCGCGTAGGGTCAGAAGCGCGACTCCGGGCGGTCATTGCGGCAAGGTTACGGGCCGCTTCTCCCGGGCGGAAATTTTATAGACGCAGCAAATCTCGTGCGTCAACACTGCGTCTTCCGCGCCGTTGAGGAGACTCGCAAGTCCACACGGCCCGACTTCTCCGCGCCAGACCCTTCTTCGCCACTGCCTCTCGGCTGTGATAAGGTCTGCGGACGGACCCCGACGCCGGAGCACCAAGGCTCGCCGCGAGCGCCAAGGAGATGACGCCATGATGGACGATCATTCCAGTCAGAAGATCGGAAGACGAGAGTTTCTCGGTACCGCCGCAGCCGCGGGTTTCATGATCATCCGGCCGGAGCTCGTGCGGGGGACGGCAGCGAATTCCGCCGTGCGGCTCGGAGTCCTGGGCTGCGGCGGGCGCGGCACGGCCGTGGCCACGGGTTTCATCGGCGACACCGACACGCGCGTTGTTGCGTTGGCGGACCTCTTCGCCGACCAGCTCGAGGCCGCTCACAAACACTTCGACGACCACCAGACGGCCAAGGGCTATGCGGCGATTGATTCGTCGCAGCTTTTCAAAGGTCCCAGGGCGTACGAGCAGATCATCGCCTCGAAAGAAGTGGACGCCGTCCTGATCACCACTCCTCCCTATTTCCACCCTGAACATTTGGAGGCGGTGATTGCGGGGGGCAAACACGTCTATTGCGAGAAACCGGTGGCGGTGGACGTGCCCGGAGCCGAGCGCGTCGTCGAAGCGGGAAAGAAGGCGCAGGGCAAACTGAGCCTGGCCGTCGGTTTCCAGATTCGCAAGGCGCCTCCCTATGCCGAACTCGTTCAACGCATCCAAGGTGGCGCGCTCGGCCGGATCGGCTGCGGACTCGCTTACTACTACTGCCCTCACATCGAACGCCCGGATTGGCCGAACGCCTCGGCCGACGAGAAGCGGCTGCGGAACTGGGTCTGGTATCGCTCGCTTTCCGGCGACATCATCGTCGAGCAGAACATCCACGTCATCGATATCTGCAACTGGACGCTCCAGGGACATCCCATGAGGGCTGTGGGCGCAAGCAGCCGCAAGCTGCGCGAGGACGCCGGCGATTGCTCCGACAACTTCAACGTCGTGTTCACTTACCCGAACGACATTCAGATCAGCTTCGGGTCCACGCAGTTCGACAAGCACGAATTCGATGCCGCGGTGCGCTTCTTCGGCGCGCGAGGCAGTTGCGAGGCGCACTACGATCATCGCATGCACATCTCCGGCGAAGAACCCTGGGACGCCGGGCTCGGCGCCGCGCAGCAGGGCGAGCAGTTTTCGGTTGCGGGAACCTTCCGCGGCGCGCTCGACCAAGCCGACCCGGAAAAGCAGAAGGCCTTCGTGGAAAGCATCAAGAGCGGGAGTTTCCTGAACGAGGCCGCGCAGGGCGCCGAGTCCGCGCTCTCCGCCATGCTGGGGCGCACGGCCGCCTATACGGGCAAGGCCGTCACGTGGGACGAACTGATGAAGTCGAAGGAAGTCTATGACCCCCAGATCGACATCAATAAACTGGGGTAATTGCAGCGACCGGGCCCTTGAGCCTCTTCCGTGGGGGATTGAGTCAGAGCCCGGACGGATTCCCGGGAGAATTCCATGAAGAACGATTCAACCCGCCGAGAATTTCTGAAGGCTTCCGTGGTCGCGGCGTACGGGGCGGGTTTGCCGACGCCCCTCATCGCTGGACCTACCCCCGCTCCGGCAGGGAAAATGATTAAGGGTGTGGTCTGGGGAATGCTTCCCAAAAACCTGAGTATCGCCGACCGCTTCAAGCTGGCGGCGGACGCAGGCTTCGAAGCGGTCGAAGCTTATACGACGGCAGACCCGAAGACCGCCGAAGAGATCAAGAAGGCCGCGGAGGCTGCCAAGATCCGCATTACGTCCGTCATGAATCAAGCGCATTGGGAGTTTCCACTCTCCTCGAGCGACCCCGCCGCGGTGAAGAAAAGCATGGACGGCATGAAGGCCTCACTCCACAACGCCAAGCTCTGGGGCGCGGAGGCCGTACTGCTCGTGCCTGCAGTCGTCAATCCGCAGACGAGTTATAAGGAAGGCTACACGCGCTCCCAGAAACATATCCGTGAACTGCTTCCCCTCGCTCAGGAGCTGAAGGTCATCATCGCCGTCGAGGAAGTGTGGAACAAATTCCTGCTCAGCCCACTCGAGTTCGCGAAGTACGTGGACGAGTTCAAGAGCCCTTGGGTCAAGGCGTACTTCGACGTCGGCAACGTCGTGCTCTACGGCTACCCACAGGACTGGATCCGCACGCTCGGCAAGCGTATTGTCAAGATCCACGTGAAGGATTTCAAGCGCGAGCGCGACGGTTACAAATGGGTGAACCTCGGCGACGGGGATATCGACTGGGCGGAAGTCCGCAAGGCTCTCACGGAGATCGGCTACGCGGGCGTGGTCACGGCGGAACTTGACGAGGGCGACCTCGCCTACCTGAGCGACGTCAGCAAACGCATCGACCGGCTGGTGCTAAGCATGTGACGCCGGATGGCCTTGGAGTGCGGGAGCTTGCTCCCGCTTTGTTCTTTACAGCTTTACCTACGGCGGTCGCGTTACGGCGCCCGTCAGTGAGACATTAAGGTGATGGGGCGTCGGCTGTGGTGGTTGACTCTCCTTAGTGGCCGAGTTAACTGGCGGGAGACGCAGAAAGCGGCGGCGAGCCGCCGCTGCTTGGCTCGATAATCCCACTTATTGGGAAGACCGCTCTTTCACGTGTTCATCGAGCTTCTCAAGGGGAACAACTGTATCCACAGTCACGTCTATCTTCTGGAGGAAGTCTCCCGGAAGCTTCGACCACGTGGGTGGGTCGGGTTCTGGACCGTAAGCCTTGCTTGAAAGCTCCGAACCGAGTAGCACTGAAGCGAGTCGGCGGCGAAGCTCCTTCTCATCCGCGTCGGGAAATCGCTCGCGCAGACCAGCCAAGGCGCGTTCGCGGCTGGTCATGATGAGGTCATTCAACAGCTTGAATTTGCGCCAGTCGGGCATCGAGCGCAGGATTTGGATGCGCACGCGTTCCGCTTCCGGGGTAGTGTCGGAAATCTTCGGGGTCATTGCCTGCCTACTCTACCACGAGGAGCAGCCGCTGCGGTCCGGCGCACGTGTCTTCTATCGATCCGGCTTCAAGATGACCACCCCCAACGGCGGCAAGGTCATCTCCACGCAGTAGGGCTGATTCTGCCAGGGTTGGTAGATGGCCTGCTGGCCGGGGGAATTGGTGATACCGCTCCCGCCAAACTGGACCGCGTCGGTGTTGAGGACCTCGCGATAGAAGCACGCTTCCGGTACGCCGATGCGGTAGCCGTAACGCGGCAAGGGTGTGAAGTTGCAGGCCACCACTACGTGCCGCGCGCGACGGCGGGACCAGCGCAGGAACACGATGATGGAGCTATCCGCGTCGTGAAAGTCCACCCACTCGAACCCGGTGTACTCGAAATCTACCTCATAAAGCGCGGGCTCCGATCGGTATAGTCGGTTGAGTTCCGCCACCAGGTGCTGCAGTTTCTGGTGCGGCTCGTACTCAAGCAGGTTCCAGTCGAGGCTCTGATTTGAAACCCATTCGATCCATTGCCCGAACTCGCCGCCCATGAAGAGCATCTTCTTGCCCGGATGGGCAATCATGAAAGCATAGAGCGCGCGGAGGTTCGCGAACTGCTGCCAGGTGTCGCCCGGCATCTTGGAGAGCAGCGAGCGCTTGCCGTGCACGACCTCGTCGTGGGAGAGCACGAGCACGAAGTTTTCCGTGAACGCGTAGAGGAGCGAGAAGGTCAGATTGTTGTGGTGGAACTTGCGGTGAATCGGATCTTTGGAGAAATACACAAGCATGTCGTGCATCCAGCCCATGTTCCACTTCAGGCTGAAGCCCAGGCCGCCGAGATACACCGGCCGCGAGACGCCGGTCCAGGCGGTGGATTCCTCGGCGATGGTCAGCACACCGGGATGCTCCCGGTGCACGATCTCGTTGAAGCGCTTGACGAAGTCGATGGCATCCAGGTCTTCGTTCCCACCGTACTTGTTGGGGACCCATTCGCCGGGCTGGCGCGAGTAGTCGAGGTAGAGCATGGAGGCGACCGCGTCCACGCGCAGGCCGTCGATGTGGTACTGATCGAGCCAGAAGAGCGCACTGTTCCAGAGGAAGCTGCGGACTTCCGTCCGGCCGAGGTTGAAGACGCGCGTGCCCCAGTCCTTCTGCTCGCCGCGCCGCGGGTCGGCGTGGTCGTAGAGGAAAGTGCCGTCGAAATATGCCAGCCCATGCGCATCGCCGGGAAAATGCGCCGGCACCCAGTCGAGGATCACGCCGATGCCGTGCTGGTGCAGGTAGTCCACGAAGAACATGAAGTCTTCGGGCTTGCCGAGCCGGCTGGTGGGCGCAAAATAGCCCGTGGTCTGATAGCCCCAGGATTCATCCAGCGGGTGCTCCGTCACCGGCAGCAACTCGATGTGCGTGAAGCCCATCTTCTCGACATACTCGACGAGGCGCTGGGCCAGGTCGCGATAATTGAGCATCCCGTTGGCTTCCGGCGCGCGCATCCAGGAGCCGAGGTGGACTTCGTAGACGGAAATTGGAGCGTTGAGCGCCTGCCGCCCCGCGCGTTCCGCCATCCAGGCTTGGTCGTCCCATTCGTATCGATGGATGTCATGAACGATCGAGGCCGTCTTGGGGCGCACTTCAGAATAGAACGCGAAGGGATCAGCCTTGAGGCCCAGGAAGCCGTTGTCGCGACCCTTGATCTCGAACTTGTAGACCTCGCCTTCGCCCAAGCCGGGAATAAAGAGTTCCCAGATGCCGCTTCCGCCGCGCACGCGCATCGGGTGCCGCCGGCCGTCCCAGTGGTTGAAGTCGCCGACCACGCTGACGCGCTGCGCGTTCGGTGCCCAGAGGGCAAAGACCACGCCTCGCACGCCTTCCACCTCCCGGACGTGCGCGCCCAGCTTTTCGTAGGCGCCGCGGTGCGTCCCTTCGCTGAGTAAGTGGAGATCGAAGTCCGTCAGCACGGGCGGAAAGCGGTAGGGGTCTTCAAACTCCCATTCGACGCCTTGGGCATTTCTTGCCCGCAGGTGATAGGGGAAGATCTGCGTTTCGCCGGGAACTACGGCTTCGAAGAAACCTTCGCGATGAATCTGGGCAAAAGGATAGACCGCTGGGGGTTCAAAGATACGAACCGCCTGAACCGCCACCGCGTCAGGGAGGAACACCCGGATGGCGATGGCCGGGTTACCCCGCAGCTCGACGGGGTGCGCGCCCAGGATGTGAAACGGGTCGGAGTGCTCGGCCCGCAGAAGGAGGTCGATTTCAACAGGCGAAGCCGTGGTCTCTGCCAGCAGCTTGGCCTTGCGCGAGGGCATGCTCCTCATTCTACATGAGGATGCGAGGGATCAAGCGAAAAGACCGGGAAAAAATGGGTGCGCCTCAGGTCGTGCGCCAGCGGAACTTGGCCATCAATTCAGCGTCTTCCGTGCTGTCCGCCGCCACGCGAGGCCGTCCCGCCTGAACTGCGACCGCCGCCACTGCCGCGGCTGCCTCCGCCTCCCCCAGAGCTCCGAGGGGCAGGAGCAGAAAAGCTACGGCCACCGCCGCTGCTGCCTCCGCCTCCGAAACTGCGAGGCGCCGGGGCACTTCGTCCGCCGCCTCCCAAACCGGAGCGGCTTCCACCCTCGAAGGATCGGGGAGGTGCCGAAGGCGTCCCACCCCAGCTGCCGCGGTTCCCGCCGCCTTCAAAATTGCGAGGAGAAGTCGCAGGCGCGCTGCGTCCCCCGCCACCCGACCAATTGCTTTGGCTTCCGCCGCCCCCACCACTACGTGGCGCCGGACGTTCCGTGACGATCGATTTGCGGATTTCGAGCGGCGGTCGGTCAGTCGAACTCGGCGCCTGAGAACGAGAGAAGCGGCTCCAGCCGGGAGCCGCCGCTCGGGGTTCGGCCCGGGGTGCGGATTGTGCGGGCTCGCGAGCCGTCGGCGCAGGTTGTGGCTGCGCCGTAAACCGCTGGAAGCCACCCTGCGCTCCGCTCTGGCTGGCGGGTGCGGAGCGTGCGCTCGGAGCTCCCGGCGACCGCTCCCCGGCCGAACGGCCCGGTGAAGCCTGCGGCGCCGGCTGGACTGCGCGTGGTGCTGCCGTAGTCGTCGGCCTGTTGGGCACGGCGCGCGGTTGGCCTGTCCCGAAGCGCTGCCAGCTAGGCCGTGAAGCTTGCGGCGTCGGCTGAGCCTGCGGTGCAGGCTGCGTCTGCTGGCGACCGCTTGTCGCCGCCGATGGATTGGTCCTCTGGGCGAGCGCTTCGCTCCCCGCCGGTCCGGCTGCATTCGCGCGTGCGTTCGCGGCGGCCGCCGTGCTCTGCCCGAAGCGCCGCCACCCGGTCTGTTCTCCGCCCTGGACATCCGCCGGCGCATTGCCCCGGCCCGTGGCCGCCGACGGACGATTCACCGTGGCTCCAGGGTTTGCACTTGGGGATGGGTTCGCGCTCGGGCCGGTACCCGAGATTTCTCGACCACGGTTTCTCAGCGCTTGCTGGGCCTCGCTGAGCGTCGGACGGTTGGCACTACCGATGCCCGACCGTGATGCGGCGCCGGGTTGACCTTCTGTGCCGCTCGCACCCCTCGCGGCTGGACTCGCACCGCCGGCGGTGCCAGCCGGAGAAGAAGCCGCCCCTGCCGGTGTCCCACGTCCCGCAGCTTGCATCGGGTTTCGCTGCTCAACCATCTGCCGAATCTCCGCAGCCCGCTGATTGAATGACAGGTTCGTGGCGGGCGGCTGGCGGCGCGTGAAGAAATTCTGCGCCGCATTGGTGTTGCGAGGCAGCGACGCGGTGTTGACGGGGCGATCAATGGGCCGCAGACTCTCCCGCGTCGGGACGGCGGGGAGCGTGCCCTGAACCAACTGCCCCTGGCGCAGCGTCGCGGCATCGATGGGCTGCTGCTGGCGTGGGATGCGACCGCGCACGAAATCCTCGGTCGAGACGTGGCTGATGGCTCCGCGCACGTTGGAATTGGTGAGCGCCGCCTGCAGGTTCGAAGTGTAGGACTGCCGACCGAAGCCGCCGCGGCTCCCGCCCGCCAGGTTCGTCACGTTGGTGACGTTCGTGATGTTGGTGATGTTCACCACGTTGTAGGAATTGTGGTGACCCCACCAGGGATGATAGGTGTCATACGGCCCGAGCGGGCACCACCCGATGGAGTTGAAGCCGAAGCCGAAACCGAAGCCCCAGTTACGCCCGCCGAAGCCAAATCCGAGGAAGGACACGTACGCCGGCGCCCAGGGTGGATAATAGCCGTAGTAACTGTAGCCCGGCCACCAGTACCAGGAACTACCGTAGGAGAACCATCGCCCGTAGTGATAGGGCGCCCAGCCCCAGGGCTCGTAAGAAACCCACGTCCAGCCCCAGTAGGGCTCCCATTCCCAGGAGCCATATCGGTACGGCACCCAGCCGGCGTTTACATAAGGGGTCCAGCACCAGTCGTAGTCGGGGATATAGACCCAGTGGCCGTTGCGATCGAGGTCCTGCGCGCCGGTGTAATAGTGGTTCGCGTAGAGATAGCTCTTCGCGTCCTTGATTTCGTTGTCGCGCTCTTTATTCCACTTGTCCCAGTCGTCGTTGCGAGGCGCGCTGGCGATTTGGTATTCGGGATGGTCCGTCCCGCGCACATTGATGATGCGTCCGTTGTCCACCTGCGTGCTGCCGTCGGGCGTCGAGACCTGCGCCTTGCCTTTGCGGACAATCAACTGCGTCTGCGAGGCGCTGTCAACCTGGATGCGGTAGCTGCCTTCGCCGAGCGGAGCCACGGCCATGTTCGGCGTGTCGATTTCGACGTCCGCCTCGGTGCCCTTGAGTACAGTGAAGTTCACGAGCCCTTGTGCGACCTGAATCTGGATTCGGGTGCGGGAAAGATCGGCGATCTTCACTTCCGTGGCCGGACCAAGCCGCAGGACGTTGGCGTAGTCGAGTTGAATCTCGGTCTGCGAGCGCTCGCCGGTGGAGATCTTGTCGCCGCGAACCAGCGGCGCGTTCACAGTCATCGCCACCGAGTCACCCGAGTCGCCGCGCATGCTGGAGACATCGCCATGAATCAGGCTGACACGCGCCACGCCGGGCGTGGGCTCTTCTTCAGCCCGCGCCGGCTGCACGGCCAGCAGCGTCAGCGAAAGCAGAATCAGTGCTGCGAGACCTAGGATGTAATAGACGCGTTTCATGGCCCACCTCGCTTCCCCTGCAAGTTCCAGGGAACCGCCTTACCTTCCACTTCCAGTAGGGCACGCGAGATTCCAAACCGGCCTTCCGTGAATGTGACGTATCCTACTCATAACACAGCAGATATAAACCTGACCGGGAGTCCTCCGGGCGCGTTGTCAGCCCGCGCTGGCTGCTAGCGGCCAGCCTTGGCTGCTTTCGGCCACCATCGGACGTGTCTTCCAGAATCGAGATTTCGCGCTGGCGGGCGATTTAAGGTCTCAGTGGCCGACGCTAGGCTAACACAGTAGGCTCCTGTCTTAAGAGCCTCGCCTTGCGCCTCTTGGCGCCGCCGCGAGGCATTCCAGGAGCTTTCCGGGCGCCGCCACCGGCCCTCGCCGGCCGCGGCCCGTCCAGGGGTCTTTGGCCTC
>Ga0315280_10001694_pt1 | contig 37264 bp, 40 predicted proteins | sample YL17G06_40_MG_FD_203697 | JGI IMG/M metagenome (GOLD analysis project Ga0315280, IMG submission 203697) | Sediment microbial communities from Yellowstone Lake, YNP, Wyoming, USA - YL17G06_40 | ecosystem: Environmental > Aquatic > Freshwater > Lake > Sediment | place: USA: Wyoming | collected... | reverse complement strand
ATCTTTAAATGTTCTGACAAAATTCAAGAGATTAGAGCCAGCTCGCAGATCAGCTTTAGGTAGCCAAACAGAATCGACTGACCAGGAGAACATACCCCATGTCCCTTCAAAAGGCGGTTTGTTCTGGGCAGGTTCGGTATAGCTATTGGGAAGGTTATTATCGAACATTATTCCCGCAGGAACATAAAAACCGTACGGTGGAGTTCCTGGGTATCCTGGAGGTATCTGGAAACAAACATCCGTTACTTGTCGGTTCCACTGCAAGCCTGCTGGAATAGGGTAGTCCCTAATCCTCACCCATTGTCCCGCTTCAATATACTCTATGTTGGAATAGTTCTGGTGTAGTAACTCAAGCTCTTCCTTTATGCGTTCACTCATTCCAGGTTCCGCGCTTAAAACGCACTTTTTTTGAAAACCCTATGCCTGGTCTGAGTGTGATGACTTCGCCAGGCTTAAGCGTACGTTCAGTATTATCCTTTAGATTGATTTCAATTGCTCCCTGGCTTGGATCCCAACCTCCGAGTTCGATAATCTTCTCGGTTGTAATCGTTTCCTGATCCCACGGAATTATCTTCCCTTCAATGTTCAAGTAGAATTTCGGTCCCTGAGCACGATTTTCTTTTTCTGACATAACTTATCGCCTATAATTCTGCAAAGTAACTCATATAAGTCTTCTTAAGCAGTTGTGAATGGGCCATTTCAAGGTCACAGCTTCCATAGGCGCTTCTCTATCTTCTCTTCGAAATTCCTTGGGTAGAGAAGTGACTGCTCTGAAAGGGCAGTGAGTTAGTTGCCATAGCTTTATGCACTGTACGATGGAATTTGATGAGTTTCTTTTTTCGAAAGTCTAATCTGTGCGATGTTGTATGGCGTTACATGCTGCCCGCGCCTACAATTATCCACGCAACTTTGTTAGAAAATTCGTCCAGATTTCTGATTCCTCAATTTTATGCCAAGCAGTTTCAATCTCTTCGGCTGAAAACTGGGGCTTTTGAGCCTGTAAATACTGAATAATTTTCTGTTTGGTGTTATATCCTTCTTTTGGCCCGTGCTTAATAAGATAAATTAATGAAACAATCAACTCTAGAGAATCCACAGAGTAGAGGTCCTCCGCTAGAAAGTTTCTCATCCGATTTGCTATTTGAAGCTCAGTTTTTGTCAAGTCCCGTTTGGATGCAAGGTCAACATTAGTAGGGTTAAACAATGTACGAGTAAGCTCAGGGCTGTATGGACCGTGTAAATACCACACATAGCCGAATTTCAAGTCAGCTCCAAATTGCTTGAGCATATATATAATTTTCTGAATACGTTTGCGACTAGTAAAAGAATCAAGATCATCCGCAAGTCCAAGGATCCGAAGGAAAGCCACCGCGTCGGAATATTTTGTCATCGCTGAAACCCCTCACGCAGCTCGCAAAGAATCTTGAACGTTTGTTCCAGAGCTGAAATTCCTTTCTTCGTAATAATATAGCCGGTTCTCATCCTAGATTCCACTGCTTCCCGTTTTGACTCGATCAATCCTTCATCAGCAAGAGCTCTTAGATAAGTCGCAAGAGCGCCATCTGTTAAACCCAAATCATGCTTCAGTTGTGGAAAATCTGCTGCACTGGCATAATATAACTCAACCATAATCGCAATCCGGTGCCGGTTAAACAAGACTGAAGGCTGCTCCAATAAATCCTTCAGAAGATGTTTAGCTTTCAGATCGAATACTTCTGCAACTGACATGTGCCATATATCCTCCACATGATTTTTAGACCTATCCAGTGGAAAAAGCTTTCCCTCAGAACCTTCGAAATCAATGCTGATTAGGCGAATAACTTTCAATTTAAAAGGTCAAGGCGATAAGCTTTTATTTGGCGAGATGATATTTGAAAGGGACCAAAAATGGTTCAAATAAAGAGACGATGGAACGCCAAAAGACTGGGGCCTATCAATGTAGCTTCTGTCCCTGACGTTTGCGGCGCCTACGTGATCCTGAATCGAAACAGAGAGGTTCAGTATGTTGGCCGAAGCTGCGAACTGGGAACTCGCCTCGAAAAACACCTTAGGGAAGGCACGATACCAGATGCTCGATACTTCGCTGCCTACCAAACTGATGGCGAAAAATCATCCAAAGCTTTAGAAAGAAGGTTGTTCCGCCAACATCACCCTCTTCACAATAAGCAAGAGCCGTGAATACCGAGCCATGTTCAATAAATGTGCGATTCCAAATGCTGGTATGCAGAGAACTCTGCTTCCGCGTGTCGCCGTTCATGTAGCGTTTGCGAGTTCAGAAGAATACCAAGCAGTAAGAATGGAGGTGAAATAGGAGTTGCCCCAACGAAAAGAGCAAGAGACAAGTCCACTACAAGTGGCTGCTCTCTTCTGCATAGTAATTGGAGGCGCGATGATTGCGACAACGTATTCTGGCATCCTTGAACTTTTCAAAGGATATATCGGCGGCATTATGCTCCTCGCAGCAGGCGCTACACTCTTCGCATACGACAAAGCACCTGATCATACAGTTCAAAGTCTCACCGCATTCCTTGATTTCCTTTACGCCATTGCTAAGAGTATAGTTGAATTCGTCAAGTCCTTGGTTGTAAAGGAATAGGTATCCATGTTGCTGTACAAGATATGCCAATGCAAGGGCTTGAAAGAAACGCTGTGTTTCGTCACTTCCACAATCTTGTAGAAACTGGGTCAAGTTTCAAGAAGGATTTACGTGCAGGTAAAATAGTGGAAATAGGTATTCAAAAAATTAATCCTTTAAGCATTGAGGATTTGCCTCTAATAGCTTCATCTAAAAAATGATTGGTGGATTACATGTTTGTCCTGAAGTATTTTGCACCTCATCAAGACATGGGAAAGCATGAAAAGATTCTCCATCTTCTCGAAGATATAATGGCAAAACATGGTACAAAAATCGACATCGTCCAACTCAGGATAACAAAAAGTCAATATGGCGAGTATGTTGATGAGGAACATGAAAAAGAAATTTACGAGAGGTGTTTTAGACCTAGAGCCAAAGTGCTGAAATATAGACTTGGGACAGCAATAAGGCTTCTTCTTAGAAGTCAAAGGGGCAGAGGTCATTTCTATATTGCAGGTACAGTGGCAATTACTAAAAATGATGATATAGAGTGGTTTGCGCCTATCTATCCGAATTTTTTCAAAGAGTATGATGAAGATGCTAGTATCGGTTTCCTGAAAGCTGTTTTGGAAAAGGGTATACCATTGCTTGAAGAATTATGCAAAGCTTTACCGCCGTCGAAGTTGGAAACTCTTATCCTTCAGAGATTCAAGCAGTTAGCACCATTAGAAGGCGTTTATGAAACTGAAGTAAAAGTAGGCAAAGGTTTGATGACGCGGAATAAGTATGGAAAAGAAATCAGAGTTGCACAGAAATCCATAGATGCTGTATGCCACACCTCCGAAGGGGACTGGGTACTTGAGGTTAAGGAGACGTTAAATCATACTTCTATCGGAGAAGCCCTCGTATATAACCATTTATACAAACGCGACACTAGTAAATTTGCTGTAAGAATGGGAATAGTTTGTGAAGAGGTTGACCACGAATTGATAGAAGTGTGCAAATCCCTCGGAATCGTTGTATTCCAAGTAAATGAGGAAGTTAAAATCTATAATTAGAGAGAGCTAATATGCCCAAGAAAATTGATTGGCCTTTATTTGGAATTACTATATTTAAAAATGCATATTTTAAGTTGGAAAGTCGTGATCCTTACGTTGATGTTCCTAACGGTTTGATCGAGTATTTTTTAGAAAAACTAGACACCCTTACCAAAAAGTATGGCAATAACTCGAAGAGACTGTATCAGGAGTCGTTGAAACTTCGAGATAATTGGAACAACTTTTTTGAAGAGAAATACGGGAAATGGCTTAAATTCGTCATCAAAAAGGAGAGTTTTGCTAAAGAACTCTTTGGGGTTCGGGTCAGCATTGATTGGGACAGATTTTACGATTTTTTAGACAATTTTGCTACAAAAGATATCTCATTAGAAGAGAAATATGAATACCTATCGTCCTGCAGAGCTGGAATTGCGTGGATGAAATCAAAACCATATCCGCATTTGATGGAAGAAAGAGTAAAATCAATTTCTCAACAAGAAATTGAAAAAATAAATGCTTTGATAGAAGAGTTCATTGATAGTATGGTTAGAATAAAGAATGAACTACGTGAAAGATCGATACCAAAAAAACATATCTTTCCGTTAGTCCTAGCATACATTTCTGAGATTCTTTCAACTCTTGAAGTGATAAAATATTGTGTAGATAAGGGTATTCTTACGACATGTTACCGCGAGATGAGAAAGATTTTAGAGAATCTTTCATGGGCCATCATGGACGATCTCTTCCTATTTCGTCGCCCACACGATTTCATGTTCACATATATTCCTCCATATAGAGTGTTGTCAAAGAAATGGTTTGATTGGGCAAGAAGAGAAGGTGTGATGCTAAGAGACCTCCGAGAGTTTGATTTCGCCTTGCGAGACATTGTTGAAGCGATCTATCTTTTTGGCAGAACTGAGGGATATGATTTCACTCGGAAAAACATTAAAGCGGCTTTTCTTAATAATATAACCTATCCATCCTTTCTAGTCCTAATGGGAGTCAGCAAGGAGCTACCAAAAGAACTAGACGAATGGGTCCTGTCTTATAACATAAAAGAATTTAGGAATTACATTGAAAAAGATCTTAACGAAATATTAGGGAAGCTCAAAGAGAAGTGTCTATCAAAACGTGATAAGAGATTCATCAGAGAACTGCGTGAGAGCTTGTTGAGTCGAAGGCCAGGAGATTTAGTGACACCATATCCGTCTAACGCATTCGTTTTACAGTTTGTTGGTGAAACATTCAATTTGGATTTGAGCGGTTGCTATGGAAAATACAGTTATTTCGTTCACTCATACGATAAATCTTGGCAGCTCATCCCTTTTTCCTCCGTACTCGAGTTCAAGATATTTAAACACGAATTAACACTTTTTGTGAAGCTCATTTTAGATATGATGGATCGTTATAAGGCAAGTTTTTGACTAACATGGCTTCAAAAGTTTGCGACTGTTCATAATGGAACTATAGTGATTTTGGATTCCTCAGAGTTTGGGTCCCGTAGTCAGACCCCTATATGGATTTTACTAGGCACGCATAGTGACTATTCCAAGTATGACTTTTGTTTCCAGTAACTCTTAAGGCTTTTTTGAACAACTATCAAATCATTTCTTGTCTTTTCAATTCATCTAGCTCTAAGCCTGTGAGTTTATGAGCGACATGTGGAGATAATCCTCTCACACAATTATTGCAACGCCATTCTTCTCTGTTTTCCTTAAGGTCGACAACTTTGACTACGCGAACTCCAACTGAGCCATACTTGATAGACTTGCCGCATTTGGAACATTTACCTATTTCGATCTCAGATTCCACTACCCTAAACCGTGTCATGCCTTAGAACACCGTTCCTGATTCTTGTTGTACTTTCGTTTGGCTATTAGGCTTTTCATTTCTTGCAAGTCAACCTTTGAGGTTGTAATTGGGAATGACGATTTTAATTTCAGTTTTTATAATGTTGACCCATGACATGTGTCTGTCTCTTAGATGTTCGGTCTTTTGGATTTTACACATCCTTCTGTTCTATTCATAAAGTCTCGAATCATAAACAGGATGTCTCGCCGAGACCCATCTTAGACCACCAATAATAACTCTCATAGTCAGCCCATACCACAATGCCACAACCAGAAGTATCCAGTATGCCAATGGCATCTTGATGAAAGTTCCTGACAGCCACCAAGTGAGGAGAAGAGCACCAATGCCATCCATTACTATTCCAATGATTTGTTGGTGACATCTGAAGCAATGGCTCCAATGCTCTTGAAAGGAAGCTCACGAGGGTGAAGACTCCGGAACCAACAACCACAGAAAGGATTAGAAGTTCGCCGACTGTGAATCCCAGTCTGTAGGGAACAACTGAATTCAGGCTAAAGAAGAAGCCTGCTGAAAAGACAAGAATTGCAAGGAAGACGGTGATTCTTTCGTTGAGCATTCTAGTCGGGTCAACTAACATCGTTCCACCCAAAACGAAGAATAGCACCTGTATCAACATGATTAAGGGCAACACATCTGCGCTGGCACGTATGAAGGTTAATGTAGTGACTATTATTGGTCTTCCATATTCATCAGTTGTGTAGTTCCACTGAGATTCTGGTTCGTTTCCCCAGACGCCACGAAGTCGATAGTCCCCAAACCATGCTCCTTCGAAGTTGATTGAATTTGGTTCAGACCAATCCACGTTGTAGGTCAGATTTACGGAGTAGGAATCAAAGGGATATCTGTTGGAGAGTCCGACCAGATGAACATTCCAGCTTACTGTTCCTTTGTAGGAGTATCTCTGTGATGATGAGTTGACATGAATGTATATAGGGGAATCTGCCAATGTCTCGTCGAATTTGTTCTCGATGCCTATTGGTAGGAAGTCAGGTTCATTTGAAGATGGCAACAACGCATCAAAAGTTATGTTAAGCGTTGCTGTCAGGTTGTTCAAGTCAACATTGAAAACGTTAATGATAATGGTGAGTCGACTGCTTGGAGGTTCTGATACGTAATATGGAGTATGCTCATTCTGCTGGATAGTGTTGTTTGAGTTGTCAGTGGCGCTTACGAAATAGAGTATCCTACTACCGTTTGGGTAGGGGGGAATCTTTCCCACGAAAGTGCAATACCAATCGTCGCCGCTTATTCTATTCATTGGAATAGCGCTAAAATTGGCATCGTAAGGATCCTGAGTCTTACCGAACCAAAGCGTGGCATTTTTGACTCCGGAGCCCTCGTCACTGATCAAGGCTTGGATCTCAACTGACTCTGTTGGCAGGATAGGTTCACCTGAAGGTTTGATTCTGGTGACGGTAAGAATCTTTGGTGCAGTATCGTCGTAAGAGACTCGGTAGCTCTGGTTAAGGCTCTTTGTCGAATATCCAATCGAGTCCATTGCTAGAACATGATACTCAACATACGTGTCTACTGGCTGAGGTGGAATCTCAGCGTGGAATGTCCCATTATAGAAGTCTCCGTCAATAATTCGCATTTTCATAGTTTGTGTTGTGTTATCTATTGAAAGAAGAAGAGAAACATTGATCAGACCATATTTATCCAGAATCAAACATGTGACATTCACACTGAAACCCGGAGGCGGACTTACAGGAGTTCTTGCTAAGGTTAGGATCTGAGGCTGACTCGTTGCCAATCTAGGAGTCAGACTGAAAAAAGAAAACAAGAACGGAATGAGCAAGATAATGAGAGGTTTCAACTATATCGACTCCGCATAATTGGATGTGCACATATCAGCACTTTAAACTTATGACGATTCGTTCTAGCGTGTGGGGCTCTCGTTTATAACGGGCTCTTGCCTTCGTGAATCTCCTTTTATAGAACTTCTAAAAGCGAATTTTCTCGTCATCCTAGTGCGAAGTTGCATTATCTAAACATTATCTGGAAGGAGTTTCCAGAAATAACTTATAAGCGACCGCTCGAATGTGTAAACTTGGATGAAGGTATCTTAAGATCGCATGTCCAGCTGGTAACGTGGTCTCCAGAGGAGGCAACGTCCGCGCCGTAAGATTAACGGCATGCGACACCTGATATACTAAGGGTATTATTGCTTGCAATGTTATGAAACTCGATTGCCATTCAATTTCAGAACCGCTTATTCCCGAATAGAGTTACAAAGTTGTCCTCAATCTCTTTGCTATAGTCAATCGACACTATTTCGAAGGGTCTGCTGGCTTTTTTTGGCGGTTTTGATTTCTTACCATCGTGGAAAAACAACAATACATTCTTGATATTATCTTCTGACAAGGATTTTGTGCAGTGCTCTCGAATCCTCTCCAGGATTAGTTTGAGATTCCTAGCAAGCAATCTATTAGTGCAGGGGATAGTTTTTCCGAATTTCCTTTGAAGATAAGGTTGTTTCTCTTCAACAAAACTTTCCCAGTTATTAGAGTATTTTTTGTCCCAATTCATCAAATACCATGTAAAGATTTCGTGTCGCATTTCTTGTTGTCGTCCTAGTCTAATTTCTTCGTTGTCGTTTTCAGCGAGATTGTCCCATTTGCTTTCTACTAAATAGACGTTCTTGGAGGACACAATAATTGCGTCAAATTCACCAAACACTGCTTTGCTGTGTCTGCTGTGCCTTCCAAAACTCGGGCGATAGAAAACGAGGCAATTCGAAGATGGAGTTCCGTCGTTAAATCTTGCAAGAACAGTGGACAAACGTCCCTTCAAAGCCCACAAGGTTAAAGAGTCTTCACCATAACCCACTATTTTAGCCATTTTTGCTGGTTCTCCATTCATCCTATGTTTTCACTCTTCTCATAAATCTGTTGGATAGTCGAACGAAAGTGAGTTATCCACTGGTTCTAAACGTTTATCTGGATACAGCTTCCAGAAATGATTTATAAGGGGCTGCTTAATTGTTGACTTGATGAGGGTACCTAAAGACCGTGTGCCCAGCGGGTAACGTGGTCTCCAGAGGAGGCAACGTCCGCGTAACGCAAGTGAACGGCACACGGCACCTGACCAATACTTCTTTATCTAACTATGGGAACCAGAAATATGCTTTTGGCGGGTTGTCAGAGTATTTTTTCATCTTGCGCAAATCAAAAGGTAATTGCTGAAGTGATTTCTGAGAAATTCCAGTCTCAATTGTGGTCTTAATCATGCCTGCTACGATATCTGCGACCTGAATAGGCTTTGATTCATGAGAACGTAAGTTGGCAAACAACGGAGTGTAGTCCTCGAATTGACCACTATCTTTCTTAGCCAGTGTCTGAACCAGTAACCGAACTACTTTTTCAGGGGTCAGAGGACGAAAATCAGCGTCGCAGTGTATTTGAACATCATTTACAATTTCGAAAAACTTCCTTTTGAGATTTGGTCTGAGATTCTTCTGGTTAGGATCTCTTTCATACCCGGAAAAGCATCCTTCAATCAGATTTGTGAATAGATTCTCTATTTTTCCTCTGCGGTCATTTAGAGCATTTGTCTTTATCACGAGCAAACCGTCACAGCAGATTGAGAGTGTTAATTCGAATTTTTTAAGTACTTCCCCTCTGTATACCGTGTTTAGTTTCGACCAGTGAAACTCCTTTTTATAGTGATCTTTTGGCAATTTCAGATGCCTTTCTAGAAAGATATATGCACCTTCATAATCTGGAATGGAGCATATAACGATCACACTATCGTTGTTTCTAAGACCACTCGTGTCAATTCCTATTGAACGTTGCTTTGATAAGGCTGGGATCAAAAAAACATCCCCATCTGCCTTTATTCGTCTTATTCTGCGGTCATTGTATCCTCTTAGTCCTTGAGCGATCCATCCCGTTCTATCTCTATAGACTTCGCTACTTGCGAGAGATTTGAAAGTTGGGTTCAAGGCTTTCAAGAGAGACTCATAGGAAGTCAGAGATGACCCAAATGTCCTTCTGTAAAAATCAGCAGGCTGCACAAGCGTTGGCCGCAACCTGAAAATTTGCTTCCCATACTGAAAATCAATTCCTAGATATGCTTTTTCGATTATATCGAAGAAAAGGTCAATCCACGTTGTGTCTTTCTGAGTTGGCACCTCATTCCATCCTACAACCTATTATTGCAGACAAAAGAAAAGAGTTTCTAATATTGGGTCAAGTAATAGAATTAATAGCATAGTTGTCCTGTGGCGTGTGATTTTCTGTGGAGACGGGTAGGTCTAGTACTCAACAAAAAGGGGAAGGTGCACGTAAAAATCGTCATCTTATCTTGAGGCGGAGTGACTTTGATTCTTTGGCCAATGACTAGTCACACGTAAAATTATCTAATTCACGAGTGTAGACACTCGCGTAAAGCTGCCACTCGTTTTTCCTCCCAGCTCCTAAACTCTTCTGGCTTGCTCTTCCAGAAAACTTCCCAAGCTTCATTTAGCATTACCCTAATCTCACTACCATTGTCATTTGTCAAGGTTACATGTGAAACTGCGGAGAATCCTGACTCTCGTAATGCTTCTAGTATTAGCTTAGTTATCTCCATGAGTAGGCTATTGGGATACGCGTATTGATACTCTGCAGACGGGAGACCCCAATACCCTGCCATGTTGACCCATCTTGAACTTATTTTCTCTGCCTCCTTGTCAAATCCTAAGCTTCGAAGCCCATGTATCAAAATCCTCATTCGGGATTCGTCAGAAGGATGCGTTTGCTTCTGCAATATGGTCAACTCATGTATATCGTCAGATCTTTTTGTGGTTAAATGTAGGTGAGACCAAGCGTAAGCTGGTCCAACAGTGTAGAGAGCGAATAAGTCGCAGAAGAATTCATTTATCCATGATTTCCACTGAGAGTGAATCCATTCAACAATGATTGAGATTTCTTCGGGTCCAAATTCCCTTCTCTTAGTCCTCAAAAGCTGGTTGTAATAGTCTGTTACTCTAGAGAACGCTAAGTAATAATTGTCCCTCACTGGTTTCAACTTCAGAACAGATTCCATGTTCACTAGCACGCAATGGCCTAATTCATGGTAGAGGTCAGGCAGATGCAACAGAAATTCCGATTCGCTTAGTGGAGCGAAGATCACGTTCGTGAAGAGATGGGAGAAATAATGCTCCGTTGCTGTGCAACAAACTGATGGAGGATGAAATGGTAAATTTATCTCCTGATGAATTTTGAAGATTACTTTGTTTAGAAAACCGCCTTCTCGTGTTTGATAATAAAGTGCGGGAATTCCGTAGTACTCGACGGAAGAGATGTATCTGGCACAGACCCTCATCCCTCTGAATATATCTCTCAAATCGTTCTCTTCTCTGTTATGCACTTCTTCCTGCAGTTTTTTCAAGATGTGAACTTGACTGTCGAAATATCTGTACATCTCTCGGCCAGCCCAGTTAATTCCGAATACTCGAGAGGGTAGTGTATCAATTTCTTGAGGGTGAGCGAGCGGTTCATTTGCTCGACGATAAGCGATTCGAGATAACCCTTCATACTCTCCCACTCATTCTTCTAAAGAGGTTGGCGCATTCTGTATCAATAGCATCAGCAATGTCATTTAGCATCTTGAAATCGGTTTCAGAAATGTCCAGTTCTCCAGAGACAAGTTTGTCAGTGAGCTGGATGATCAGCTCCTTGGATCTTTGCCAATCTTTCATCTGTCTTTGGTGCAAAATCTCGACGATGCTTCGCTCGTCAAAATTTACCGTCTCAGAGAGCCGGCCATTCAATGTTTCTGCAATGGGTCTCAGCACAAACAACAATCTCTGTATATGTACCTGTGTTTCTGGGGATTCCTTTAGAATATTCGGACGTTTGAGATATCTCAATGCTTCATCAAATTGCCTAAGAGAATTTGTGCTGTCATGGAACTTAGATGCGAACAATCCGAAATTGCTCATTCCTCTTCCTCCTCTAGAAATTTGAGTTTGTATTCATTGTATTCGCCAGCAACTTCTTTTAAACGGATATCTGTCATTTTTATTGAAACTGGAAGCCTAGAGCAGTAATCAGGTTTCGTCCATGTAAGGTTGGCTAGGGCGAACACATCTTGAAGAATCAACTTGATGCCCATGTTGCCCTCCAATTTAGTGACCTGAATAGGCTTTGTCGTCCCATGATACTTGAATGGTCGACCAGTCGTACACAAAAATGCATTGTTCTGAAATACCATATAGGTCCCTATCTTTGGGTTCTCCGTCATTTCTTGCATGTATCCCTGTGGCGTCATGGTCTCGAAAAACCTGACCGGAATGCGTGAAGTCTTCTTTATCTCGATGAAGTTACAATTGTAGTCTTTCTCAATGAGCCCATCTTCCACTAACCTGTCCACCGCTCCCTTAATTCCTTTTATTTCTGCTGGATAAAGAATGCCATCGCGATGTATTGTGATGTCGCGGATTTTGATGGAGTCTCCCTCTAATTCCTTTTTCAAATAATTGTAGATTACTGTAGATATCTGTGCTCTGCCCAATTGCTCTTTTTGGTCGGAGTCACTTGTTGCGAAGCTGAAGGTCTGGCCGTCTTTGAATATTAGCATAAATCCTGCTGTGTTGTTTTTTACGTCTATTCCGATTACTAGATCAGTGTTCAACGGTCTAGAAAGGACAAAAGGCCAGCAATGATTGAGAAGCAATATCTTGTTCAAGACAACATTTTCTAGATATCCTCTGAATCTTCTTGACAGCCTTTCATCCCCGGAAATTTGCCATTTTGCTTCTCTATTTTCCGATGGAACATTGACGTAGCTCATCAATGGAATTTCTGTATGAGATACTGAAACGTATATGCCTTTTTTCCGAAATTCGCGCATAAGAAGATTTGCCAATTCATCTTCCTTGTCTTTCCTCTTTGGATCGAGCCTTGGTATAATTACGAGACCATAACCAGAATAGAAAAAGAGATCACCTACTGATTGCAATACGGACTCTAGTATTTCATTGCCGAGCGTATAGATGGATTGGGGGACGGAGTCATCATAAGTAATGATTGTGGGATCGTATTGAAATTCCCCGTGAGGGGAGTATAATCTTGTAAATTGAACTTTGAGGTCGGCTAAGTACCTTGGTCCGCACGTTTCGAACATGGATTTCGGCATTATCAGATATTGGCGGTCAAGTGGTTTCCTTACGAAAAAACCAGCATCAGTAGAATGCAGTAATCTTCTTTTTGATGAACCAAAATCATCTAGGGTAGCATAGATTGCACCATCAGCCTGCTTAAAGGACAGGATTTTTCCGTTTCCGAACCTCAAGTCAGGAGGAGTGAGCACGTCACAGTTTACCTTCAACATATCATCGGACAGTATAATAGGAATTCCTTGGAAATTCCATCCCTTAAGGTAACTTCTCACAACAAATTCGATTTCCCATCTTCTCTTATGTGGCGGCATGATTGTTTTGAAATGATGTTCGCTTACTGCGGGATGATTTGTGGCATATGTAGGTCGACATAGTGCTGAGGGTACACGATTTACGATGCCTAAGCTTGTTTGATAGGTTAACACGGTGCAATCTCTTGGTAATCTTAGTAGAGCCTGAGGTTTATTTTCCCCTGTCTTGCTGCGGATATAATCAAACAAGGAAGAGCCATCAGGCATTCTCTCTTCTGTAACACTCAAGCCGCTAATACTTTCTATACGAATCTCATACCAACGGTGTCCAAATTCATAAATGCATCTTTTCCCTTTGTATTTCCTAAATTCGTCAGGTGTTATTCTAGGTGGTAAGTAGTGCCTAGACGCATATTTCCTCGTGATGTCAACACAGACTCCAATTTTGTTCTCTGGCAAAAGTATCAATCTGATCTTGAAACCTCTGTACATGACAACGTCTGGCGACCTGAAATCGGGGTCTGGGTCCTTTTGGAAGTATGGCAACCCAGCTGAAGGTCGCCATAATGAGGGAACATCATGAAGCTGCCCGTCGAGGTAGAACTGGAGGAATCTGATTGCTATACCAGTGTTAGCCTCTGTCAAACAACCATAATCGAGTTCCCTTTCAATATCAGTTGATTCAATTAAAGCTTCAGCTCTTACAAGAGGCAATCTGGAAGGCAAATCGGGGCTTCCTACTGGCTGAGCTATGAACAATTGGTCGCTCTCTTTTAGCGCAGTGCAAGGAGACTTTGTAATTCTACTGAGTCGGTCACTAAGAAGCTGAGTGTTTTTCTCAAAATCCTCAGACTGTGGCAAAATCCCTTTAACCTTAAACAGACGGTACTTAATCTTGATTTTATCCAGATTCTCTATCACGAATATGTTTAGCAGAGTCATTATGTCGGTTCCCTCCAACAAATTTTCCTGAATTTACATATTGCGCAAATCCTCGGCGATCTGGCAGTTGGCAGAAGATTGACTATGACTTCTGGTTTACTGTTGCCATTAATCATTTGTCGCATTCGCATTGAGGACATATAGATATAATCTTCTATGTCAATCACATCATCTTGCGTAAGACAGTAATGTAGTTCTTGGTTCCGTAGAAGCTGGAATTCTAAAAGATCTATTTTAGTAGGGTTCTTCAAAGTGGTCCGCCATTCAACAGGGAAATCTTTGTGTGGCATCACTCGCGACAGAGCAAAACCGTATAAACCAAGCTGTAGCCAATGTTCCTTATGCTTAGGAGCTTCTACCTTCCAATCGATGATTGTTGGAGGTTTGCTCCTGAAGAATACAATCAAATCAGGAGTGCATTTCACATTCACACCTGCAAAAGGAAATTGCAGAGTCCTCTGGGCAATAAGATGCAAACCATCTTCGATAATCTCATAAAAAAGACGTGAGTTGAGGACATTGAACAATGCACTTTTAGCTTCGTCCTTAGCCTGCTCAATGGCTTCATCAGCAAGACCCCCATTATACTCTAACTCAAACAAGGCACAATAATTGCACATGCTAGGTTTTGTTCGGTTGGTACCATTGTTCCTATACAATTGTGTTTTGGCAAAGGTTAATTGAGCTTCCGTTAGCCAACTGGCGTAGGCCAAAACTTCGTCTATGTCAATTTGCTCATGTCTGTTCAGTTTTGGTACCACAAATCGTGTTATTACTTGATCGACAAGTTTGCCTCTCCAAGAGTACACACTCTGCAAATGCTTCAATACGTATGCCTCTTTCCGTAGAGGCTCCTTAGTTTTTGAGTCTGCAAACAATGCCTCATAATACCACTTCTTGGGACATTGGGAGAACACTTTTGAAGCACTAAGAGACCATCTCATCTCTTCAGCCTCCGAGATTTCAAGAACTGGATGAATTCTGAAACTCTTTCTCTTTCCTCGGGAGTCAAATCCTCAAGACTGCTTTTTATCCTTCGAGCAGGTATTAACTTCTCTTTCTCGCTGAGTGACGGATATCCAGCCAGCGTCATCAGTTGTTCATAAGATAATCCATAACATTCTGCCAATTTGTGTAAGACTGAAGGTGATGGATGAAGTATCTTGTTGTTTTCCAGTTGACTAAGATATGCATTGGAGATTCCAGTTTTTTCTTCAACATCTCTTAATGTGAGATCTTGTCGTTTTCTCATTTGCTTTAGATGAGATCCTAACAAATTGGTCATATCCTTAATTATGTAACGCATAGCTATTTAAATGTTAAGTTTGTCAAGCAGAATCTAAATGCGTTTAGCAGAACAGCCAACCGGCTATCCTTCACTTGACCGAAATCTAACGATTGCTTCTCTCGGTTTGTAGCATATTGGGCATTTCTTCCAATAACGTGGAATGTAGAATAGCCCTTCCTCTGGGTGACAGGGGCATTCATAATCTTTCAAATTGCCAACCAGATCGACGAAATCAGCTGAAACAGTTGAGCCTTTCAAAGCTAGCTTCCAATAGCAACCAATCATGGATGAGGCGCCATGCACTTTGTCTCTATACAGAAATCCTAGGTTCAAATAGTTGAGTACATGCTGTCCATAATGGACATGCCCATCTAACTGTATCAACGCTTTGGGAATTATCTTTCTGTAGTGATGCCTGAGAAAGATTGCATTCTTAGGGATTCTTTCTGGGGAGGAAGTTAACCAATATTTTCCAAGCTTGACAGGCTCTTTTTCTCTCAAGTGCTTGCCAAAACTCAGTGAAGAGAGGAAATGTTCAATTTTCTTGAAGAGTTGCCATCCTCTTTGTGACATGTTGGCTGTCCAAGTCCAATTACCGCTTTTCCTTGTTAAGGCTAGTTTTCCTTCATGCTCTTCAATTTCATAATCGTCCTGAGCAAATTCCAAAGTGCCTTCTCTGAAAGGTATTCCCCAAACATAATAGTATGGAATCTTGAAGCTTTCCATGATTGAAAAGACTTCTTGCACTTGCTGCACTCTTTCTGTGGGTGAAAGAAGATCTGCATTCGTCAGGTCTCCAGCAATAAGTATGTAGTCATAGCTTTCGTCCTTTATTTTGTCCTTAAGAAGCTTAAGAGCGACCACACTCCCATGAAGATCACTGAAAGCTAAGATCTGCATTTTCTATCACTCTTTGAACCACTGCTTCCAATGTCCGAATTTGCTTTCAAATATCTTGCAACCTCTCCTATAAGGAATGTTGGTGAAGCCAACAGAATGCAGTTTTGCCTTCAGCCTATCTCTTTCTTCTGTTCCCCAAGTGTAGATGACAATGACATGGGCTTCATTAGTTGAAACTGCTCTCTGACGGTATGCATTATGCTTGAAGCTCTTGATCTCACCACTCTTCAGAAGAGGAATCAAAAGCTTCACGGAGACCTCAACATCCTCAGGCTTTCCCATGAACATTAGCAGTTTCCAACAATTCCTTGCACACTGAGGAAGTTCAGTAATCTCAGAAGTGCCTTCAGGAAGTTGACATCTAACAGGGGCTTCAACAATCCTGTATCTTGTCCAGTTACTATTATAGGCAACACAGGATCCATCAAACTCCTGCTCCAAAGTTACATTCTTTTTGACAGAAGCTTGTGCAAACTCCAAGAACTCGTTTATTCTTTCCAGATCTTCGTCAATCATGTCTTTTTTCTTCTTGATCATTCCTTCAAAAACCTCTTCTCTTCTTGAAAAAGAGCCTCCCCTTCTCTTACGCTTGTTTCAATCAGTCTCTTGGCTCCATAAAGGTCTAACCAACGAACTATTAATAGGTCTTGTTTTAGATGTTTTTCAATCTCCTTATGCTTGCCTTGATCGAAGGCTTCTTTGACTCCACTTCCATTTGTGGTGCTGTAAGCTGGTGGCTTCAAACCAATCTTCTTTGAGACTTCCACAATCTTCTCAAGAGTCAAGCCTTTGAAGAAGTTCTTGTTTGCCACTAAGAGCTGCTGAAAATAGTCTATCGTAAAACAGTCATTCCACATCTTAGCAACCATATCATGCGTGCTAAGTTGGTATTGGACACACCTACATATCAGCAGGGGAATGTCAAATCTCAGAATGTTGAAGCCACATATCACGGTGAACTTGTGGCTCATCATAGCTTGCTTGACTTGATCATGAACCTGCCTCACAATCTCGCACTCATTAAGTCCATTCCATTCGCTGATCAGAATTGGATCAATGCTTTCTTTCAAGCTATCTTCTTGATAAGGCGTTTCGTCAATAAGCAATCCACTTGAAATCAATCTCTCTTCAACAAAGGAACCTTCTTTCCTTGGGCGATAAGTTTCAAGATCAAGGTATAATCTTACCAACACATTTCCCTCATTTCTTAGTGAAGTCATAATCTTTCACTAGCAATGTGTTATCGATCTTTTCTTGGTATTCCTTGTTGCCGTGCCCCTACATTTTCCGTGAATGACTAAAATTCGAACTTAGCTCTATGTTGGGGCATTTCCTGTAGCAGACTTACTGAAAATATAGAAATGATGAAATGTTGTTATTCTACAAGTAAGTCTCGATGAAATCGTCAAAGGGCAAGTTCCTTTTGAGTATTACATGATCAAAGGTTGCTGAAACGTTGTCTTTTGTGATGTTCATCTTCAGAAATTTTCGGCCAGTGAGTCTGTATGGTAGTGGAGATAGGTGGCTTACATTGAAAAACTTGGTTGCTTTGTCGGCATGGACTTTGCCTCCTTCTTTGTGTACATGCGCGAAGATGTGAATGTCTGGTTTGTAGTATCTAACAAATTCTGCTATTGCTTTGGAACCTAAGTGTCGTATGCTTGTGGGTGTTTTCTTTGTGTCTTCTTCTGTTTCTTGTTTTGTTTCGCCTTTAAGTTCTTCTAGAATGTCCTCTAGGACGAGCATTTCGCGTAGTGTTATTGGTTTGGAGCGGTCGGCTATCCCGTTTGGTGGTGAGTGTGTGACTAGGATAATGTAATCTGGTTGTGCTTGTGCGATTTTTTGCATGTTTATCTTCAAATCTGTAAAGATGTTTTCTTTTATGAGGGGTAGGTTTTCCTCCCATAGATATGGCGAGAAATCAGTGCTTCTCAGGCTATGTGTGGGTGCTCCTCCTAGACCTAGTAGGCCGATTTTCACTTGGTCATCGTCCAGCACGTAGTTTTGCCCGTCTAAATTTGTCGCATTAGGTGCAGATATTTTAAGTTCCTTGTTGTCAGAATCGCCTGGCAGATAGAAGATGTGCTTGCAGATTTCTGAAAGAGAAGAAATTGTGTTGTTTATGTCTTTTTCATAGTTTTTTGATGTTGCTCGTATTCCGATATCTCCTGCTATGATGAGGGTTGTATCTTCATCGGTTTGTTTGCTTATTATAGAGATAAATTCTTGAATTAGATGTGCGTCAGAATAGATGTCGGCTATAGCGATTAGTTGCATGTTTCCTCACCGTTTTTTGATGAGAGGGCTTTTCTTAATACGTCGGCTATTTGAGTGGTCATGGTTTCTTCGAGGCCTTTGTATGCTAGGAAGATGACTTCGCCGCCTCTGATTCTGCCGACTACTTGGAATAGTTTTTCAATGCTGAATGGTGGCGTGTAGACAATGATTTCGTCTGCTTGTGGGATGTCTGTGCCTTTGTCGAATACGGGGGTTGTTACGAGGATTTTGCCGACTGTTTTGAAGCTGTCGAGTTTTTCGAATTGGGCGTCTGCTTCGTCAGCGCCTGTTATTATTACGATGTCTCTGGGTTTTAGTGATAATTTCTCTGTCAAGTGATTTGTTATGAGTTCCGCAGTTGCTATGTATTGGGAGAAAATGTAGATTTTTCGGCCTTGAGATATATGCGACTTGACTATTTCTACGAGCTTGTTCAGTTTCTTGTCTTCGTAACTTAGCCATTTTGCCACGTCTTTTTGGACTGAGAGGATGCTGCGGGAGAGTTCTGACCTGTTGGAATAAAGAAACCATTTTTCGATGTGTGACATGAGAATGTATTTGATTATTAGTACTTGTATCTGTTGGCATGTGTCATCGTCAAGTCCATAAATTTTCTTCAACCGGTCTAGTGTGTCTGAGGAGAGGAGTGTTTCGATGTTTTCTCTGTAGCCTTCGATTCCGAATTTGTTGAGTATTCTGTGAACGTTTGTTTTGGCTTTTTTGTAATTGTCTTGAAGTGTTTCTGCGAATACGTTGATGATTGGGTCGTCTACAACTATTGGATCTGGGACAGTGCATATCAATCGAGTTTCATGAACGACTTTGCGGATTAGGGTGGAGTTCGATCCGAATTTTTTGATTAGTGCTATTATTTTCTTTTCTCTGACGTTGTATGGAAGTAGGAAAAGTTTTGGGGTTTGCCATTTTTCAAGTCCTTTGAGGTATTTGGACATCCTGAAGCCTTCGATGAAGTCTCTGGAGACGACTAGGTCTGCAGCTTCGTCGACGATGATCATGTCGAAGTCTTTTTCATTGAAGTATTCTTTTTTGGTTATGCTTTTGAAGGATTGCATTGTCATCGCTATCCCTACGGCGCCAGAATGCTTGAGCCAGCCTCTAATTTTCTCTATGCTTTCTTTTGAAAGCGTTGGGTTTTTTATTAGACCTAAACCATAGAACATTTCTTGGGCTTTATCGACCCATTGATTAACGAGCACTCTTCGTGGAATTAGGACTAAAACTTTGGTTACTTTATTATCGTTAACAAGTTTGGAGAGGGTTGCTAAAGCTATAACAGTTTTTCCAGTGCCCTGAGGAAGGGATATGAAAACATTTTGTTTCGCCTTGTCTTCAAACTCTTTTAGAGTTTCCTTTACAATTGGCTCTTGATATTCTCGAAGACTGATGCCTTCCCTTAACCCGCAACTATTCATGAACACTGTCCTCAGCCTTCTGGTTTAAAAGACAATCAAATTCCTTCAAAATCTTGTAGGTGAGATGTATAATAGACCTCGCTTCATCTTCGCTTTTGGATCCAACTGAGATAATCTTTCCACTTTTAAAGATCAATGCCACAAGGTTGTTTCTTACTCTATAAATCACTCCAGGAAACTTTTTAGGTTCATATATTGCTTTAATTCCACAATTTACGGCTTTTTCTAGGTCTATTTCGCAGCCTATGCTGGAAATTGCTACGACGTTTTCAGTAGTGATTCTTTTTACCGTAATCTTCTCTCCCTGTATGCTCATGATCTCTGAAATAGTCACGATGATACTCTCCTTTGCGGTCTTTTCAGACATTGAGCCTATGCTGACTATTTTTCCCGTCGAGAACACTATGATGCTGACCTTTGGATCGCATCTGCGATATATAAGACCAGGGAAATTTTCAGGTTCGTAAACAGTGTGCGGCATTTTTGTTGCCAGCAGCTCAATGTCTATTTGGCGATCAGCTTTAGTCGAAGCAACCACGTTCACCACTTTAACGTTAGGCAGAGCTAAGTTAGAGCGCCGTGGCTCAGTCATCACTTACAGCTCCCTGAAAAACTCGAGAACTTTGCCTTGATAAATAGTTGGAGTTTTCAGTGAGTCAAAAACTATCTTTATCTCACTTTGATTTAGGTTATACAACTTGAAAACAATGGCATCTATTTTAGCTTCTAAATCTTCAATCTCATTGTCAATTTTTACAATATTTGCTTCCATATTCCCTATTTTATTTTGCTTCAGCCAACCCTCAAACTCATCTCTAACTTTCTTTATTATGTTAGGTGTTAACTCATTAGAGCTTCTATTCACTTCTTTTATAATCGGTATCGCAGTTTTAGTCAAGAGATCATAGACTTTTTTGATTTTCGCTTTTGACCGTAAAGCCTCCAGTAGAGAACAATAGACATGGAGCATTAAATCTCTGTTCCTGAATTCCATTTCATAAACAAGTTCTTCGTTGTTACTTTCGTCGAGACCATAAATTTCTATTGCGTTTTTATCCGATTTCCCTGTTATTTTGAACTTACTAAAAATGATATTTGGCATGGTGTGTTCCACCGGATAGAAAGTTACTTTAGAAGTCCAAGTCTGATCAAACATACCTGTTTTAGTGAACCGTGCATCTTCATTCAATATCTTCTCCAAGGAGTATTCGTCATTTTTGAGTCTGGTGCACCATTCCCTCCAGATTTCCAAGAATTTATAGCCTGCTTTTTTGAGTATCGTGACTCTGTCCACTAATAGCTCCATTTCATTCATTGGAACCTGGACAGCCGTTTTTATAGGTAGATTATTGAGATATTTGGTCTGATAAGAATAATAACCTCCAGAAACGAATGGTGAAGTTGACTTCAAGGCAAAGTCCAATACTTTAGAGTTGAGAAGAGCCAAGAGATATTTATAACTAATATTTACTCCCTCTTTGAAAACAATACCGTAACTTCCTCTATCGACGTAATAGCCGTCTTCATCTAAAGCGTAGTCTGCATCGGTTGAAATCCCAGGTGTGATTATCTTTAGTAGCGGGTGACACCCAAAATTTTGAGCTCGAGAATACTCATACCATCTTGTCGAGCCTTTCCAGCGTCCTTCTTCTCTTGTTTCAAGAAAATGCCGCTTCTTAACAAGATATTCAAAAGTTTTAGGATATTTAGTCTTCATTTCTGACTCTTCGATGAATTTTGCATCAAATTCTTGGCCGCTCTTCCCAGTAAACTTGTAAGGGAATATGACATAGTAGTTTTTAGCGTGTGCAAAATATCTTCCGATAGCACTACTTTTGAGGACTGGAACAAGTAACGCTCTTTCAATGACGTATTCTTCTCCTTCTTTCTCGGGCTTAATGGGTGAAACCTTGACATATTCACCTAATGATTGGATCATCGACAAAGCAAATACTTCAACTGGTGTTATCTGCAATCCTACAAAAATCTTGTAAGTGAAATCTTCAAGGCAAGGATTGTTTCCCTTAATTTTTTCAAGAAGTTGTTGTCTACTCAAAGGCGCCAATCGCCAACTGTCGGCAGTTAAAGCGTTACTTGAAGTTGTGAATATCTCATAATCATCTTCGTGAAACTCGGTGGACATCTCCATTTTCTTTTTTAGATTTTCAACAAAGATAGCTGAGTCAATTGCTTTATTCTTAACTTTGACCACACGAAACGAATATTCTCCTTCATTTTTATTTCGCAGGAATAAGAGGCAAGTATAATTAGTTGCCTCATCAAAAATTTGAGCATCTCCAAAATCGATGAATTGCTCGACCCGCATTTTTTCCTCGATGAGTTTTCGGATACCTAACCCATAATCAGTAAAAGCAAACTTGCTGGGATTGATAAAACCAAAATACCCATTTTTCCCAAGTAATTGAAACGATTTTTCAATAAATACCACATATACATCGTAGGACGCTGTAGCTGATGAATAGGTTACATCCAAAAATCTTCTTATTATGCTATCCATCAATTTGGCTTTAATATACGGTGGATTACCGATAACAACATCCATACCTCTTAAATTCTCTTCCAAAGCGTTGCCATGCTCATCAAAGAAGATATGCCAAAATTCTAATGCCCAATGAAAGGGTTTTGTCTGGTCGAAAATTTTGATGATAACACCTTTCGATTCTAAAAATTCTACAAACTTTTGATTAAGTTTATGAGCAATTTCACGCTTTATGCGCTCAATCTCTTCTACAATTTTTGGGTTAACTGGGTTCTCAAGATAATCTTTTCTTAAACCAGAAAGTTTAACCAGATCGGCCTGATGATTGTTTTTCAAATAGCTTACTGTCAGATTTTCAGGCAGACCGACTATAGAATCTCCATTGCATAAATTCATTTCAAGGTTAGGCAAAATATAATTTGTATCTGGGGGAAGTTTATCATATCTAAACTCTTTGGGTGCAAGCTTAATGGCTTCTAACCATATGTTCACTTTTGCAACTTCAAGTGCCCTTCTGTCAAGATCAACACCATGGATATGTCTCACGAGGATTCTGGCAATCAACTCTCTATCATTCTTCGGTCCTATTGTCTCCCTTATTTCAGATAGCAATTCCAATTTTGCCCTGGTTTCTTGCGGGAGGTCAAGCGTTCCAGCATAGTTAGAATATTTTTTGACGTAGCTTTCGATCAGCTGACTAAGCTCCTTATACTTCTTTACAATTATCCTAATAGCTTTGATGAGAAAAGAACCCGAGCCGCATGCGGGGTCCAAAACTCGTATAGAAGTAAACTTCATCACCAAAGGTTTCACGTCTGCAAAATTCTCTTTCGCCAGTTTCTCCTTTGTTTCAGCTAATAAATCATTGAAAACCTTGCCGACAGTGTTTTCTGCGATGTATTGCGTGATGTATTTAGGCGTATAATAGACGCCTTCTTCTTTTCTAATGTCTGCCAAGAATTTTTCGTATGCCTTTCCGAGAACATCCTCATCTATGTACCTAAAGTTATACTGCATTATCCCTTTTAGTGCGCCAAAAGGCACTTGCAGATAAGTTAGTCCAAGTACTAACTGGAGATTTCTGTAAAGTCTGTCTACGCTTTCATCATTTTGCTTGATGTATGGCAGAATTTTTTCTTTGAAGAGCTCTGTATCGTAGTAAAGATAAAACCAATTGTCAAGCTCGTCAAAGAACTTCTCTAAGACCATCAACTTTCCTTTTCTCTGCCACATTTGTTCGTGATAATTCCATCGCTTCTTAATCCAGTTGAACTCTATGACACCATAATCATCCAAAGTCTGAACAAAAATGAACTTGTTAACCAAGCCTATTATTAACTCAAGCTTTCTCCTATCATCAACCGAAAACTCGACTTCGGAAAGCTTCTTTACCCAAGTTTTTAAGCTCTCCAAAAACCACTTGTCAAGCTCGTACCTAATCGACTCAAACTCTTTTCTCTCTAAATAATCCCTCAAATTACCTATGACATCATACTCCTTCATAAAGCCAAAAAAGTCAATAGTACAGAAGGGCTTGACTTCTCTTGGCGTGAGCTCCTTGCTATAAAAGAACCAATCCTTCAAATTCGTCAAAATAACAAATTGAGCCTCGCCCTCTTGTATATACTTAAGAATCTGGTCCCTATAATCCTCAGGTTTAATCCTCTTCTGCCTAAGCCTTCTAAGTATAGGCTTACCAGCTTTATCAAGCTCAACATCACCTTCAAAAAGAGGTTTAAGCTCTAACGCTATGCCGCGACCCATCTCATCTCTAATCAGATAATCAATGAAGCCATTAGACCTGACCTCTGGAACAGCTTCACCGAAAAGAAACTTCAGGAGAATAGATTTTCCAGCAATAAAAGACTCCCTCAGCGCCGTCTCTGGCTTAGACCCATACCTAAGGCTCTGAATATACGACTTAACCTCATCACTCTTAAGACTCTGCAGAACACCTTCAATCTCGTCTTGTAAAATCTCCTCTTTACTAAAAAGGTAGCGGAGATCCTCTAGAATAAGGTTCAGAGAATCTCTTTCGGCGTCGCTTAACACTTTGCTACTCATGGCAGAACTTACTCACTTACGCTTACTCTTGGGTATCGTAAACCTCGAGTTCGGGCTTTCATACAGGTTAAACATCAATTTACAGCTGGGACATTCATAGCGTCCAACCTTGTAGAACCGGAATCCCCAAGTTTTCTTAGGCTTGCTTGAAAACTGCTTCCCACACCCAGGACACTTTATGCTGTCATTCATCATCAATCCCATTTAGTAGTTGATTTCACATTTTTAAAAGCCTTGTCATTTTCCTTTGAACCGGGGACACGGCTTTCTGAATGACTGAGAAAGCAAAGTATTTTATGAATAAAGAATAAAGTTAATACGATTCAGTTGATTTGATAAGCCATGACGACCAAGATTATTCCAAACGACAGGATTCGAGCTGAAATCTTCCAGATTCTTTCTGGGTATCGACAAAGACTGTGCGAATTTCCAAAAATCTATGTTTTGAGCCCATTGATTAGTGATGTACAACTGACGATCGATGCAGACATTCTTGGATTGGATGAATCATGGTTTGGGTTAGATTATGGAATATTCTCGATAAATCTTGCATATGCAATGCTGCTTGTAAAACTTGTTTTTGGAGCAGAAATCAACATCGTAACAAATGACCCTCTAAAAGATGAAAAATACAAAGGTCGGGAATACTCGCAAAGAGCCTTTAGGCTTATCGATTTTCTGGACGAGGTTGGTTGCACAGTTTTCTTCGCCCGCGACCTTCATTCAACGCTTATTCTCACCAACGACTTGGCGCTCTCCGGTTCATTCGACCTTTCAAAATCAGAAGTATACGACGAGAACGAAAATGGCATTCTAGTCAATGACCTTGACAATATCAAAACTCTCGAAAAATACGCGACTGACGCAATAAATTCTAGCACACCCTATGGCTATACTGCTCGCGCTGTGCATCCTGGGACGTCAATAGTAGCGAAAGTAACTAGAGGATGGTTGTATGAAATGATAGCAGAACACTACTTTCCCAAAGCCAACTTCTCAAAACGTGACTCTTCCTATACTTTTCTCACAGAATGCATCGGCACTAAGTCCGTGTATTTCGATGGCATGGTAAGGAGATCGCTTCAGACCTCGAGACTTTCTACGTTAACGCGATTCTGCAAGCACTGATGGATGGGGAAGAACGATCGATCGAGAGAAACTTCACGTTTCTTCAAACTTTGGGTTACAAGGGCAAGATGGAAATCGAGGAGGTCATGAATTTTCTTAGGACAAAGCTTGCCAGGAAGCACATCCCAAAGATTCCACTCCGAATGTTATCAACACCAGAATACTACAAAAAGCTTAGCCCTTAGCGCTCGCACCATTTAATCAAACTCAACGGTTTCGGATTCCCTATGAGTCTCTCCAAAGCTTCAGTGTTCAGCAATGCTTTCTTCTTCTTATTGCTAGATATGCCACGACTAGAACTATGCCTACAATAGCTACGACTATAAGCAAAAGCTCAGGCCAAGAGACTGGTGAAGATGGCGTTGGCTGAGGTGATGGTGGTGTTGGATAGGGATACGGGTTAGGTGTGGGCGGGATTTCGGACATTTTTCATGCTTCCGATATTCTCGTATTGTGTCTTAATAGACAATAGTACTAGTCGGCTATATAACGTTTGCTTACATATGCTTACAATTACAGATAAACCCTAAGCACTGCGCAACTTATATGATACTACAGGGTTTGAATGGTCAAAGTCAAGCTTACTGTGAGCATATTGCCAGAACTCGTACGATGGATCGACGAACAAGTTAAAAAAGGTCATTTCGCAGACAGAAGCCACGCAGTCCAATACGCCGTACTCAAAACTAAAGAACTAATAGAAAAAGGCGAAATCAAATTCTAATTTTCTGGGTAGATAACGAGACAACATTTCTCCTCGAAGAAAAGGACAATCTTCATCTTTGTGAAGTGGCTAACGGGGGCTTTTTGACTATTATTTTTTGTTCTTCCGCGTAAACCTCCACAATATCTCCTATTTTCCATTCTAATGCGTTGAGAACCTCAGGAGGAATGACGATAGCAGCTGAACCCCCACTCTTTCTTATTGTACGCTTGAATCTAACTAAGACCATGACACGCCCACTATTTTCGGTTTATATGAAGTAATATTTAAATACGACTTAGATGTAGTGATGATGTAGGTATGTAGTAGTGATTAAATCTGACGACGAGATCAAGACATCCACAAACAAGCGAATATGTCCCCTCTGCGGAAATAAATCAGACAACTTCACAATAGACATTAGCAATCTCGAGTTCCTAAACATGCTGGAGGCCCCAAATGAAATTAATGCAGCAATATCCATCGCAAGAATAGTTTGGGGAAGCCTCCCTCAGTCCACGGAAGCAAAAACAATCGCTGATGAACTTTCGAAAACCTTGCTCGACAATACTCAGAGACAACTCAACGGAATCTTTGAACCAATGAAGACCTTCACGGAGACTTTTCCAAAACTCATCGAAAAACTGCCAGAAGACCTGAGAAAAGATGTAAAGCAAGAATTCAATGAAACAAAAATCAGACTTGAAAGCGAATTTAAGGCACTTTCAAGCGGTCTAAAAGAAACGCTCAAAGAAATGGGATTTCCCGAGCCACATCAACTCAAACTGCTCTCGGAATTGATCCCTTCACTGTTACCACTTCTAAATGGATTATTGGTTTCCCAGAAAGTTCCGAGCGAGAAAGGCAAACGAGGCGAACTTGACCTAATAAAAGAACTCAAAGAATATTACCCGGAAGACGATCCCAAATCCTTAGGAGGTCCAGGAGAACCTGACATCGTAGCAACGCCGCGCTTCAATGGTACGTATCTGAACCAAAGAATCCTCATAGAATCCAAGAAAAATGAAAGTGGCTGGGACAGATCCTTCGTCCAGCAAGTAAGGAAACATATGCATCTAAGAGGGGACAACTTTGCAATTTTGACTGTTGATGTAATGCCAAAAGGCGCAAGTAATTTTCTTTTTGAACATTGCCCTGAGGGCGTAATACTTGTAACTGATAGAGAATATTTTAAAGTATCATACGGGGCGATGAGAGCAGCGCTGGTAACTTTGCATGTGTTCTGCCACAAACCAATAGATTTTCGCAAGCTTTTTGCAGATCAAAAGATCAATGAAGTAATACAGACAGCCTATGGCTACTGTGAATGGATTAAGAAGATAAAAGAAAAGGCACAACGCATTGGCACAAATGCACAGGGAATAAAAGAAGACGTTAATCACCTAGATAAGCACTTGAAGCAAGTTCTTAACGAACTGCAAACGCGAATAAACGAAGCTATTCTACAAATCACTGCTACCGAGCAAGACAAGGCTCTACAAGAAGATCGCCAACCAATTGAGGCGATACATCATGGCAAACAAACGCGAACATAAAGGCATCGAACTTATCACTAAAGGGCACGTCAACCCCATCAGCTCATCGACCTTTAGTGTTAGATCTGAACAAGACCCGAAAATACGATACACAATCAATTGGGACAAGAAAAGATGGGTCTGCACTTGTGAAGGCTTCAAAAAGCACAAAAAGAAGTGTAAGCATATCTATGCTGTCTGTTATTATCTTTCGCTTCAAGACCTTCAGATTGGCGTCAGGAAAATCGGCCAAGACACTGTCGAGTGCCCTAGGTGTGGCTTGAGTGAATTTGTGATTAAAGATGGCCTAAGCGAGAGTCGTAGCGGCCTTGGGCAGAGATTCTTTTGTAAGAAATGCAATCGTGGCTTTTCTGCAAGGACAGGTTTTGAAAGCGCTCACGGTCAAGCCTTCGCCATAGTGCTTTCCTTAGACCTTTATTACCGAGGTTTAAGTCTTAGGCAGATCTCAGAGCATTTCCAATCAGTTTACGGAATCAAGATTTCACACGGGACAATCTATGGCTGGATCAAGCGCTATGTAGAGCTGGTATGCCAATATCTGAACAAGGTTAAAGTCAAGACTGGAGAAAGGTGGCACGCTGACGAAACCGTTCTGAGAGTCAAAGGCAAACATCTGGTCTTATGGTCGATGCTAGATGATGAGTATAGACAGTTGATCGCGCAGCATATCAGTGGGAGCAAAAGCTCCGAAGAAGCTGGCAAACTATTGGAAGAAGGACTTTCAAAGACGGAAGAACAGCCTATGGAAATAATCACGGATGCTGCTCCGTCTTATGCTGAAGCAATAGACCGAAAATTCGGCAAAGAACTGAAACAACCTTTGATTCATGTTCAAGCGTCAATATCAACGCCATTAAGCAACAACAAGATAGAGCGGTTCAACAAAACGATCAAGCAACGGTTTAAACCAATCGGAAGCTTTCACAGCGCAGAAACTGCAAAAACATTCAGCAAAGGCTTCACAATCTTCTACAACGAAATAAAGCGGCACAGATCACTCGGCGGAAAGACACCTGCCAAAGCATCAAATCCAGAGAAAGACCAAGAAAATTGGGCAAAACTGATCCGAAAAGCAAGCAAATGAGCTCAACTTTCGTAGAACAGCAGAAAAACGACTTCAAATTGTGGGCGACTTTTGATTTTACTTGAGAGTTTAAAACTGTCAACCCCGTTCGGACAGATGGACTACAGCGGTTGAACACCATGGATTTTACGCTGATACTTCTTCCAAGAAAATGGAGGCTTTCCGCAATAGTTCTATGCAATATTGCGGAAGCTTTTTCTTTATCTCTCTAATTTTTCTCACATTAATTTGAACGTCTTTTCGGCGTGAGTGCATGAGTATCGTTCTTATTTCTGAAAAAGAGGAAAGTTCGCCTACTCTCTCATCTTTAACGCATTGTTTTGGGTCAACAACAGTGGGTTCATTAATCACTTTGTAAGTAGATATAAATGCCATTTCGTAGGAACCTTCTTCAAATAAACGCAAGGCATCGAGAAAGTAATATTGCAATAAATCCACATTTTCTTTTTTGTTCGAGAACTCGTTATCAATTCTTTTCCAGATTTTTGACAATTTACGTTCTATTCTGTTTGTTCCTAATGTTTTGCACATAACTCTGTATCGGTATGCAGAATTGACATATATCATGCTAGACAGAATATATGCTACTAAAAGAACACTATAAAATATAGCCTTGTTGGTGACGTCAAATTCTAAAGGTTTCAAACCAAGTATTACTTGTCCCCCTATAAAAAAGATTAGAGATGTAAGAGCAGAACCCGTTCTGCTGAAAGAAGCCATAGGAACACGACCAAACATATTTCGGGTTCTCAAGAAAACATGAAATAAAGTCGTTATTACTACAGGGATTATTGAAACTAGAATACTAGCGTGTGTTACTGGAATATTAAATGAAGACAAATAAGTGATTGATATCAACCATGAACCTAGATATGGCACAGGCAGAAGGACGAAATATGTATGGGCATGTCGAATACTTGCCAACAATGGTATCAGAATCGTATAGATTAAAATAAAGACAACTAGGTACTGATTCGTGGAAACCGAAAGAAACAGTGTCAAATCAAATAAAGCAAAAAAGCCAATTATGACAATTGCCAAATGAAGCAGTATATTTGATTTACCGCCAATGGAAACTTTTCTAATTTTCGCTTTTAGGCTTGAAAATACTAACTTACAATTTGAACAGTTTAATATGTACATGGTATTCAAGGCTTATTCCTTGTCATTGATTATTGACTTGCGTGAATTTATTACTAACCTTGTGTCAACAGTAATCGATTAATCAAAAATAAAGGACAAAAGTGAACATAATGGAGAGCCGAAGGCATAGATTAATCAGATTGCTCTGGCGAATTGTTTTAGACTTTAAACTTTTGTTCCTAATGTTCATGTTTTTGTTTGTTATAAGCACTGCAATTTTCGTCATATCATCTACTTATTCTATGTTAAATGATATCTTGAAAGCTTCACTGGTAACCCCATGGGGAGTAGTTACTTCACTTTTTGTGCACCAAGGATTGGAGCATCTAGCTTATAACATGGCTGGTTTGTTAGCTTTTTTCTTCCTGTTTTCTATCATCAACTCGCATCTTTCAAAGCAAGAAATAAAAACAAGGGTCTCTCTGTTTTTGATAGCTATATTTCTGATGGCAATATTTTCTAACACTTTATGGATGATTTTGGTGCCACAAGCTAGCACCGCCGGCTCCTCAGGATTAGTTTTTGCTTCTGAGGGTATTTTTATGGGATTCACCTTACTGAATGGTTTACAAATAATCGAGTTGTTTAAAGATGGAGGGAAAGACAGAAAACGTCTTATGGCAATTTATCTGTGCAACCTTACGATTTTCGGGGTCTTGTTTGTTCAGATTGTTCTCACTCCGCAAATATTCCTAAATGTAGCACCAGCCGTTAATGCCTTCGTTCATGGAGTTTCATTTCTTGGTGGTTTTTCCTTGACGATTTTCTGGAGTTTATATAGAAGACTGCGTGGCAAATGTCTTTCAAAACTGTCGAGTAAATATATTTCAAAAGATTAGAACTATGAAGCAATAATGCAAGAAGGTGAATATATGGGAGGGCAACTATATTTAACAAAAGCTATTGATGACAAACTGGAAGAATCAGCAAAAACTTACAAAGTGCACAAAGAGGCTCTTGGAAATACGCTCTTACTGTTAGCCATGTGCAACGAAGAACAGGTAAAGCAATGCGTAAATCTGATTAGGACATGGAAAATTGAAGGCGGAACGAGGATGGAAGAGAGAGATATGTAGATGTCACCGCAAATCCCTCTTTTTCTGTTCGTGTGTGTACTTGCAATTCGTTTTTCTGCTTCATAAATTATAAGACTAACCTCTTTTCATGAAAATTTGGCAACGAGTATGTCAAAATGTCCTAAATGTGGAGAAGAGATACCTAAAGAAACGAATTATTGCCCTTCTTGCGGTTCTCCTTTACAGACTAACAAAATTCTATTACAAGAGAAGATTACAGATTTGAAACGTAAAGAAACGGAAGCATTTATAGGTTGTATTGCTGGCTTGATAGTGTTTCTAGCAGGATTTATTGTTCGACTTCCCTCAGGTTCTCCCATTGCAGGCTTTATTAATCTAGTCCTGATTATTTCTGGGATTGGTATAATGATACTTATGGCAGTCTTTTCTCAATACTATTCTAATCAACGAAAAAACCTCTTGAAAGGACTATAAGTAGGAATTGACCATTTATAGGCTAACCTTCCACAAATAGGTATGATATATGGCGAGAAAATTTAAGGTTGAGAAGGCACATTGTGAGCGTCATGATGTGGACTTTGAAAGGCTTATCCAAGTTAGAGTTTCGTGTCCACGATACCAACAATGTCAAGAAGAGGCAATCGCACGCCATGAAGCCAATATTGCCGAGGCTAAACACGAAGCAGAAAAGAAAGGAAGACGGTGGGCAGCAGCAAAAGCTGTCATCCAGATAGTGTGTCCTTACGAAGAACCACCGCATTGTATACCTGAATATTTATGACCGCCCTTATCGGTGATTAAGGAAAAAGAAAGCTCAAAATCTCAGATAAGCTCTAAATGAGCGATATTTTGAGTGAATATTATTTTCAAGTAGAATTTTGTTGACTTCCCGTGATTATTCTGAGTTAACAGTTCAATAGTGTCGTTTAAAACTGTCAAGTTGATACTAGTAAGCTTTCCATACGTAACAAAAATTTATGAATAAGCAGCCCTGATTTACTACTATGCAGAGTCGAGAGTATTATCTAATTTTACCAGCAAAAACTGGACCGGAATATGGAGGCGGATGGGCTCCTGGTAGCGTTATTGCACACTGGTTACATCTAAAGAAGGGAATCTCTGGAGTATTCTGGGTTTGGGGGTTAACTTCAAGCGGAATAAGAGATGAAGATAAGCGATATTTTGAAGAGCTAATAGACCCATTGGGCAAGCCTTTCAAGGTGAACGGGCGACAGATTTGTATATCACGCAAAGGCTACTTTTACGAGTCAGAAAATCATTCGATAACTTGGGAGTTTGAAGCTGACTACATAATAAAGGCTGCAGAGCTATCGAGCGAGGCAGTAAAGAGACTCAAAAAAGCAGAATCATATATCCCGCTTTTTCGGAAAGAGTATCTTAAACCAAGACCATGGGGCAGTTGGCTGTTAATTAGAGATTTGAAACAACTTGCAGAACCAATACGTGGCAAACGCCTCGGTAGCTTCTACAGTTTTCCAGATTTCAAATACTTTTCAAACAAGGAACGTAAGATAATCAACTTGACCACTTTACATCTCAAAAGTGGCAACGCTTTCGTTCTATCATGCCCAGAAAATCTTGAAACGAAAAACCCTAATCCTGAAGTTGAAGTTAGCGAATACTTGAGAAAATTTCTATCCGACAACCCACCAAAAGGTAAGCTTCGTGAATCAAACGTTCATGATGCATTTGTACTTCAACTTCTAAGAGAAGAATACTACTTTTTGCATGAAAGACCCATAAAAAATGGAAGGTATGATATCCTTTTTAAAGATAAAAGCGGAAAACTGATAGCAGTAGAGGTCAAACTAAAAAAAGGCGACAGTGCTGTCGGTCAGCTTAAGGGATACATTGCAGACCTTAAGAAACAACACAAAGGCGAGGAAATCAAGGGAGCAATAATATGTGGACAAGCAGACAGTAATCTACGAAAAATCGCAAATGAAAACGGTTTCAAGGTAATTGAATACCAGCTTTTGATTAAAATACCATTAGAAGGAATAACATAACTCCTTTCTTATTTTGACAGTTCAAACCATTAATTAAGACAAAGTGCGGGAGGTTAGGTTTAGACATCGGTTTAAAATTCTCAGAATTTCGCCTATATATGAAATGTGAATGAAATAAACGACGGCACTCTTTCTTAAATCCGCCTACAAGTTCAGATATTCTATTATTGATGTTTCTACTAAAATATAAAAAGGTGATGATATGCATCAGCTAGACTGGGAACGAGTAAAGACACGGTTCACCCTAAACCCTGTAAGCCACACCAAAAATGGCAAACCATTTAAAGTAAGCAAGATTACAGATTCAGCAATCTACATTGATCTGCCCTGTGGAGAACAAAGTGTTAGTAGAGAGTTTCTTGAAAAAGCAGTTGACCTTATTAATGAGGGAAAGATAATCGAAGGACCGGCAGAATATAAAAGATTAGTCTATGACGAACGGCCTTCATATGCATGGGCTATACTGCGTGACTTGGGTTTCATTAAAGAATAGGCTAATTTACCGCAAATTCGTCGCGAGAGTTACTGGTAAACTGTGTTAAAATTTCTGAAAATCAAACCTCGTGACAGTTTTAAACGACAGTATAAACCTAACCCCCCCGCACCATCTTTGCAATGTCAGATTCGCGTGTGTGTCGGCAGATTCGGCAGTTGTGCATGTGTGTTAGTGACCTATTTCAAGCCTGCTCTCAGTATTTCTGGCAAATTTTTGAATATCCAGTCTATCCATATCATAAGTTTTCTCCAATCCCATGGATAGAAAGGATAAGGTATTCCAACGGCCTGAGCGGCTGACCTGTTTCCAAGCGCTTTTTCCATAGGCTTCAAGTAGTTCTGCCCTATCCACGCTATAATAGCGTAGTTTCGCTGAACTGCCAACGAACCACATTTTTGGCGCTTCCTCAAGGTTTTCCTGAGGTCTCGTATTCTTCTCTCGATCACATTCAGTTCGCGTTTTTCCCAAGGTTTTAATTTTCTAAAGTCATGCACAACTCTGTTCAGGGGAAAATAGGCTTTAGCAGCTTCAATCATTGCGGGAAGCAAATCTCCCTTTATTATCTGAGGAAGCTCCCTCAGCATCATCTTGGCCTTCGCAAATGCAACACCGAACGCAGATTTGTCACGGTTGCTGGCAATGTGCACATCTATTATGAACTTCTTGAATCTGTCTAGTGTTACAATGGCGTAGTAAAATCTCTTAAGTCCACTTCGTCTTACGTTTCGTTTGTATCTTTTCCTTGTTCTATGGACAAATGCATCATCAACAAAGAGTTCTGTGCAGTACAATCCACCTATAAAAAGTATCATCAAACGATTGAATTTTTCTAGTTTTTCGGCAATCTTGCTTATTATATCATACAATGTCTTTTCGTCAGGAAGCCTACCCTGCTCATGAAAATCCTGGTGACGATTTGTCGCTTCTGTTTGAAGGGTCTGAAGAATCTCTCTGGGTTTTTTCCCTTGAAATGCATTTGAAACTGTCGAGGCGAGAATCCAGTCTGGAAAATGAGACCCTACGAGCCTCTCAATTTTATGTCGTTTTCCGCAAACAACGCAATAATTGTATTTCCTAGGCACAGCCTCATTTGTGTGAAACTTAGATATCATAACGCTTTTGCATTTCGGACAGCGAGTCTTGTACAAAATTTCCTCGGGAAATGACGCGATCTTTTCCTTCAAAAAGGCTAACGCTTTTTCTCGTTCAAAATACTCACCAAAATTCTTGACATCAAATCTGTTCAATATGTCTTCAACTGACGTATTCCCTATATTAAATTCTACGACATCATCAGAGAACGTAGGAAGAGCCTTCTGACCCCTGCAACGGCGCACTTCTACTGGAATCTTCATTTCAACACTTCCCTCCTTCTGATTTTTGACAGCCCTCAACCGTCCTTTTTCTAAGATGTGCCTTAGCGTCTAACACCCGAATTTTATACAGAACTTCTAAGAACATTAGAAACCGCAGAATACCGACACTTAAGACAGTGCTTAGGGGTCGGATTTCTGAGGATGCGATTTTGTTAATATTCTGAGGTTGCCTTAGATTCAAAGTCATCACCTAAGAACCTAAGCTCCTTTGTAAAGTATTCTGGTGATTTTGGTTCGCCTTTAGGTTCTCATTAAACCATAGGAGACATCTTTTTAGAACATCTTTTGTCTTTTCGTTAGGAGACCTGCGAAATGGTTCAATTATCTGCATACACTCTTTATCCAAGTAAACGATACATCTGTTCTTATCTTTGAAGCGTTTTCTGGAACCAGCGTTTGGACTATAGCTTTCAAAAAGATCCATCCTAGTCGCGATCTTGCCAATGTGGGCTGCCAGCTCTTCTAACCGTCTTTTCAGACCCGTTGAATCGTCTTCTGTTTCTGCAATTTGATTACAAGTTCTCGACTTGAGACTATGGTCTGCAGTCACAAGGTCATTTTCTTCTCTTTTAGGCATTTCGTCAATTAATGAGACAAGACCCTTTTCAATCAGAAAGGCGGCATATGCTTTGGGTATGATGGCTGCATCACCAACTTTGAAGGGTCCGTATGTCTGCATGTCTGATCCTTTGAATGCCGGAATGTCGAATTTTACACGCACAACCGTCGTTTCCTGATGCTTTTCGCTCATGACTCATCCTCCATATCTTGAAGTTTTGCAGCCTTGAGATCTTGCTCATTTATCCTATCCCGAAGAGCCATCAGTCCCTGAAGAACCGCATCCGTATAGCTTGATATGATTCCTCGCTTCTTCCACTCAGTAAGCCACTCCGCAGGTTCGCCTGTCAGCTTAAGGTTAACAGAGATTCTCTTCTTCTCTATCTGAGTGATCATAGGCTGTCTGTAATATTCTAAGTTGTACAGAAACTTAAGTCTCGTAGGCTACTTAGTATCTTAGACAGCCCATGGACTTAGAAAAGCACGAAGACAAATGGGAATTGACTAAATATGATCTGACCATAATCGACGCGCTTCGCAACAGCCCAAACGGGCTGCGTTGGAATGAACTCTTGCGTAAGACAAGTATGCGCCCGAAGAGAATGAGCAGAAGACTGGATAAACTTAAAGAAGCGTTAATTGTTGAACGCATTGTTGTCAAAGGGCCTCCTCTTGAGACACATTACAAACTTAAAGAAAGTACTCCACCCACAGAGAAGGACCTTGATCTTATCTATGATGCGCTAGATGCGCTTAATTATCTACAGCACATGGATGATATCACTTCAAAACTCAAGGCATTATCATGGACAAGAGAAGAGGAAGGAGTAGTCGAAGAAACCTACTCTAGATTATATCCATACTATTTGTGGATGCTCTCTTATGGTGCCAGAGCCGAAAGCGAATTTGCTCGGGAGAAGCTTACTAGACTCTATAGTTATCTTTTGAAAAACGATATAAAAGAATGGATCAATCCAAAAGGGGAACGGTACGAGATTTACAGGAAGATGATACAATCGGGTGAAGTCAACTTCGATCAAGCGAAACTAGGTAAGTTCAATAGAGCGAAGAGGCTTTTCGTTACGTTCTTTCCCAAAGATCTTCGTAAGTTAGCTGAAAGCTTTTTTAAGTTCTACTTCTTTGTGCAAACAAAGTCAAGGAATAACTTGCGACAGGAATTTAGAGAGACTATTAGCAATAGAGCCAAAAGAAGAAAATTCGAAGATTATTTTGGAGAAAAAATCCCAAAACACACACTTTTAAGTTTCTTTGGTAGATTGAATATCCTCTACAATCCTCGGGAATGGAGGAGTCAAGAAAAGAATCTGCCTAGCACTCAATAGTATTTCCTTGAGAAAGGGCTTCATAAGCTCTCTTCTAGCATTTTTTCAAATTCGTAAACATCGTGATTTTCTCTTAGAACATCTGTAATAACTTCGTCGGCTTTTGATGGATTTTGCCAAATCAATTCCAGACACTTCCTTGTTTCGTTCTCATTCTTTGCCAACCTGCATATTTTCTGGACTGAAATGTTCTTACGGCATCCTTTTTGCCTTAATTTCTCGTTAAAATCACTTGTTTTCAAAAGTTGAATGTTGATTCTAGCTGCATAAGAGGTGAGTGAAATTTCGGTCTCATCCTTCAACCTAATTTTCTCGTTAGGATTGAAAGCCGAGCCTGCAAAAACCCCTATTACTCCTTGTTTGATCTGTCTGCCCTCTGGAGTATCGATGCCGAACTCTTTGCTGTTACGTAAAACTTCAAAAAAGTAATCGATATCCTGTTTTCTTACTAGTCCCCACTTGCACTCAAGAACATACATTGTAGGGCTCAAAAGAGGCCCTGGGCTGACCTCCCAAACCCTATCCAGTTCAGCGTTTTTTCTCCTGCCTGCCACGGGTTTAACTAA
>Ga0315280_10001693_pt1 | contig 37269 bp, 24 predicted proteins | sample YL17G06_40_MG_FD_203697 | JGI IMG/M metagenome (GOLD analysis project Ga0315280, IMG submission 203697) | Sediment microbial communities from Yellowstone Lake, YNP, Wyoming, USA - YL17G06_40 | ecosystem: Environmental > Aquatic > Freshwater > Lake > Sediment | place: USA: Wyoming | collected... | reverse complement strand
TCGCCATCATGGCCTGCACAGGGGCCGAATAGATGTGTGGTGGAACCTGGCCACCGGCACTTAACCTGCCAGGCACAGAAGCTTTCTACCTTGACAACGCCGATGACCTTATAGATGTGCCACCCGCCGGGGCGTTGAACTCCCCAAAGGTTCAACTGACAAATGCTTGACACAACCGAGAAACATAGTCCGCTTGACATCCGCACCTTGTGGTAATACATTCGCGTGCGCTGACGCGCAATACACGGTAGGGCCGGCGGTGGTAATGCATTCGCGTGCGCTGACAGCCAATACACGATAGAGTCGGCGAGTGGAAGAGACTCTTCTCTTTGGGAGTTGAACCAAGACAAGCCGCTGGCTGTTGCTGGGGCTGCTGCGAAAGGGGCTCCTCTCCCCCAGTCTGGATCTGCGGAATCGGAAGACAAGGTCGGCTCCTGGAGTCCGAGTGCTACACCGCGCGGTGGCAGAGATAGAGCACTTGCCGACAGTGCCGGATTCCTTCTGGGAGGATTTGCGAAGCGCCCCCCAGGATGCTCGCGAAGCTACAGCCGGGGCGAGTACCAAAACACCCTCGGTGAAGCGGCGAAGGAGAGCAGCATGCTTGCCGACACGAAATGTTGTGCGTCGGGCATGAGACCTTACGGGCGAGCCTGCCCTATGTTACAGAGCGGAGCCAGATGCGTCTTATAGATCGTTCAAGCCAACAGGATGGGCGGAGGCTCGACAACGCTTGGTACGCAATCTATACGCGGCACCAACACGAGAAAGTCATTTCCCAGATGCTTTCGAACAAGGGGTTCGAGGTTTTTCTGCCGCTCTACCGGGCCACTCGCCGATGGAAAGACCGGGCCAAGCAGCTCTTGCTTCCCCTGTTTCCCTGCTACTTGTTCCTCCGGGGAGAAGTTGAGCGTCGGCTCGACATCATCACTACTCCGGGGATTGTTTCCCTTGTGGGTAGCGCCGGTGTGCCGGCACTTATTCCGGAAGAGGAGATCGCTGCGGTGCGCCAAGTGGTTGAATACGGCGCCAAGGTTGAGCCACATCCCTTCCTTCGATGTGGCGATTGGGTTCGGGTCAAGTCGGGACCTCTGGAAGGGATTGAGGGGATCCTGGTCCGGAAGAAGAACCTTTTCCGGTTGGTGCTGTCTGTGGAATTGCTGGAGAAGTCGGCCGCCGTGGAGGTCGATGTGTCGGCGGTTGAGCGCGTGCCGAGCCGGAATGCGGGGTTGCCAGCTCGGGGGCTGTCCACTGGCGTCCCGGCACATGCCTGAAGGGGCGGCGAAGTCAAGCGAGGTTCGGCGTTTTCGGTGCCTCATACGGGTGCCATGCTTTCAGGAGCGGTGCAAATGGCGTGGGTGGCCGAGGACTGGCGGTCGAGGCGCTCCTCCTGCTTTGCGGGGCGGGGAATGCTGGTTCGGACCGGGATGTTACCAGTCGGCTTGGCGTTGCTCGCTGTCTGCTTGCTCGGGGCCTTGGGTGGTTCGGCTGCTGTTTCCGATGCCGATAACGGTTCTCCAGTCGCCTCCGGGCCCGCCAAGACGGGCGCTTCTTTCCAGGAAAGGGCAGAGGAGGCGGTCATTTGTCCTGACGACCTTCTATTCATTCACGTCTTCGATGTGGAGCAGATAACGCGCGAGTATCGGGTAAGCTCGACCGGTATGCTGACCCTTCCCCTGCTGCCAGAACCGGTCAAAGCGGCAGGATTAACGACGACGCGCCTTGCACAGGTCATCAGCCAGAAGTTTCGAGACGCAGGTGTGCTTACCAACGCGCAAGTTACGGTTACCATCCGAGAGTCTCGCGTCCATTCTGTGGTCATCGCTGGGGCCGTGAAGCGACCCCAAATCTACCCCGTCTTTGGGCGGACCACGCTTTTGGATCTCCTTTCGCAGGCCGAAGGAATAGCGGACGACGCGGGCTCCATGGCCACTATCACGCGCGGCGAGGTCGCCATGCGAGTGTTGGGATCGCAGGGAGGGGAAAATACGCTTGGTTCCGAACCCGTCGTTCCCCGGACCGTGACCGTGAACCTGAAGCGCCTGCTGGATACCGGAGACCCGAGTTTAAACCTGGATATTTACCCCGGTGATCGAGTGACGGTGCCGCGAGCAGGGATTGTTTATGTTGTTGGAGCTGTCAATAGGTCAGGGGGCTATACACTAACAAGTGAACGCGAAGAGATGACCGTGTTGAAGGCGCTGGCCCTCGCTGAAGATGTCAAGTCCACCGCCAAGAAAAAGAAGGCGATGATTATTCGCAAGAACCCATCCCTCCCCAGCGGGCGGGAAGAGATTAAGGTAGACCTCGAAGCAATTCTCGCTGGTGCCGCTCCTGACAGGGCACTGCAAGTCAACGATATTCTGTTTGTCCCCGATAGCTCCAGCAAGAAGGCACTGCGCAGGGCGGCGGAGGCGGCCGTGCAGGCTGCCACTCTGGTGGTTGTCTATCGGCGCTGACGGGGCCTGGTTGAAAACGTGTTTGATTGATTTTGGAACGAGTGATCCTGGCGCATGTCAAGTAATGAAGAGTTAGCTCCTCTCGACAACCAGCGGCCCCCGGACCGAGCGGGCCGGCGTGTGGACCCAGCCGTCCATGTGATGCCGGCCGCGGGTGGGACGAGCGGGGCCACACTCTACCTGCGTTTCTACTGGGACATCCTGCTAAAGCATCGCTGGACCGTGCTGACGGTTGTCTTCCTCGTTACCACGTTGGTGGCCATCGTCTCCTTCAAGACGGCGCCCGTCTATGAAGCGACCGCGCGCGTGGAAATTGAGGGTGAGACTCCAGAGGTTCAGTCGTTCAATGACCTCTTTCGGAACAATGGCAATTCGATGGAGGACACTTTTCTGCAGACGCAGGTGCGGGTACTCCGGAGCGACAACCTTGCTTGGCAAACCATCGAGGAGCTCGGCTTGGCCGGGAACCCGAGGTTCATTCCTGCCGGTGAGCTGACGGAGCGCCCAACACCGAAATCGCCGACGGCAAGGCAGACCTTGCTCACACGACGTTTCAAATCGGGCTTGCGCGTCGAGCTGGTCCGAGATACCCGCATGCTAGAGATCAGTTTCCAGAGCGAGGATCCCCAGCTCGCGGCGCGAGTGGCCAACGCTTTGGTCCGCAACTACGCGGAATACAATTTCCGCAAGCGATACAACGCTACCCGGCAGGCTTCCGGCTGGATGGAACAGCAACTGGACGAATTGAAGGCCAAAGTGGAGAAGTCACAACAGGCCCTGGTGGATTATGAAAGGCAAAACGCCATCGTCAATGTGAGCGACAAACAGAATGTAGTGGAACAAAGATTGGCGGATCTGACGCGCGATCTGACCAACGCTCAAAGCGACCGGGTCCAGAAGGAGTCCCTATATGAGTTGGCCAGAGCGAATGCGTCCGAGGTCGCTTTTATTGCCCAGAATGAGTTATTGCAGAAGCTGGAAGAGAAGAGCGCGGACCTGAAGGCGCAGTACGTTGACGCGTTAGGTCAGTATGGGCCGAATTTCCCGAAAGTGGTGAGGCTGCGTGACCAGGTCAATGAGATTCAGTCGCTGATCGACCGGGAGCGGAGGCGGATTGTGGAGAAAATCCGCAACGACTACATGGCAGCCTCAGGTCGGGAGAAGCTCTTGATGGCTGCGGTGGCCAGGCAGAAGGCAGAGGTTGGAACGCTGAGCCAGCTCTTGATCCAACACAACATTTTAGAGCGAGAATTCGAGACCAACCAGCAGCTTTATGACAACTTGCTTAGACGGCTGAAGGATGCGACGGTTTCGGCGGGATTGCGGGCCACTAACATCCATCAGGTGGATACGGCGCTACCTCCCACGGTTCCAGTGCGGCCCAGGAAGCTCCGTGACACGGCCCTGGGTCTGATGGTTGGGGTGATTCTGGGAGTAACGTTGGCCTTTGTGAGAGAAGGTCTCGACAACTCGATCAAGAGTGCCGACGACGTGGAAAGACTGACCTCCAGGCCCGTGTTGGCCATCATTCCGGCTCACTCCCCGGGCCTGACGAAATCGTGGCTGGAGCGCCGGAGGGATAAGGATGCGTTGGAAACCAGACGCGTCGAACTGGCTGTGGTGCGCGAGCCAGGGTCGGCGCTGGCGGAGGCTTTCCGTGCCCTACGCACCTCAGTTTTGCTTTCATCTGCCCCGCAACCTCCGCAGGCCTTGCTGGTGACGAGCTCGCAGCCCGGCGAGGGCAAGAGCTGCACAACCCTGAACTTGGGACTGGCGCTCGCCCAGCGCGGTGGCCAAGTGGTAATCGTGGACGCGGACCTGCGGCAAGCCGCGATAGGTCCGACGCTGGGTTTGGTGGCAGAGAAGGGTCTGAGCAGCTTATTGACAGGAGCGGATGGCCTGGACGAGGTTTTGCAGCGGGTCGAGTGGGTCCCCAATCTGTGGGTGCTTCCTGCCGGCGCACGTCCTCCTAATCCCGCCGAGCTGCTTTCCTCCACCAGCATGGAGAGCATGCTGAACGAATTGCGGCGGCGTTTCGATCACATCGTGATGGATTCACCCCCGTTGTTGCTGGTGACGGATCCGACCATCCTTTCCAACCTTGTGGACGGGGTGGTATTGGTGGTCGAGAATGAGGCGACAACCCGTGGCGCACTCATCCGCGCTTGTCGTGTTTTGGAGAGTGCGGGCGGCCGAATCTTAGGGGTGGTCCTCAACAAGGTGGACATGAGGCACGACGGCTATTATGGTCGGTTCTACCGCCGCTACAGCTACTATTACAGGTAAGTTCCCGGCGGGGCAGCTTCCTATACTCGGGGGGCCGGACGGTCGGTGGCTTCAGAGATTGGCATACAGGGTAAGGGGAAAGGTGTTCAGCCGACGGTGTGTCTCCACTCTCCCAGCCCGATCACGTGCCGAGCTGCCCGCGTGATTCTCTTCAGGTAACACCACGCTACCCGGCCCAGAGGATTTCTCTCGAGGGCAACCCTTGCCTGGCTAACCCATGAAGTTCGTCGTTGAGGCTCTCGGGCTGACGGTAGGAGGAGGCAAGGAGTTGGCTCTGCATCTCCTTCGCGGCTTCTCGAATCACCGTGAACACAGGTTTGTGCTTCTGCTGCCGGACCTGCCCGAGTATGGCACCCTTCGGAGCCTGAATCTCACCTGTCTTCTGTTCTCCAAGCCCCGGAGCTTGCTCAAGAGGTACCTCTTGCTGAATCGCACTGTGGTGAAGGTCTGTTCTGAGCAGAGAGCGGACGCGCTATTGTGCTTGGGGAACTTCTCACCGCGGAACCCGCCTTGCCCGGTGGTGGTGCTTCTTCAACATCCTTACCTAGTCTACAAAGAGCCCTCCCTGGAGAAGCATTTGACGTTGCGGGAAAAGCTGATTGTTGCTTACGGCAGGAAGGCCTGTCGGAGAGTCCTGCCGCGGGCTCTGGTCATTGTCCAGACTGAAATCGTGCGAAAGCGTTTGGTCAGGCTGTATGGGCTGGACCCCCGCAAGGTCACCGTGGTTCCTAGTTCCTGCCCGTTTCCACCGATGGACGACACCGGCTTTGAGGAGGCGCGCGGTGAGCGCTCGCGTCCCTTCACGTTCCTTTGTATCTCGCGATACATGCCTCATAAGGATTTCGAGATACTGGTGGAAGCCATCAACCGCCTTCCGGCCTACACGCCCAAGCCGGCTAGGTGCGTCATAAATGTCTCCGCCGAGCAGCACCCGGGTGCTCGGATACTGCTCCAGCGGATCGAGAGAGAAGGCCTGGGTCAGCGATTGGTCAGTCTCGGGTGGATACCCACGCGAGAAGGCTTCGCGGAGGCTTATCGTTCTGCCGACGCAGACATCTTCCCGTCTCTGATGGAGACCTTCTCGTTTACCTATCTCGAGGCAATGCGCTTCAGGTTGCCTGTCCTGACCAGCGATCGCGACTTCGCGCATGATCGCTGCCAGGATGCGGCGCTTTACTTTGACCCCCTGAACGCCGATAGCGTGGCGCAGTGCATGGCGAGGATCGTGGAGGATGGAGAACTTCGCCATCAGCTCGTGGACAGGGCCACACGCCTTATGAACCAGGTGCCAACCTGGGACGAGATCGCAGCGCAGTTTGTGGCCGTTTTGGAATATGCCGCCAAGGGGTCGGAGTTGCGGGCGGACTTGCGCAAGGAAGGAGGATTAGACCGCGCTACTCCGATTCTGGGATAATCCCTGGTTCTGATACTTAGGAGACAGAAGACAATGAAGATTCTTGTCACGGGCGGCCTCGGCGCTGTTGGGAGTTTTGTAGTCGATGAGCTGCGCCGGCGCGGGCATGAGGTGTGGCTATGCGACCTCTGCCATCACCATGACCCTCAATACATCCGCTGCGATTTTGCAGAGTACCGTCAAGCGGAGCGCATGTTCGATGAGCACCATTTTGACTACGTGTACCATATGGCGGCGGAGTTCGGCCGCTGGAACGGGGAGGACTATTACGAGATACTGTGGCGCAGCAACGTCATTAGTACCAAGACCCTGATTCGGCTCCAAGAGAAATACCGCTTTCGCATGATCTTCCTTTCCAGCTCAGAGGTCTATGGTGACTGGGACGGAGTAATGAAAGAAGAGGTCATGGATACTCATGAAATCCGTCAATTGAATGACTACGCCATGACCAAGTGGGTGGGCGAGATGCAGGTGATGAACTCTGCTGCCATGTTTGGGACGGAAACGGTGCGGATCCGAATGTTCAATGTCTTCGGGCCGGGAGAAAAGTACAGCAACTACCGCAGCGTGAACTGTCTATTCTGCTATCGCGCGCTGCACGATATTCCTTACACCGTGTACTTGAATCACCATCGGAGCTCCCTCTACGGCACGGACGCTGCCTACACGCTGGCCAACATTGTGGACAACTTCATCCCCGGCGAAGTCTACAACGTGGGGTCAACCGAATATCACGACATCAAGACTATCTCGGACATCGTCCTGAAATTCCTTGGCAAAGATGACCGCCTGGTGACTTACAAGGCAAGAGAACCCTTCACCACGCGCGACAAGAAGCTGGACGTTTCGAAGGCGGTGCGCGACTTGAAGCACTGCCCGAAGGTTTCTCTGGCCGAGGGTTTGCAGCGCACCGTTGACTGGATGAAGAAGTATTACGCGGCGAACTCCAGATTGCTTCAGTGAAACACGGCGGGGATTCGACAAGTGCAGCAGGGCCAGAACAAGCGAGCATGAGAGTCCAGATCTTCAGCCAACACTTTCCCCCGGAGACTGTGGCCACTGGGCGGAGGGCCCTGGACCTGCCAGAGAGTTTGAGCGGCCGCGGGCACGACGTCACGGTGATTACTGGGGTCCCCAGTCACCCTTCCAGTCTGGGGCGACCCTTTTGCCAGAATACCTCGAAGGATGAACGAGCCTCGCAGGGCTATCGCATTCTGCGCGTCCCGGTTTTTCGCGCCTCGGATGCGCGCGCCCCGAAGCGTGTCCTGACGTACGGGACCTACATGGTTTCGGCTGCTTCGCGGGGCCGCTGGCAACCATGCCCAGATGTCATCATCGCCATTTCCCCTCTGCCCACGGGGCTGGCAGCGCTCGTGGCTAGCCGATGGCACGGCGCGCCCCTGGCTTACGACCTGCAAGATATTTGGCCTGAATCGGCACGTGCCGTCGGCGAGGCGAGGGGTTGTGCTCCGGGCGCTCAAGTGGGTGGAGCGAGTCTTCTATCGTTACTGCGCAGTAGTGGTCGGAGTTACCGAAGGATTCAGACATTGCGTGATTAGTCTGGGTTTGCCTCTGGAACGCGTCGTTGTTGTTCCCAATGGTGTGGATTGGGAAATGTTCGTGGGGGCTCAGCCGAACCGCCAGTTGAAGCAGTCCCAACCCTTCGCCGGGAAATTCGTGGTGGGTTATGTAGGCAACATTGGGCTGGCGCAAAGGCTCGAAACCATGCTCGAGGCTGCCGATCTCCTGCGCGAGGAGCCGGTGGCTTTTCTCGTCATGGGAGAAGGGGTTGAGAAAACACGGCTGATGGAACTGGCTCGCCAGCGCGGCTTAGACATGGTTCGGTTCCTGTGGGGTGCGCCGCGATCTGAGGTGCCCGCTGTTTTGGCCACCTGCGATGCGCTGCTGGTGATGCTGCGGCAGGACCCGCTCTTTGAGATTACTATTCCCTCCAAGATCTATGAGTGTATGGTGGCGGGAAAGCCTATTTTGTGTTCAGTGGGTGGTGAGGCGGCCGCTCTCGTGGCGGCGTCGAAGTGCGGTCTTACTGTGCCCTCTTCGGATGGCCGCGCTCTGGCCGATAGCATCCGGGCACTGATGCGCGAGCCGCAGCTCTGTCGCGCGTTCGGTGAAGCGGGAAGAGCTTGGGCCGGAGCCCATTTTCCACTTGCCCGCCTGATGGGAACCTACGCAAAACTCCTGGAGGGCTTGGCGGGTCATCAGGTTTGTGTTGGCGTAGAACCCGCGTCTGCCGACCCGGATCGGATTTAGGCTTGCTTCCCCACCCGAGGGGTGGAATTTACAGGACTAGGCGCATGAAGATTCTAAACGTGGTCGGGACCCGACCGAACTTTGTGAAAATTGCGCCTTTGCTCGCGGAGATGAGGGCGCGGCCGGGAGTCCAACCTCTCCTGGTGCATACGGGCCAACACCACGATGTGGAGATGTTCGACTGCATTTTCCGGGATCTGGGGATTCCCCGTCCGGACTTCAACCTGGAGATTGGTCGGTTAAGCCACGCCGTGCAGGCCGCGGAGATGAGGAGGTGTCTGGAGTGGGTCATGAAGCAGGAGTGGCCTGACGTGGTGGTCGTCGTCGGCGACATGAACTCAACTCTCGCCGCTGCGCTGACCGCTGTCACACTGGGCATCCCGGTGGCCCACGTGGAAGCCGGCCTGCGCAGCTTTGACCGCACGATGCCGGAAGAGGTCAACCGGGTGGTGACGGATGCGGTTGCAGACCTGCTCTTGGCCAGTGAGCCAAGTGGGATGGCAAACTTGGTGAGAGAAGGTCGGCCGCGCGAAAGAATCTTCCTCGTGGGTAACGTAATGATCGACACCCTGCAGCGTCTCCGGGCGCTGGCACGGCGTTCGAGCATACTCGACGACCTGGGACTCCGCGGCGGCAACGGTTCTCCCGGGCCTCTGCGTTATGCGGTGATGACTCTCCACCGGCCTGCGCTCGTGGACCGTCCTGAAGCCGTTCGGAAGATTTGGGAACCGGTGCAAGAAATCGCTCGGGAAATCCTTATCATCTTTCCCGTGCACCTTCGCACACGTAATCGGCTCGAAGAAACAGGTGTCAGAAGTATTCTGGCCGGCGAATCGGGTCGCGGCACTCGCGGTATCAGGATGATCCCACCGCTTGGGTACTTGCAGTTCCTTCGCTTGTAGAGCGAAGCGATCATGGTCATTACCGATTCGGGTGGCGTCCCGGAAGAAACGACAGCGCTGGGTGTGCCTTGCCTGACCGTACGCGAGAACACCGAACGCCCTCTCACTATTACCGAAGGGACCAACACATTGGTCGGACTTGACCCGACCAGGCTTCGGCAAGAGGCTCGCAAGGTGCTCCTGGGCGGAGGCAAGAAGGGCCGAATGCCAGCCCTGTGGGACGGACAGAGCGCGCAGCGGATTGTGGATGTGCTTTGGGAGAACTATGCTCGAGACGGGAATAGCTCGCGCCGCAGTCTTTGGGATGGATCGCGTCGGACTGTATCTGGCGGGCCTATCCCATCCTGCTCATTTGCTGCGAAGTCTGGTAATCTGCAAGCCCCATGGTGAGGGTTTTCCAGCGTTCCCGCTGGGGGCGAATACACGAGAAGGTCCCTGGCCCGCATTGAAGCCGGGCAGGCAGCCGTAAGTGCGGTCCTGTATGCACCCTGTCATTTTGCAGTCAGCCGAACTCATTGTGCTGGGCCTGTTTGCCGGAGCGGTCGGGGCCCTGACGGGCATAGGCGGCGGTCTCATTATCACCCCTGTCCTGACGCTCGTTTTCGGTGTTCCCATTCACCAGGCGATCGGCACGAGCCTCTGCTGCGTCATCGCCACATCGAGTGGGGCAGCCGCGAGCTACGTCGAGCACCACTTGAGCAACATTCGCTTGGGCATGACGCTCGAGCTGGCGACCACAATCGGAGCCGTAAGTGGAGCGCTCGTGGCCGGTATACTGCAGCGCGAAGCTCTGGCAATCTTGTTTGCCGTCCTACTGACTTACGCCGGCGGCGCGATGGTGCGGCGGAGCTTCGGAGCGGAAACCTCGGATCCGGACGGTGTGGCATCGTACACAGTCAGGCGGCTTCCGTGGGGCTTACTCGGCTCGGGAGTGGCGGGGATTGTCTCGGGAATGTTGGGGGTGGGAGGCGGTGTCATCAAGGTGCCCCTGATGTACCTGACAATGGGGATTCCATTTAAGGTAGCTACCGCCACGTCAAACTTCATGATCGGGGTGACGGCCGCAGCCAGTGCTTTCATCTATTACTCGCGCGGTGACGTGCGGCTGTTGGTCACGGCGCCCACGGCTATCGGTGTTTTCGTGGGGGCCAGTCTGGGCACCCACCTGATGCGACGCGCGCCCAGTCGCTGGCTGGCACTCCTGTTCTCATCCATCGTGTTCTACTTTGCGGTGATGATGACCGTGAAGGCTCTTCAAGGAGGATTCGCTCGTTAGTCCCGATCCGACGCCGGCAAGCCCGCAAACGTTTGATGAGGTAGTGGACTGATGGTGAGGGTTTCAGAAGAGAAGGCGGAGCGCACCATCGCTTGGGTCTTGCGCTATGGGTCGCTGACCTCAACTCTCATCATGGCGCTAGGACTGGGATTGATGCTGCTGCGCGGGCCCGCTACCTCACTTGCTGCCTACCATCGTATTCGTCTCTCGATGCTTTTTTCTAACCTGATTCACTTCGACCCCGCCGCCCTCACAGAATTTGGCATCCTGCTATTGCTCTTCACACCCATTTTCCGCATTCTGGTAGCGGTAGTCACTTTCGCGCTTGAACGGGAGCACAAGTATGTGCTGATCTCGCTTGGCGTGTTACTCGTGGTGCTTCTCAGCGTCGGTCTTGCCATCGAAAAATGACATTGGGTCATTGCAGGCTCGGACTGCTGCGCCACTCAATGAAACAATGACTCAATGAATCAGTGATTCAATTAGCTTGATTCAGAGATGCGGCGGATTCTCGCTCCAACCTTGGTAAGCTTTTCTTCAATGCGTTCGTAGCCGCGGTCGATATGGTAAACGCGATCAATAAGCGTCTCGCCCTCGGCCGCCAGGCCGGCGAGCACCAGGGAGGCGCTGGCGCGGAGGTCGGAGGCTTGCACCTTCGCTCCGCTCAGGGAAGTTTTACCCCGCACGACCGCTCGCCGACCGTTGACGGTGATGTCCGCGCCCATGCGCGCGAGTTCCAGCGCGTGCAAAAACCGGTTCTCAAAAATCGTCTCGGTAATCATTGATGACCCCTGAGCCTGGGTCATCAATGCCATGTACTGGGCCTGCATATCGGTCGGGAAGCCCGGGTACTCCTGTGTCGCCACGTCCGCTGAACGGAGGGATCCCCTGGACTCAACCTGTATCTCGCGCGGGCCGCCCGAGCAGACCCTGACGCCGACTTCGGAGAGCTTGGCGAGCACGGCCGTCAGATGGCTGGGGTCCACCCGCTCGAGCGTCAGGCGAGAGTCCGTGATGGCGGCAGCAACCAGGAATGTTCCGGCTTCAATGCGGTCGGGAATAATGGTGTGCTCCGCACCGTGCAGCCGGCTGACGCCGCGGACCACGATCTTGTCGGTTCCGGCGCCCTCGATGCTTGCGCCCATGCACGTCAGCAGTTCAGCAAGGTCCGCTACTTCCGGCTCGCGCGCCGCATTTTCGAGCACCGTCTCACCCTCGGCCAGCACGGCGGCCATCATCAGGTTCTCCGTGCCGGTTACGGAGATTGTATCAAAGTAGAAATGAGCACCCTTCAGCCGGTCGGCGCGAGCTTCGATATACCCATGCTGGATTTGAATGGTGGCGCTGAGTTTTTCCAGTCCTTTGATATGCAGGTTGATGGGACGCGCTCCAATGGAGCACCCGCCGGGAAGCGAGACCCGAGCGTGGCCAAAACGGGCCAGGAGCGGGCCCAGCACCAGCACTGAGGCTCGCATCTGCTTGACTAGCTCGTAGGGTGCCAATGGGTTGATCAACTGGCGCGCCTCGATCTCCACCCGGTTGCCGTGCTCCTCCCGGGTGATGGAAGAGTCGACGCCCAATTCCTCGAGCAGGCTACGCATGGTGCTGATGTCGCGGACCCGCGGCACGTTGCGCAGGATCACACGCTGGTCCGTCAGCAGAGCAGCCGCCATCGCCGGCAGCGTCGCGTTCTTTGCGCCGCTGCCGGCGATGCGGCCCTCCAGAGGCCGTCCGCCCTCAATCAGGAATTTGTCCATTGTTGCCTTGACTTGCTGAATCACTGAATCACTGAGTCAGTGAATCACTGATTCATTGAACTGACCGCAAGCTTGGCGGTTCTTTGTGATGCCGCGAAAATTGCTAACAGTTCGTTTGCTTCTTTAAGTACCAGATTGATCTGTTCTGGCCGGACGGTACCACTCTCGACTAGAAGCTCTATCCAGAAAACTGTTTCATCGGCCTCCTCCACAACGAGGCCCATTTTTGCCACGAATTCGCTTTTCGACCGCGCGCGGCACGCCGCGCGGTAATTTGCGGCGACGGACGTCGCTGAGCGCAGAGCCTGTCTGCCAATTATCCTAGCCTTCTCTGGTCTGGGCAGTGAACGGAACATCCTGATTACCCTGATGGCAAACTGTTTGGTTCGTTGTTTCAGTTCAATAGTTGGGTTCGCCATGACCATCAGGAGAAAACCAAGGTTTCGTTCTGCAATGATTCAGTGATTCACTGACTCGCTGATTCAGTTCTTAAAGTACCGGGTGTCCGCGGACATAGGTTTGTGTCACATAGTAGCTCTGATCCAGGATGGCGAGATCTGCGTCGGCGCCAGGTGCGATCACGCCCTTCTGTTTCTCGAGACCGAGAATTCTGGCCGGATTGAGCGTGGCGCAGGGGAGGCACGTCTGGTAGCTGAGGCCTGTGAAGCTCGCGAGGTTCCGCAGCGCCGCGTCTAGAGTGATGGTACTTCCCGCCAGATTTCCTTCCACTGTCCGGCAGACGCCGCCTGCCACGTGCACGGTGAAGTTGCCCAAGCGGTAGTTGCCGTCCGGCATCCCCGCGCCACTGGAACTGTCGCTGACCAATACCACACGTTCAATCCCCTTGGCTTTGACCAGCAACCGGATGGCCGTAGGTTCCACATGGACCCCGTCGCAAATCAATTCGGCGGTGACGCGGTCATCGGTCAGCACCGCGCCAATGATGCCGGAATCGCGGTGGGCAAAGGGCCGCATGGCATTGTAAACGTGGACGGCGTGGGTGGCGCCGGCGGCGATGGCACGCTCTGCTTCCTCGCACGTCGCGTTAGAGTGTCCCATGGCGACACGGATTCCGCGGCTGCGGGCATATTCCAGAACTGTGAGAGCGCCCTCCATCTCGGGGGCCAGGGTGAGCATGCGCGCGGTATTGCCCGCCGCATCCAGAAAGCGCGCTGTCGTTTCCACCGAAGGCTTCCGAATCTGCGATACGGGGTGCGCGCCGCGCTTCTTGACGTTCAAGAACGGCCCCTCGAAGTGAATCCCCACGGGCTGGGCCCCGGGGAGCTTATCGGACTCTCCGTGTGCGCTCAGCGAGGCGTGGATGATCTCACTCAGGCCTTGGGCTGCGTGCAACGTCCGCTCCAGGCTAGCAGTGACGGTGGTGGCCAAGTAAGCGGTGGTGCCATGGCGGGGCAAATAAGTGGAGAGTGCCGTAACCGCCTCCGGTGTCGCTTCCATCAGGTCGTGGCCCATGGCGCCATGGATGTGCATGTCAATGAAACCCGGCACCACGATTCGATCGTGGTTGTCGATCACTGTGGCCCCGGCCGGGATCTTGATCTGGTCTCGCGGCCCGACCTTGGTAATCCGGTGGCCGTCAATAAGGATGGCACCGTTCTCAATCTCATTCGTAGGTGTGTAAATAGTCCCCGCAAGGATTGCTTTGATGACTTTCATAGGGTTCTCCTGTGTGCGGTAGCCGGTGGAATCGTCTGGGGAGCGACCGGCCGTTTGTGCGTGTTCTGCCCAGGTGGCGCGGAGTACCTGCGAAACGTTCTGCTGCTTGCCTAGGAGGCGATGGGCCTCTTCTCGCGAAATCTTCCTGAGCAGCATCAGAAGCGCCACAGGCAAATTGCGTCCCGACTCTTCAAGGGTCTTTGCTGCCTTAGCCGGACCTACGCCAGCGGCTTTCATCAGGATGGCTTGCCCGCGTTTCCGCAGTTTCTTGTTGGTCAACTGGACGTGGATCATCCAGTTGGAGAGGACTCGACCGAGGCGTGCCATTGTGGCGGTAGAGAGCATGTTGAGCACCAGCTTCTGCGCCGTCCCGGCCTTCATACGGCTGGAGCCTGCAATGACCTCAGGTCCAACCACCGGGACAATCGCGACATCCACGAGGCGCTTGAGGGGAGCATCCGGATTCGAAGTCAGGCCGACGGTTTTTGCGCCTAGCCGCTGCGCGTAGCGCATCCCACCCAAAACATAGGGCGTGCGGCCGCTCGCGGAGATGCCTACCAGCAGATCGCGGCGGCAGAGCTTGATGCGGCGCAAATCGCGGATGGCTCGCTGCGGATCGTCCTCCGCACCCTCCACCGGCCTGAACATCGAAGCGGGAGCGCCTGCTATGACGGCCACTACGCGGTCGGTGCCAAAGGTCGGGATGCACTCGGCAGCGTCGAGCACCCCGAGCCGTCCGCTGGTCCCGGCGCCCAGGTAAATCAGTCGGCCGCCGCGGCCCACTGCCTCTACCGCCAAATCCACCGCCCGCGCAATTTGTGGGATCGTTTTGCCAACAGCGGGCGCCACTCGGTGGTCCTCACGGTTGATGATCCGCAGGATCTCGCGCGTGGGCTTAGTGTCCAGGGATGCCGACGCCGCGTTCTCTCGTTCCGTAATGCGCGCACGCTGTCGCTTCATCGCACTCAGCCACTAGCCGTCAGCCTCATGCCCAAAGGCTTAGGGCTGAATCCTGATGGCTGAAGGCTATGCCGTGGCAGGCGGAACCCGTGTTACTTGCCGGAAAGCGTTTCCCAGCCACGGCGCGAGAAATCCCAGTAAATGGCGTATCCGGAAAGTGCCGCAATGCCCAGGAAGGCGATTCCCACCCCGGTTGATCCCAGCAGCAGCTTGCCAATCCCGAACAGCGCCATATAGACCATCACGCAGCCCAAAATCCAATCCACAAAATTATACTTCGCATCGTGATTTGGGGGTATCTCAGGCGCTTGTATGGCGATGTGCCTCCAGCCGAAGACTTCGGGTCTGACCCGCCGATAGAACTCCAGTAGCTTCGACTCCGGCTCGGGACGCGTGAGGAACGTAACCACCACCCAGGCAAACGTGGTAACGGGCACGGTGATCAGGATCGACTTCGCGAACACCATCGACTCTGAGCCAGGGATGTGGATGACCGTGCGCAAGAGAATCTGCATCAGAGCGGCCACGATCATGGCAATAATCTCCGACCAAGCGTTGATGCGCCACCAGTACCAGCGGAGCAGATAGACTGCTCCCGTGCCCGCGCCGATGCCCATCAGCAAGGTCCAGGTCCCGGAGACGGAGACCAGCAGGTAGGAGACGGCAGCGCCCAGCACCATCAGGGCCATCGTTGACACTCTGGAAACCATTACGTAATGGCGCTCATCACGGTCGCGGGCCAGAAAGCGGCGGTAGAAGTCGTTCACCACGTAGGAAGAGCCCCAATTCAGTTGTGTGGCGATAGTTGACATGTAGGCAGCGGCGAAGGCCGCCAGCATAAAGCCCCGCAGAGCTCCAGGGAGGTAGTCCACCCAGACCTTGATGTAGCCTGTCTCAGGGTCGCCCCCAGGAGCGGCGAGTTGCGGGTACAGAACGGCCGCAGCCAGGGCGGTTATAATCCAGGGCCAGGGGCGCATGGCATAGTGCGCGACGTTAAAGAAAAGGGTCGCCCACAAGGAATGCTTTTCATCCTTGGCGCAGAACATGCGTTGCGCGACAAAGCCGCCGCCTCCCGGCTCCGCACCCGGGTACCAGTTTGCCCACCAGTTCACCCCGAGGTAGACGCAGAAGGCCAGCAGGGGCATCCAGGGTGAGTTCAGGTCGGGGATGAAGGACATAATGGAACCGGTGCCACCCTCTGCGGCTGCCCGTGCCGCGTCGAGGCCCGCCAGCTTGGATTTCAATGCTTCCATCCCGCCGACGGCCCGCACTGCGTAAAAGGCCAGCACGATCACCATGGTCATCTTCAGAATGAATTGGACCACGTCCGTCCAGAGCACACCCCACAAGCCTGAGATGGACGTGTATACAGCGGTGACGAACATGCAAATCACCACCGTCCAGAACCGCGGGAGATTCAGCGAGGTCCCCAGGATCTTTTCCATAGCCAGGTTGACCCAACCCAGGACCAAGCAGTTCATGAGTATGCCGAAATAGATGGCGCGGAACCCTCGCAGAAAGGCAGCCGGCTTGCCGGCGTAGCGCAACTCCACCAGCTCCACGTCCGTGATGATTTCGGCTCGCCGCCACAGGCGCGCGTAGAAGAAGACCGTCATCATGCCATTCAGCAACAGGCTCCACCATAGCCAATTCCCGGCAATCCCCTGCCTGATGACCAAGCCGGTTACTGCTAGAGGCGTGTCGGCGGCAAAGGTGGTGGCCACCATCGATGTCCCTGCCAACCACCAAGTCACCTTCCGGCCCGAGACAAAGAACTCATTGGTACTGGACCCGCCTTTCTTGCGGTAGTAGAGCCCGATCAGAAGGTTTATCAGGAAGTAGCTGCCAACGACGATCCAATCGAGCACAGTAAGTTTCATGCAGTTTCCCGTCCGCTGGATTTCGTGGAGAGGTCAAACCTCTCATTGACAGAAGGAGCCCGCGAGTATATAGCAAAAGCCTTTTCGACTGAAAGTCAAACCGTCTAACGAGGCAAACAGTGGCGAACCGATTGTGGCTGTCTCTTTTCGTATGGATGGGGTGCATTCTGGTTCAAGTACTCGACGCCACGCCGACGCCGGCTCGGATGGTGCCTGACGCCGCGGCAGGGCTGAGTGAAGACCGACTAGCCCCCATCGCCTCTCTTGTCGAGGAAGCGATTCGCACGGGACAATGTCCGGGGGCGGTCGTCCTGGTTGGACATCAGGGAAAAGTCGTTTACCGGAAGGAGTTTGGGCAGAAGGCGGTGGTCCCGGAAAAGCTGCCCATGACCACCGACACGATTTTCGATGTGGCTTCGCTTACCAAGGTCGTTGCTACCACCACGGCAGTGATGCAACTGGCAGAGCAAGGGAAGATACTCCTGAGCGCACCGGTGGCCGATTACTGGCCGGAGTTTAAGACCAACGGCAAGGAACAGATCACGGTCCGCGAGCTGTTGGCTCACTATTCGGGACTTCGGCCAGACCTCGACCTGAAACCCGATTGGTCAGGTTACGAGACAGCCCTCAAAATGATTGTGGCGGAGCAGCCCATCGTCCCGCCTGGCACGCGCTTCATCTACAGCGATATCAACTTCGAAGTCCTGGCGGAACTGGTACGTCTTGTTTCGGGCCAGCCGCTGGACGTCTATTGCGCCGAGCATATCTTCCAGCCGCTGGGTATGAAAGACACCGGCTTCAAGCCGCCAACATCCTTGCTTCACCGCATCGCCCCTACGCAGTACCAGCAGGGGGAAACAGGGAAAATGCTTTGGGGAGAAGTGCACGACCCAACGGCATTCAACATGGGGGGCGTCGCGGGCCACGCCGGCTTGTTTTCCACCGCGGACGACCTCGCGATTTTTGCCCAAATGCTTTTGGAGGGCGGGAGCTATAACGGCGTCCGTATCCTGAGCCCGCTCACCGTCGAGAAGATGACTACACCCCAGACGCCACCCAACAAGATGGTGGTGCGGGGGCTCGGCTGGGATCTGGACTCGCCCTTTGCCTCGAACCGAGGCGAACTGTTCCCCGTCGGCTCTTATGGCCACACTGGCTTCACGGGCACTTCCCTTTGGGTTGATCCGGTTTCCAAAACCTATGTCATCATCCTTTCCAACCGCGTGCATCCGGACGGTAAAGGCGACGTGGGACCGTTGCGGGCACAAATCGCCACCTTGGTGGGCGGGGCCTTGGGACCAGTTTCCGCGGAACGTGTCCTGGCCAGCCAGCGATCCCTGACCGGCTACTTTGAGCTGATGAAAAGTTACCGTATCCAGGGCCTACGCAATGGCAAGGTGCGGACAGGAATCGACGTGCTGGTAGCGGAGAACTTCGCTCCCCTGGAAGGCCGCCGCATCGGCCTCATCACCAATCATACCGGACTCGACGCCGAAGGGCGCCGGACTATCGATCTGCTCCATCGCGCGCGCGGCGTCAAACTGGTGGCTATTTTCAGCCCAGAACACGGGCTGTTTGGCGCTGCCGATGAAGGTGCCCGGGTCGCTTCAAGGAAGGAACCCATAACGGGCCTGCCTGTGTATAGCCTGTACGGCAAAGTGGAACGTCCCACTGACCGGATGCTCCGGGGCCTGGGCGCCCTCGTGTTCGATATCCAGGATGCGGGTGTGCGCTTCTATACCTACATCACGACGCTCGGCTACGCCTTGGAGGCGGCAGCAAAGAAGGGGATTGAGTTCTACGTTCTTGACCGGCCTAACCCCATCAACGGTTCCGTGGTCGAAGGTCCTATCCTCGAAAACGACCTGTGTTCCTTTGTCGGTTACTTCCCCTTGCCGGTCCGCCACGGCATGACCGTGGGAGAGCTTGCCGAAATGTTCAACCACGAGAACCAGCTTGGCGCAAAGCTGCACGTCATCAAGATGCGCGACTGGCAGCGCACGGATTGGTATGACGAGACAGGGTTGCCCTGGATAAACCCCTCGCCCAATCTACGCAATCTGACTGAGGAGGTTGTCTATCCTGGCGTAGCTATGATCGAGGGCGCCAATGTGAGTGTCGGGCGGGGAACCGACACGCCGTTTGAACTCCTTGGCGCCCCCTGGATCGACGCCCGAAAGCTCGCTGCGTACTTGAATGCCCGCGAGATCCAGGGCGTCCGCTTTCTGCCCATGGACTTCAAGCCCCTGAGTAACCGCTTCGAAGGGAAGGTCTGCCACGGGGTGCAGATCGTTTTGCTGGACCGGCAGGCGCTGGACCCCACGGAACTAGGCGTGGAGCTCGCCGCCGCCCTTTGGAAGCTCTTCCCAAACGACTTCCAACTCGATCAGACGTTGCCTCTGATTGGGGCTCGCTGGGTCCTGCGTGCAATCCGGGCGGGCGAGGACCCCCGGCGGATTGTCTATCATTGGCAAGAGGCGCTCGAGCAATTCCGCAAACTGCGCGGCAAGTACTTGCTGTACCCGTAAGGGCGGGAGGCGCTTCCTCCTCACCCGAATAGCCGGCCCAGCCCGCAGCGGCTACCAAAGCCAGCGGGCGAGTATCCTATTGTCTTGGCTCCCGGAGCAGAGTAGTATTAGCTGAGAGTTCCGGCGCACATTGCCAATTGAAAGTCTGAGTTCATCTCGTATGGAAGAGTGATAGTTCGGGAGGGAACATGAGTAGAAAGTTGGCGGCATTTCTTCTGACCACCGCCGTGCTTGTGGTTCTTCTGGCGATTGGTCTTTTCGGTCACCGCGTAGCGCACCTCAACGCGAAGGAGAAGGTTCCGCCCGTCAGTCCCGATGACGTGACTCTCCGGCTATACCAGCTCCTCGATAATTCTTACGGGGGAAAACTGGCGGACTTCTGCCTGATTGCTGACGTGTTCAAGGATCCCAAGGCGCCCGACCAGGAACGCCAGCACATCCTCAGGGTTGACTACGACAAGGCTCGGGTTTTTGGCAAGTTGCAGCTCCATGTGCGGACCGTTGACAAGATCACGGCCGAGCAACTTAAGGCCTACACGCCGAAGCAAATGTACGATTACGCAGAGGTAGATACCGAGAAATTCACCAAGACCGAGCCCGGATTGTTCGGAAGGCAGGGTGACGTTTACCTGCGGGCGACCGAGGGTGGACCACTAGCCACCGCGCCGGTTACGGACGAAACGCGAACGCAATACGAGTCTTTCCTCGCCCAATACGTTTTGCCCGCGCTCGGGAAGAAATAGGGCCCCTGGCCGGCCTTCTGTCTCGCGCCGTTCGGCGCTTCCGCCTTTGGACTGATCTCTCCCGCTTGCCATCATTGTCACCGTGCCTGCGACCAGATGCGCTGGAATTCGTTTTCGGAGCGGGCGACGACGATGGGGTCGGCGATGAAAACGGCGTTTTCGTAATTGTAGCTTCCCGCGCTCGTGGTCCAGTTAAACCCAGATTTCCATCTATAACGGCGGCGGCTCTGTCAAGAGACACCACGCCTTTTGCGAGTCGGGAGCGGGGTCAAGGGCGCCGCAGGCGTTCATCGCAGACCCTTGACGCCGCGGCCGGGGCTGGTAGCCACGGCACGGAGTTTGTGCCGTGGGCTTTTCTTTGGACCGTTCCAAAACGAAGCTCTGGGGTGTACACTCCCAGCTACGTGGGATTCCAAAATGGAAATCACGGGTAGAATGCAGTCGCATTGGCTTGAACCGCTGCGCAAGGCGGGGTTGCCATGCGGTCCTGTGCGACGTGCCGGCGGGTCTTTCCTGACAATACAGACTTCTGTCCGCGTGACGGCACACCATTACCACAGACCAAGGTTGAACCAGCCAGGGTGACAAGCGGGCCAGACGCCGACAAGCCCTCCACCGCTCGGACCCAAACAAAGTCGCTGGGTAAAGCCAGGTATGTGATACTTCCGGCATTTATTATTGCCGCCGTGGCTGGAGGAACGTGGTATGCGTCTCGTTCGGGTACCAAGGCCAACTCGGAACCCCGTACCGTGAAGGCGAACCCGAAGGATGGGCTGCAATACGTTTGGATACCGGCCGGAAGCTTTCAGATGGGCTGCTCTCCTGGGGATATCGAGTGTAGTCCCGAAGAAGTGCCCGCGCATCGAGTAACGATTAGTAAGGGCTTCTGGCTGGGCCAGACGGAGGTGACCGTAGGCGCATACAAACGCTTCGCCAACGCAACCGGGAGGGGCATGCCGCCGGAGCCCAAGTTCCAGAACACGCGACTTAACGCGGGATGGAGCAACGAGCAGATGCCGATCGTCACCGTGACATGGGACGAAGCTCGCGCTTACTGCACATGGGCAGGAGGGCGGCTGCCCACGGAAGCCGAATGGGAGTATGCGGCGCGCGGGGGCAGTAGCGAGGTGCGGTATGGGCCGCTAGACCAGATTGCTTGGTACAGAGGAAACAGCAGGAACAGCTTCCATGAAGTGGGCCAGAAACGTCCGAATGGATTCGGATTGTTTGACATGCTAGGGAACGTTTGGGAATGGGTCAGTGACTGGGACAGTTCGACGTACTATCAGAACAGTCCAGGCGTCAACGCGTCGGGACCATCGAGCGGTCAATGGCGAGTCTTGCGTGGCGGGTCTTGGAACGGCTATCCGAGCATCGTGCGCGTGTCTCTCCGTCGCGGGCACCCACCGGACGACCGCGGCATCGGCTTCGGTCTCCGGTGTGTGCAGGAAGTGGATAGTCCTTAATCCTTCTTCCTTTTCCCTTGGCGCTTTTCGGTCCAGGCCGCAGCCGCCGGGTGGCGCAAACATTCCGGGTCTTGGCATGTCTGCGACCAGCCAAGCGGATTCCATCCCGCTAGGCGGGACCGCCGGCAACGCAGCGCGGCTCTCGGACACACGAGCATTCCGAGACACCAGGAAGGAATGTTTGCCCCACCCGCGCCACCGCGGTGAATTGCGATGCGGCGCAGCCCCGGAAGGGGCGCAATAAGGTAGGCCAGGGCGCAAGCCCTGGGTTACACGTCACGTCCCCCTCACCCCAGCCCGCTCCCCCCTGGGTGGCCGAACGGCCGGGTGAAGGGACCTTTCCTACAACATGAGTAGGAATCCCTGCGTGATACTTGAAACAGAGGAACATTCGAGATCAAGAAGCACTCGTCCTTGATTTTGGGAGGCCGAAACCCGTAATGTAGTAGCCAACAGTCAGCTATTGAGAAGGCACTGATTCATGGAATGCCCTCAGTGTCGACACATCAATCCTGCCGGAGCAACTCGATGCGAAAAGTGTAACGCCCCCCTTGACTTTGAGGGCGTGACAGCGACCAGCGGAGCGGCGGAAGGTTGGTCCATCCGCACACCCGCTGAGGGCGGGACGAGCATCTCTGGTTCCTCTCAGGCGCTGCAACCAGGGCATGTCTTGGGGGGGCGATATGAGATCTTAGGACTGCTTGGGCAAGGTGGCATGGGGGCGGTTTACAAGGCTCGAGATCGCGAGCTCGACCGGGAGGTTGCGCTGAAGGTCATTCGCCCCGAGTTAGCGGGCCACCCCGACATCGTGCGAAGATTCAAACAGGAGTTGATACTGGCCCGGCAGGTCACCCACAAAAACGTGATTCGCATTTTCGACTTGGGAGAAGCTGAAGGCGCGAAGTTCATTTCCATGGAGTATATCGACGGCCGGGATCTGAAGAGTATTCGTGCCGAGCGAGGGAAGTTCCAGCCAGAAGAAGCTGTAGGGATCATCGAGCAGGTTTGCCGCGCCCTGGATGCCGCGCACGCAGAGGGCGTGATCCATCGTGACCTCAAGCCCCAGAACATCATGGTGGACAAGCACGGTCGGGTTGCGGTCATGGATTTCGGAATCGCGCGCTCGAGGGAACTGCGCGGCCTGACGCAAACTGGCGCCTTGGTGGGCACTCCCGAATACATGTCCCCTGAGCAAGCCAAGGGCGAGGAAGTCGATTCAAGGTCTGACTTGTTCTCGCTCGGCATTATTTTCTACGAGTTGCTTACCGGCAAACCGCCTTATGAGGCGACGACCTCCTTTGCCACTCTCTTGAAGCGGACGCGCGAACGCGCCATCCCGCTGGTGAAGCAGGATCCCTCCATCCCCCGCCACCTCAGTGACATTGTGGAGAAGTGCCTGGAGATCGATCGCGACCTCCGCTACCAGAGCGCCCGGGAGATTCTTGAAGACCTGGAGGCCCATCGAAAGCCACGCACGAGGGCGGGCGTGGTTCACTGGCGCCGGCTGCGGGCAGCAACGATGAAGCCACCATGGATTGCCACTGCGCTTGCGGTTTTTCTGATCGTAGCGATCCTGGTTGTCTTCCGGGACAAGATCTTCGTCAGGCCCCACCCGAAGCCTAAGCCGGTCACGCTGCTTGTGGGGGATTTTGACAACCGCACCTCGGATCCGGTTTTCGACGCAACACTAGAACCCATGCTCGGCGTAGCGCTGGAAGGGGCGTCGTTTATCAGCTCTTTCGATCGCGCCCGGGCGCATAGGGTGGCCGGACAGGTGCAGGCCGGGGCAACCCGAATCGATGAGTCCCTCGCACGGCTGGTGGCCGTCCGTGAGGGCATTAATGTGGTTGTCTCTGGTTCCATTTCCCAGCCGGCAAGCGACTATCGGGTCTCCGTCAAAGCCGTGGATGTGGGTACGGGGAAGCCGATCGTAACCGAAGAAGCTGATGCCAGGAATAAGAACGAGGTCTTGGCTGCGATCGGAAAACTGGCTGCCCGGATCCGCACGGCGCTCGGTGACGTGACCCCAGAATCCGTGCAGATCGCTGCCGCCGAAACTTTTACGGCCGGTTCGCTCGAAGCGGCCCAGGAATACGCGATCGCGCAGAGTTTTCAATGGGCAGGAAAATATGACGACGCGATTCGCCATTATTCGAAAGCGGTCGAGTTAGATCCCAATCTCGGGCGCGCCTATTCGGGTCTGGCGGCGGTCTACTACAACATGGGCCACGTGCAGGACTCCGAGAAATACTACAAGCTGGCCCTCTCCAAGATGGATCGGATGAGCGACCGCGAAAAGTACAGGACGCGCAGCGGCTACTACCTGCTGATTCGGAATGCCGACAAGGCCGTTGAAGAGTTGAGCCAGTTTGTCGAGCAGTATCCCTCGGACACGGCGGGCATAGCGAACCTCGCGTTCGCCTACTTCCTCCGCCGTGACATGGCCCATGCTCTGCAGGAGGGTCGCCGGGCGATCGAGATCTATCCCAAGAACGTCATCCAACGAAACAACGTCGGGCTCTACGCCATGTATGCCGGTGATTTCGATACCGCGATTCGTGAGCAGCAGACCGTGCTCGAATTGAATCCGTCGTTCGTCCTGGCCCACGTCGGGATGGCGCTGTCCCAGTTGGCACAAGGCGGCACGGAGGAGGCGACGGAGACTTATCACCAGTTGGAGAAATTGGGCCCGCAAGGCGCTTCCGCCGCGTCCATTGGGTTAGCCGATTTGGCCCTGTACGAAGGTCACGCCTCGGATGCCATGAAGATTCTCGAGAAGGGTATCGCCGCTGATCTGGAAAGCAAGAACCCTGATGGCGCGGCAAATAAATGGGTGACGCTGGCGCACGCGCAGCTGCTCTGTGGCCACCGGCTGCAAGCCGCAGTGGCGCTCGACAAGGGACTTGCTGCAAGCAAAGAAATCAGCGTCCTGTTCTGGGCAGCACGGGCGTACTTGGGTTTGAATATGGAACCCAAAGCCCTCGCCTTAGCCCAACTGCTTGCCACAAAGCTGGAGGCAGACCCACAAGCCTACGCAAAATTGATCGAGGGCGAGGTGGAATTGAAGGGTGGCAAGGCGCGTGAGGCCATCTCCCTCTTTCAGCAGAGCCAGAAGCTTGCTGATACCTGGCTGGGGCGATTCGACTTGGGACGCGCCTATCTCGAAGCCGGGGCCTTCACCGAAGCCTATGCAGAGTTTGAGACCTGCCTCAAGCGGCGCGGCGAGGCAACGGCGGCTTTCCTCGATGAGGTGCCGACGTATCGATTGCTGCCGGAAGTCTATTACTATCTCGGGCGCGCCCAGGAAGGTTTGAAGAGCCCTGCCGCGGCAGAGTCTTATAAGACCTTCCTCGGGATCAAAGAAAAAGGCGGCGAGGATCCGCTCGTCGCAGACGCCCGCCGCCGCCTTGCTTCGCTCTGACGTGATTCCGACTTACGACCTCTAGCCCACCTCCGATTCACGGCCCCGGTCGGTAGAGTTCCGCGCTCGCGAGAACAACGGCTCCTCCACCGCCGCTGACGAGAACCTTGCCGTTAGGCAACAGCGTTGCTGCATGGTTCGCCCGTCCACTTCCCAAGCTTCCTGTGGCGGTGAAGGTCCCCGTCGTGGGGTCGAAGAGTTCGGCGCTGGCGAGGACGTTGTAGCTGTTGTCGACCCCTCCCGCAATAAGCACCTTTCCGTTGGGCAGCAGGGTCGCCGTGTGCACTCGACGTGGGGTCCCCATGGTGCCGACCGAGGTGAAGCTGCCAAGAGCGGGATCAAAAACTTCCGCACTATTGAGAGTGGAGTCGATGCCATCAAAACCTCCAGCGACCAGGACCTTGCCGTTGGGTAACAGGGTGGCCGTGTGGTCTAGGCGCGCACTGCCCATGCTGCCGGTAGCGCTGAACGTCTTCGTAGCGGGGTCATAGAGTTCTGCACTTGCCCCGGAGCCCAAGGCGGTCCCGGTCAGTAGGACCATGCCATTGGGCAGCAACGTCGCCGTGTGATCTTGCCGCTTGGTCGCCATGCTTCCTGCGGTGAACGTGAAAGTGCCCGCGATGGGGTCATAGAGTTCAGCAGTTGTCGAGCTCTCCGAGCCTCCGTCGATGAGGACCGTGCCGTCCGGCAGTAGCGTGGCCGTATGGTTTATCCGTTTGGCCTTCATGACGCCGACCGAGCTGAAGCTGCCCCCGCCGCTGGCATCATAAACCTCTGCACTGTTAAGAGTGTTTGTGCCATCAAACCCGCCGGCGATCAGAACCTTGCCATTGGGCAACAACGTGGCCGTGTGCAATTCTCGCGCCGTCCCCATGTTGCCGGCCGGGCTGAAGACACCCGTAAAGGGATCATAGAGCTCCGCACTCGCGAGAACGGCGCCGCCGCTCGTCATACCACCAGCGACAAGCACCTTCCCATTGGGTAACAGTGTGGCTGTGTAGTTCAGGCGCGAGGTAAGCATGCTGCCGGTCCGTTCGAACAAGCAGCCGGGGGCGGCAAACGGCGGGTCGGTGGGGTAGAACACCTCGGCAGTAAGCGCAAAGTTGCCGCCTGCGTGGTATCCACCGACCACCAGCACGGTGCCGTTCGGCAGCAACGTTGCGGTATGGGACAGGCGGACAAAAGCCATACTGCCCGTGAGGCTGAAGCTGCCTGTTGCGGGATTGAAAAGTTCCGCGCTACTCAGGGCGCCGGTATCGCCGCCGCCTCCTTCGATCAGAACCAGCCCATTCGGCAGTAGGGTGCCACGCCGGCCGGTTCCTGCCACCTTCATGGAGCCAGTGGGTTTGAAGGCGCCGGTGAAGGGGTCGTAGAGCTCAGCACTCGAATGAAGGGTGGAACCGCTATTGCCGCCTGCAACGAGGACTCGGCCATCGGCCAGCAGCACTGCAACGTGGATGTCGCGCGCGACACTCATGGAGCCCGTGAGGCTGAAGGTGTCGCTGGCGGGGTCGAAGAGCTCAGCGGTTGCTAGGGCCCCCGCGCCGCCGTCGCCACCGGCGATCAGGACTTTTCCTGTGGGGAGCAGGGTGGCGCTTGGCGTCTCACGTGCTCCTCCAGCCAGAGGGCCCGCAGTTGCAGTGAACATATTGGTCTGGGGATCGTAAAGTTCGGCTGTGTTGAGCACAATTCTCTGCGTCCCGGCACAAGACCCCCCTCCGGCCAAGAGCACCCTTCCATCAGGCAGCGGCGTCGCGCTGTAGTTGAAACGATAGTTCACCATGTTGCCGGGGATCAGAGTGAAGGTCCCGGAAGCTGGATCATAGAGTTCGGCCGAACCCACCAGGCCAGAGGTGCAAGCGGCAACCTCACTCACTCCGCCCGCAACAAGAACCTTCCCATTCGTTAACAGCGTGGCCGTGTGAGCTGCGCGTGGTGAATTCATCGGACCCGTTGGTGTGAAGGTTCCCGTTGCGGGATCGTAGAGCAGAGCAGTTGAAAGGACGTTCCAACTTGGGTCTATCCCGCCCGCGATGAGTATTTTACCATTCGGCAGCCGCGTGGCGGGGTAGCTGGCGCGACCGACGGGCAGCGTTCCCGTAGGAGCGAAACCCACAACGTTGAAGGGGAATATAGCAACGGCGGTAACGGCACCGGACGACGCCACCAGCGTGTAACCCCAGCCGCCACGGTCAATGCTAAGGTCGGCGAACGTCGCGCTGCCGCTTCCATTGGTCGTTTGCGTGAGCGTACCGGAGAGCGTCCCCCCAGTCGGATTCGTTCCGATGCTCATCGAAATGTTGACGAAGGGAAGGGGGGCGTGTGTAACTCCGTCAATCGCCATGACCACGACCGGGGGAGAGATCGCCTCGCCGCCCGTCGCGTTGCTCGGCTGGGTTGCGAAAACAAAGTGCGATCCTGGAGGCAAACCTTCATAGCCGACGCTGATGCTCAGCGCCCGATCCGCCACCTGAGGAGCAGAAGAGGAGTCGTGCACCCTGACCGTGAAACTGAAGGTGCCGACTGTGGTTGGCGTGCCGCTCATCAGCCCCGAACTGCTCAACACTACACCCGAGGGCAGTGATCCTGAGACCAGGCTCCAAACCAGGGGTGGAATGCCGCCCGACGCTGCCAGGTTCACATTGTAGGCCCCGCCGTAAACGGCGGCGGGCAGAGCGGGAGTCGTCACCACTAACGGATCAGCGATGCGGATGACGAAGGCCCGCGAAGCCGAACTGGAGGCGGAGTCGGTGGCCTGCACCGTGAAAGCGTAAGATCCCGCCAGTGTGGGCGTGCCGGAGATGGCTCCTGTCGCGGGATCTTGCGTCAGCCCAGGTGGCAGGCTGCCCTGCACTACGCTCCATGTATAGGGTGCTTTACCCCCGATGGCCTGTAGGGTCATGCTGTACGGTTGCCCCGTGATTCCATCAGGCAGAACCGCCGTCGTAATGAACAGGGGTGCGGCAACCTGAGGTGTGTGCGTCGGGTCGTCGGTGTTGGCGGCGTGGGCAACGGCCACGGGCGCCACCGTGGAAATAATCTCCTCCATGGTTGCACCACCCGGGGGAGGAGGCGTACCGCAGCACGTCACGTTGTTGCCGCGCAGAGTTACAAAGACCGACTCGCCGGGCGCCAGCGCCAGCGTGGTGTTGCTGATGTTCGGATTCGAGATGTTCGGGTTCGAGATGTTGGGGATCTCGATGTCCGGATTGGAGATGTTGGGATTGATGATATTCGCCAGCACGATGTTCTGCGTTTCCTGCATGAGCTGGCAGTCCTTCGCGACCGGAGTCAGGTAGGGCTTGGTCACGATCAACTGCAGAGCCGCGTTCGCCGGAGCGTTTCCGATCAGCTTGACGTTATAGGAGGCAGTGGTGTTGCCCTTGTTGGTCAAGACATAAGTGGCGTCCGAAACCGGCGTGTTGGAGATGTTGGGATTGGAGATGTTTGGGTTCGAGATGTTGGGGTTAGAGATGTTGGGATTCGAGATGTTCGGGTTCGAGATGTTGGGCGTCGCGATGTCCGGGTTCGAGATGTTGGGATTGGAGATGTTCGGGTTCGAGATGTTGGGGTTAGAGATGTTGGGATTCGAGATGTTTGGGTTCGAGATGTTGGGATTCGAGATGTTTGGGTTCGAGATGTTCGGGTTGTAGATCTCTACGCTGGCGATGTCCGTGCCGCCGGGTGCGGCATCAGGATTAATCAGCGGTGGGACCGTACCGTCGGGGTTCAGCACGACAAAACCCGTGAGCCCATCGGGGTCTGGATCTCCTCCTAGTAGAAGCTCGGCCCCGTTTACCATGATGCTCGCGGTCGGGTTGGTGGAAGTGGCAAAGACCTCGCGCGCGATGCCAGAGTGGGCGGCGATGGAAACATCGAGCACATCGTCATACGGAGGCAGGCAAGGAGGATACTGGCAGAAGGAAGCCTTGCCGCCCGGCGGTTGATTCGCGATGGTCAGCCGGAAGGTCTTGTCGAAATTCGTGAGGTTCTGCACCAAAACCACAAAGGCACGCTGCACAGTTGTGCTGAGCGGCTTGGAGTTCTGTGGCGAGGACACGAGCAAACCCTGGGTGATGCGGCTGCTGTAAACATTCTGGTTCCGCATGCCCGCCTGGTTGGCCACGCAAGAAGGCCTTTCCTTCGTCGAATCGAAGGTGCTGGTTCCGCCGCTGCCGACAGGCGTGTAATTGGTCCAGTCGCCGCCCACAGGTGGCCGGACGTCGCGGTTGTCGGTCCACGTCGCAAAATGGACCGGCGCCTTTGAAGACGCAGTGTTATAGGCCCATGAGCCGTTGACAGGCACGAACATTAGGCCCGCGATATCAATATAATCGCCAAAAAACGGCGCCGTGCCGCCGCGGAACATTGGCAGGTTGGGAGGATTGACCTGGAGTTGTTGCAGCTTATTGTAGATGTCCGTCCCGTCGTTTCGCATTCCGAATTTGTACTGGGAAACTCGCGCCGTCTTGATATTCGTGGGGCCGGGATCAGCCTGGGCCACCATGACGTCAATGGTATGCCGGCGCTGAGTCAGGCCAAAGTCGTCCACAAAGTCAGTGAACACGGCGCCGGGGTCGTCAGGTAGCTCGCCCTTTTGCTCGCGGGCCTCTTTGTAGAACTTGCCGGTCAGCGAGTCCGGGCCCCAGGGGTCATTTGGAGTGAAAATTCCCACGGTGTGATCGAGCCGCAGGTCGTAATAGATCACCATCAGCTTGCCACCCGTAAAAGTCATCTGCGGCATGATCTGGTGGCCGCGCGTGAAACTGAGCCCGTAGTCATCGGAAATCGCCCCGTTATCCACCGGGAAGGCTGAAGACCAGTTGTAGCCATCGAGGGACGTCTTCATCATTATCCGCGCCTCGCCGTTCGGTCCGACGCCGCGCTGCGACCACGCTACGTAAATGCGGCCGTTGCCGTCGATTGCCATGGCAGGAAAGTCTTGCGTCCGGAAAGACGTAGCCGTGGTGCCCTGATCGAAGAAGGACGCAGCAGATGGATTCTTTGGATCGAACGAGGGCAAAGCCACAACCTGGATCGCTTTGGTAAATGTCTGGCCACCGTCGATTGACTTGGCGATGTAGATGGCGTCGGGCGTGTTCACCGTCGCAAACGCGCGCCACACGACATAGACGTAGCCAGTTACGGGATCGACCTGGACAATGGAACCCTGGTTGATCGGCAAACCTTCGCTCAGCTTGGTGGGTTTACTCCACGTCGCGCCGCAGTCTGTGGACCGGCTAAGGTATAGCTTGGTCCGTATGTTGATTTCGTTTCCGACGAAGATGGAGTAGACCAGATATACGTTGCCGGCAGGAATCGTCTGCGTCACCGTGCCGCCTGGAGCACCTGGCTCGGGGACCTGAATCATGCAGCTTCCCCCGCCCCGGGGGATGTCCACCGCAATCCACGGTTTGTCAAGGAACTGCCCAGCGTTGCCGCGGTCAACGGCCACAGTACCCAGGTAGCGGATGGGATCCGCGTTCTGGGTCGCGTCGCCGTTTTCCTTGTTGTTCAAGTCGATGAAACGCGCGACGAAGACCACGCCCTGATCGGTCCCGCGGTTGAAGGCAATGCCGCTGTAGTAGAAGAGGCCGTTGGTACCGGTGCGGACGACAGGGTCAGAGCCCGCCGTGAGTCCCTTGAGGGGCGAAGCCGCGCCTTCCAGCGACATGTCCTGCGGATAGCCGGGGAGTAGCGTACTCTGCCACGTCTGGCCACCATCAAACGACTTGAAGAGCCCGAGCCAGGCATCTCCCCACATTGGAGCACCCGGGATCACGTCGGTCAGGGGCAAATCCACGGTGCGGTAATCGTTGGCGCCGGCCAGCAGGTGCAGAGGATTGCGCGTGGAAACGGCGATCGACGGCTCATTCTGCCGCTGCAAGAACGGGTCGCCGCCCGGCCACGTGGTACCGGAAACCATGTTGATATTCTGGCCAGGTGTCTGCGCGTCGGCAGTGACGTACATCGACGCTGCACACAAGACGCAGACCAGCAGGCGTGACACTGAGCGATAGAGTTGCACTCTCATCGGGCCCTCCTTGGTGAGCGCAAGGAAATGGATAGAGATGAAAGGAGAGAAAGAGCAGAGGAGCCTGGCACTTTCATGGCCGCCTCTAGGTTTTTCTCGCCTCCGCCTTGGGCTCGTTTTGTCGCTAGCTTGTCTGGTTCTGCAGGTGGGATCAGGAGAGGGAGAATAGAAAGAAGAACCGGGACGAAAGCTCTCGCGTTCATTATACGTTCCGGGGAGGCGAGTTGCCACGAATTGTCCACTCGAAAGCATGCCTCGTCTAGGACACAAGTGCGAGCCTCTTTGAGGTTCACACATTAATTCCAAGATAACCCCCCAGGAGCAGTGCGGACGGTGCCTTGCTTTCCGCGAACCCTCCCCTAGGGATACACTACCGACTACCGGTCTTGATGCTTCTAATGTCAGCACGGCAAGCACCAAACCTAACCTTGCAGCACAATTCCAGATTTGGATAGATCTCAAACAGAATAAAGAACTTAGCGTCTAGCATCGGAAGCCTCCGAAAATGGCGTAGGTATCTTGGCCAAGACGAAGTGCAATCTCTTGCCACAATGTCGCAATTCTTTGGAAACGCGCGCCTGCGTCGAATCGGGCTGCCCTGTCCCCCGAACACTGGACCAATGCAAATGTGAGTTCTCCCGGGGGTATAAGGACCGAAAGGAGAACCCAGGATGAGGCAAAGCCGATTTACGGAGGAGCAGATAATCGGGGTGTCAAAGGAGGGCGAGGCGGGGCTGGCGGTGAAAGAGGTCTGCCGCAACCACGGGATCTGTGATCAGACCTACTACCGCTGGAAGGCGAAGTACGGGGGATTGGACGTCAGCGAGGCGCGGCGGCTGCGGAGTCTCCTAGCCGGGCCTTGCCGGCTACGATAGGCAGCGCCCAGAATTTGGGGTCCTCGACTCCCAGCCGCCAGGCGGCAAAGCCCCGCAGCCGATATTGTCGCATCAATTGCAGCTTCTCATTCAGGCTGCCGCTATCCTCGTACCAAGCTGTGTGCAGTCCGGAGGCGTCGCGATACTGGAACCACGGCGTGCGCCAGCGCTCGTGCCACTGGACCTCGACTTTCGCCCGCTCCATCTGGTCTCTTGCATCTTGGAAGGCGAGACTCCGGCTGGTGTTGTTCTGGTCGCTCGCCACCCATTCTCTGCCGTAGAAGGGAACGCCAAGCAAGAGCTTCGCGCGCGGCACACGCGGCACGGCGTAGTCGAGGGCTGCCTTCACCCAATCGTAGCCGGCCACGGGCCCCGGAGGGCTGGCGCTGCCGTGATGGTCATAGGTCATGAGGGTCATGAAGTCCACGACCCGTCCAATAGCCCGGAAGTCATAAGGAGCTCCCCATTCACCGGTGCGGAACTCGCGCGCGGAGTTGGCATCGGGATAGGCATCCGAGAAGCGCGGGACGACAGCCACGCTCACCAACCGCTTGTCGCGATGGAGTCGGGCCGCCAACCGTTCAACGAACCTGGTGTAATGACGCTTGTGGGCAGGATCGATGTATTCCAGATCGAGCTGCCAACCCACGTAGTTATCCCGCTTGGCCAGGTAAGCCATGTACATCACCGCGCGCGCTTGCGCCTTAGGACTGCGCAGCAGGGCGCTGGCGATGGGCCGGTTGAAGCCTGGATTGATCAGCAGCGGCATGATGGGCAGTTTCGCGCGGCGGGCCATCTCCATGACCTGGGAGGGCAGCTCGCCATGCACAAAGCCTTCTGCGTCCACCCAGAAGCACTGAGGTGCGAGCAGCGTCATCTGAGCTGCATGCTTCTCAAGCGACTCGAGGCCACCCCCGGCGGGGTAGTAATAGTACATGCCGAGCGGGCGTGCGCCGAGGACACGCCAGCGGGCCTTGATGAGGCTGGCGTCGGGTGTCGCTGCGGCCTTCGCGGCCGGCTGGGGACTCTGGGCTGCTCCGAGGCATCCCAATGCCAGCCCTGTCGCCAAGAGGATTCGGGCGAGCTGGGCCAAGAACCCCGCGCTGCGGGAGTCGATGACCTTTCTTAGGAACGGCGTTTCCATAGGCTCCAGAGGAAGTAGGCAGGGATCCCGCTTCCCATCAGTGCGAGTCCCCACAGGGTATCGGATCGCTTCTCGTAGAAGGTGTTCACAAGCAGCAGCACTGCCAGGATAATGAAGACCGCTGGGATGACGGGATAACCCCAGGTGCGGTACGGGCGCGCGAGTGCAGGCATCCGATGGCGCAAGATGAAGATGCCGGCAGTCACCAGCGCGTAAAAGAGGAATTCAGAACAAATCACTTTGGTGTAGAGCGCTTCGTAGGTGCCACTCAAGGCAAAAATCCCCGCGATGCACGCTTGGGCAAGGATAGATGCCGCTGGCGTGTGGAAGCGCGGATGAACGCCCGCGAGGGTTTGCGGGAAAAGGCCGTCACATGCCTGGGCGTAAGGGACACGGGAGCCGGCCAGGATGGACCCATTGAGAGTAGCGAACGTCGATATCATCACGCCCACGGCGATGAATGCCCCGCCAGCGCTGCCCAGAAATCGCTGTGCCGCATCGGCCGCGACAGTATTAGTGCCGAGGATTTCCGGTGGCGAAAGCACGTAGAAGTACGCGATATTCGCTAGCACATAGACCACGATCACCAGCAGGGAACCGATGATGAGTGCGCGGGGCATGTTGCGCTGAGGGTCTTGAACCTCCCCGGCCACCATGCTCAGGTTGTTCCAGCCATCGTAAGCCCACAGCGCGGAGACGGTGGCTACGCCGAAGGCGGAGAGCAAGCTGCCGTGCGAGCCGCCACTCAGCACCGGGCGGAAGTGTTCAAACGAGCCGCGGCCAAACGTCAATCCCAGAACGATGAGCATGGCCAGGACCAGCAGCTTCGATGCGGTGAAAACGGTCTGCACAGCACCGCTGCGGCGAACACCCAGAACGTTCAGTCCCGAGAGGAGCAGGACCATGACCGTCGCGCCCACTTGCAGGCCTGTCAGACGGAATATCACGGCATGCCCGGCGAGGCTCACCGGCACCTGCCAGATCAACCCGTTCAATTGCGGGAAGAAGTAGGCAAAGTAGATGACGAAGCCCGTGGCGATGGCGGCAATCGAAGCAGTCTTCGCTACAATGAACTGCGTCCAGCCATAGAGGAATCCCAGCATGGGACCGTAGGCGCGATGGATGTAAACATATTCGCCGCCGGCTTGGGGGAGCGAGGCTCCGAGTTCTGCGTAGCCTAGTGCTCCGAACAGGCTCAGAACCCCGGCGAAAGCCCACACCAGGACCACCATCGAGGGCGTCCCAACCTGTTGGAGCATGATGCTGGGCACGACAAAAATCCCCGTGCCGATCATGGTCCCGGCGACCACGGAGGTGGCGCCGTACAATCCCAGGCCCTTTACTAACTCCGTGCGTTCAGTTGCAGCCATCGGCCGACCACCATTACTTCTACGGAACGAAGGCTGAAGTCTGAAGGATGAAACGGCCAAGGCAAGGCTGATTTCCGTCCTCAGACTTCAGACTTCATCCTTTAGACTTCATACTTGCTAGCAGCCCGCCCACAAACGTTACCATGGTTCCGATCGCGACGTACCACGTCCAGGCAATGGAAGTGTATTTCATCACGCCGACCAGCGTGGCCAGGCCAAGCAAGGCGCCGAACAGCGCGCCGCGGCTGCTGGCCCGCTTGGTGAGGACACCCAACAGAAAAATTCCCAGCATGCTGCCGTAAGGAACGCTGGCGATGGTGAGCGCCAGCTCCAGGACACTCTTCTGAAGATGCTGGGCGATGAGCGCAATAACGATGAGGACGCCGCCCCACACCAGGGTCATAGCGCGTGAGACGCGGAGATAGTGCTTTTCGTCTGCGCCCGGCCGTACGAATGGTTTATAGAAATCCACCACCGAGCATGACGCCAGTGAATTGAAGGCCGCGCTCAGGTTTGCCATGGCAGCCGCAAGGATAGCTGCAATCAGCAATCCTGCCAGCCCGCGTGGAAGTTGCGTGACCACAAACGTGGGAAAGATCTGGTCCGGGCGGCTGAACGCGGTTCCGGGAGGGAAATGTTGATAGAAGGCGTAGAGGACCACACCGACCACCAGGAAGAGGCTGAACTGGAAGAGGATGACGAGGCCGCTCGAAAGCAACGCCATCTGGCTCTGACCCTTATTCCGCGCGGCCAGCAGTCGCTGCACAATCAGTTGGTCCGTCCCGTGGCTGGCGGTGGTCAAGAACGTTCCGCCCACCAGTCCCGACCAGAACAGGTACGGCTCGTGCCAATTGAAGTGGAAATCAAACACCGCCAACTTGTTTCCCGCTAGCTGCGCCAATTCGCTGGCTTCCGCCCAGCCGCCGGGAATCGCGTGCAGAGCCAGGATCAACGCCATTACCGTCCCGGAGAGATAAATCAGCAACTGGATCACGTCCGTCCAAATCACCGCCGTGAGCCCGCCCTCGAAGGTGTAAAAGAGCGTCAAGGCAGTGATGATGAGAACCGAGGCCAAGACTCCTGTCTTGAAAATCACTTCGATGACAATCGAGATCGCGAAGACGCGGACTCCTTCGGCAAGCGCCCGGGTGGCAAGAAAGAGGGCGGCGGTAAACATCTTCAACCCGCTGCCAAAACGCCGCTCGACCAGTTGGTAGGCGGTGAACAGTTCGCCTGCAAAATACCGTGGGATGAGAATGAAACTCACCACCACCCGCGCCACCAGGTATCCGAACACCAGTTGCAGGAAACCCAGGTTCGAGCGGTAGGCGATCCCGGGCGTACTGATGATGGTCAGGATACTGGTCTCGGCAGAGACCACCGAGAAGGCGATGGCCCACCAGGGGAGGCGGCGTCCGCCCAGAAAGTAGTCGTGCAAGGTGTGCTGGCTCTTGCGAAAATGGGCGCCGAAGATCGTAATGGCAACGAGGTAAGCGACAACGACGAGTAGGTCTATCCAGCTAAATGCCACGCACGCTCCGTGAAAGGAGTTATCAGTCGGCAGTCTTCAGTTGAGCCCGCCACCCGAATCCTGTCCGCCCATGGCTTGCTGGGGCAGTCTATCGGTGGTCCCCAAGGGTGTCAAGCTGACGCTGTGCGCGTTGACTTGGCCACGATTGCAGCCTAACATGGGCCCCAAAGGGGACCCCACCCCCATGATTGGCAAGACCGTTTCCCACTACCGCATCCTCGAGAAGCTGGGTGGCGGTGGAATGGGTGTGGTCTATAAGGCCGAGGACACCAAGCTCGGTCGCCTCGTAGCCCTCAAGTTCCTACCCGAATCTGTAGCGGCGGTCTATGACCGCCGACCCAGCGGCCCGGAGGCGGAACCTGGCGCTCGCAGAGCGCCGCTGCAGTACGACCCCGCGGCCCTGGAGCGCTTCAAGCGCGAAGCCCGCGCCGCCTCGGCGCTGAATCACCCCAACATCTGCACCATTCATGACATCGACGAACATGAAGGTCAGCCCTTCATCGCCATGGAGCTACTCGAAGGGCAGACGGTCAAACAGCGGCTTGCCTCTCCCCTCACCCCCAGCCCCTCTCCCTCGGGGAGAGGGCGGGCCGTCAGGCCGGGTGAGGGTGCGCCCCTAGTGACAGACACGCTGCTCGACCTCGCCATCCAGATTGCCGACGCCCTGGATGCGGCGCACGCGAAAGGCATCATCCATCGCGACATCAAGCCGGCGAATATCTTCGTTACCCAGCGTGGACAGGCGAAGATTCTCGACTTTGGCCTGGCCAAGCTGGCACCAAAACCCAAGCGGGTGGCAGAGGGTGTAGGGGCCTCCGCCGCGCCAACCGCGTCAGTCGAGCCGGAGCACCTGACCAGCCCGGGCGTGGCGATAGGCACCGTCGCCTACATGTCCCCTGAGCAGGCGCGAGGAGAGGAACTTGATTCGCGCACCGACCTGTTCAGCTTCGGCGTGGTGCTCTACGAAATGGCTACCGGCCACCTGGCTTTCCCAGGCAGCACGTCGGCGCTCATCTTTGACGCGATTCTCCACAAAGCGCCGACCTCACCGGTGCGTTTGAATCCTGAGTGTCCGGCCGAGCTGGAACGCATCATCAACAAGGGGCTGGAAAAGGACCGCGACGTTCGCTACCAAGTCGCATCCGAGATGCGCGCCGACCTGAAGCGCCTGAAACGCGACACGGATTCCGGCCGCGCAGCGGTTGCCGCCGCTGAGGCAGAGGCACAGCGCGCCGTACCCCTACGACGGTGGTGGCTGGTCGCCCTGTCGGGAGCCCT